>Ga0207421_10001457_pt1 | contig 30399 bp, 31 predicted proteins | sample SodLakKL_010_SED_4_FD_187542 | JGI IMG/M metagenome (GOLD analysis project Ga0207421, IMG submission 187542) | Alkaline sediment microbial communities from Lake Tanatar, Kulunda Steppe, Russia - 8KL_010_SED (SPAdes) (version 2) | ecosystem: Environmental > Aquatic > Non-marine Saline and...
CAGCTGAGCTAAGGCCCCGAAATGGTGGGCCTGAATGGACTTGAACCATCGACCTCACGCTTATCAGGCGTGCGCTCTAACCGGCTGAGCTACAGGCCCTAATCACCATTTCACTATTCATGTCTCTCTTTTGATGCGACTTATATTTTACAACCTCTGTCAGCTGTTGTCAATGATACTACGCCCGACAAAGACCCTGAAGGAAACAAGCATGGCTGGGCTAGGTGGATTCGAACCACCGGTGTCGGAGTCAAAGTCCGATGCCTTAACCACTTGGCTATAGCCCATTATCATGGTGGAGGGGGACGGATTCGAACCGCCGAACCCGAGAGGGAGCAGATTTACAGTCTGCCGCGTTTGGCCAACTTCGCTACCCCTCCATTCTTGCCGGAGATATTCTAAACGATTCGGCAGAAAAAGGCAAGAGTTACATTCATATTTCCATGTTTAATTCGAACTCTACATCGCATAAATTATTGTGTGTAAATAAACAAGAGGTCCAAGAACCCAACAGATCCTTGGACCAGAGATATATCGTGGCAATATCCATTTACTTGATTGGATATTTCGTCTTATTCTTATCCAGTTTTTTCTGAATAATTTCTTCAACGTTAAAATCAAGATCATGTGCCAGAGCCAGTGAGTACATCAAAACATCAGCTAATTCCTCTTTTAAAGCGTCTTCATCATAATTGCTGTTGGACCATTGAAAGTGCTCTAATAACTCCGAGGCTTCAATCACTATGGATTTCGCTAGAGCTGAAGGTGTATCAGTATGAGTCCAGCCTCTCTCATCGCGAAAGTCTATGATTTTTTGAATCAATTCTTCAATCATGGTCATCCACACTTTCGGTTTCTATGGTCTGTTTTAGGTTTTTCTTGAATTTAATCCTCTCGACCATCACTATCCGTCCGCATTGCATGCATTTAAGCTTGACATCCGCTCCATAGCGGATGATTTTCCAACGGTTTCCACCGCATGGGTGTGGTTTTCGCATGATGACAGTATCCCCGACCTTGTTTTCAGGCATTCGAATCACCTCTATACCTTATTGGTCAGTATCGTCCCCGTCGGTTTCACTTTCATTGGTATCGTTGTCTTCATTCTCTTCATCCGTCTCATCCGTTTCAACAATCTCTTCTTCGCTCTGGATTTTATGAAAAAGCTGCTCTAAATGTCCATAATCTCGAAACTTCACCATCATGTTGGTGTCACGGAAGTACACTTCAACATTCTCACCAATCATGTTCAGTATCCATTCTTCAATCTTTTGTTTGCATTCTCTGGGTGGGACTTCTGTCGAGGCCTGTTTCTCCAGCTGATGCTTACATTTTGCCTGAAGCGCTTCACGTTCAATCTCGCGAACAGTCAAAGATTCTTTTTTGATGCGTTCGTTCAACTTGATAATTGCAACATCGCTTCCGATTTTGCTTAGTGCTCGGGCGTGACCATAAGTAATCAGGCCCCTGTTGAGATCGTTCAAGACATTAGTCGGCAGTTTCAAAAGACCGATGGTGTTTGTTATGTACGAACGACTCTTGCCAACCTTGTCTGCAAGTTCTTGGTGTGTAAATTCCAGATTCTGTATCATCCGGCGGTACATAAGAGCGGTCTGGATAACATCCATTTGTTTGTCCCGCTTCAAAATTTCAATCAATGCCAGCTCGGCTAGGTTGAAAGCGTCATAATCCCTGATGACAGCCGGGACGTGTTTATATCCCAGACGTTTCAAAGCTCTGACCCGTACTTCTCCGTGAAGCACCACATAATGATTGCCTTTCGGTTTTACGATGATGGGTTGCTTGAGGCCGTAGTTTCTGATGAGATGGGTCATGCGGCGGACGCGGTCTTTCATGTCCGGGCTTTTGGGTTTGTTCTTATTGCGGATAATCTTTGCAAGGCGTAACTTTTCAATGCTTTCGTACTCATAGATGTCTACGTCGTGCTCTTCGATCAGTTCCAGTAATCTCTGTCCCAAGGTCTTTCTTTTTTTGGATGCCATCTGCTTACCTCTTTCCTGAAATTAGATTTGTGTTTGCGCAGTAAAACGAACCGAATGGAGACTTTTCCGAAGCAGGGTCTTCAAAAGGGTGTTGAAAAAACAATTTGGAACTTCAGTTTCACGAATTTCTTGGACTTTGCCCAAGGTCCGCATCACACATGTAGAAGGCCCTTAACCAGAATAAGCTTTGGTGTTAAGAAAAGCAAGCAGAAATTATACTTTTTTTGTTTCACGAAAGATAGGCTCGGAAAAGATGTTCATGGTTGAGGAAGAAAGTCACATCCTCAAAATCTAAAATGGTGCGTATTTGTGGAGATTTGAATAGTTTCTTGATTTCAGTGTGTTCGAGGATATGATCGACTTTCCCCCAACGGTCGCGCTTTGTAGCCTCGTTCGCCAGGAAACGATACAGAATGGCCAGGGCGATGATGCGATAGCTTCGTGTCTTGAACATACTATTGAAATGGGTGGCGTAACGTCTATAAATCAAAGGACTTGCAGGGACGCAACGAGACAATACTTTGTAGATCAGTTCATTCATGTCTTCTGCTCGATTTAAAAGATAAGGCTCAAAAGCCCGGGCATACCGAAGGGCGAGTTCGGGAGCTGATTGTTTTTCCTTGATTGATTCGAGATTTTGATGATGTAGGAAAAAATAGTATTCGACTAGCTCCTCTATATTCACCTCGGTCTCTTTGGATCTTTCCGGATGTTCTCCTTGCCGGCGTTCGACAGCAATGCCGGCGATACGTTTCACGGCATTTTCAAATGAATCGTCCTCATAAAGAGGAGCTATTTCTTTCCGGTAGGTTAAGTCCTCATTGCGTTGCAGGATTAGCCCGCGAGTCCTTGAGATAGTGGCGTGGTTACGAACAATTTCGTTGTTCACAGTCTCCAGATAACTATCCGATAGGAAGAAATACAGCAAGAATACGATGAAGAATGCAAGCAAAACGGCCTGGCGGATCAATATGCTGAGCGCTTCTCCATTCATATACTGAGCGAGTACGGCGTCCGGGTTCGCCTGCATGAAAATGATGGCGAAAGCAGTCAACCCACCGCCATAAATGATGTAGGTGGTGATATCCTGATAGAAGATGATAATCGTCAGCGTGACGAAAATCAGGAAATAACTGTAGAAATGTCCCCATCCTCCCATGTAATAGACGGTCAGTGCAATGAACGTGTAGATGCTGAAATGCATTGCAAGACGCGCTTTGCCATAAACAAGAAACAAGAACGTAATCATATACAAGAAGAGGAAAGTCAGCGGAACGACAATCGCCACGGTGAGCGTGAACTCTTCGATAAAGGTCACCGGCAATGTCAAAACACCGAATAAAAGCAGGAAAAACATGACAAGCGACACTTTTAGCTGCAAAACTTCAGCGGATGTCAGAAACTCACTTGCGCGAATCTTCTGATAGATGTCTCTCATGTGGAACCCTCCCCGCGCAGTTCGTCATCGATTATGGACTGAATCCGTTGCTTGTTCTGCTTGAGAAGTTCAAGCATTTCCTCCGGGAGGGGGTTCAAGAAGGGGTCCGAGGTTAGAATGTTAAGGATTTGCTCAACTGTCAAGCCTTTATGGACGGGTTTAGGAAAGGACAAAGCCGTGACAAAGACAGCGAAAGTGACGAGGGAGACCTCTTCATCAGAAGCAAGGGCCGGGAGGGAAGTTTCATCCTGCAAATCAAAACGTCGGGACTTGGGACGGATCGTTTCCTGTTGAGACGCCTTCAACGCAACATAATACATTTTACGTATGCGTTTAAGAAGCAGTTGATGGAGTTCTGGCACCTCATCATGACTCAGCGTAGAAGTTCCTTTAGCTGCTTCGGTATCCTTCAAGTCCAGACGCCTCAACCATTGCAGCTTATCGGAAAAGACATCGGGCACATCAACTTCGGACGAAAAAGCTTTTGCGAACCGCTCAACGTCCTCATAATATTTTTTAGCCGCCTCCTTGTCGATACGTCCGGGGGGGAGCATGGACAAGAACAGCTCAAATGTGTTGAATTGTTCTTCTTTTACAGCCGCAGAAGTAAAGAAGACACGGCGGCGCCGTTTCAAAAGAATCAAGAAAGCAGCGGTCAGCAAAAAGACAAAAATGACGAGAAAGGCGAAAAGATAAAGTGTATCAGGCGACCAGCCGGCAGCACCCCCAAACACCTCGGGGAAATAAAACAGGAGCACGGTTCCGACGACGAACAGTGTAGCACCGTTCAAGACCGACGTCCGTAGCTCCTGATAAATCGAAATCACTGCATAAACCAAAAAAAGCACGGCAAACATCCCGGGGTTCTCAAAGACCGAGACCATTCCGATAGCTAAGAGGTAAAGGCCGAGTGTTGTGATGTAGGTGGCCAGCTTGAGATCACCAAAATAATGCGGCCGGAAATAGAACAGAAAATTAACCAGAACCAGGAGTAGCAGCAGTCCGGTGTTCGCAACCCACGCCTCAAGCGGGACACCGCTCAAAAGAAAGGTCACGGACACCATGAAAGTGAATACCGTCAACAGCACCGCGACAACCAGAAGCCGACCCCTCAACACACGGGTCCCCTGCATGCGCGCTTCACGTTCGATGGCATCCATTCTAGTTTGATGATTCCAAAGGAAGGCTTCGCTCATGGCTGTCCCTCCAGACTTCATAGCGGTTTACGTTTGATATCCTTATAGCGACGCGGATAGCCAGCCGGGGTCGATGCGACTTTCTTGATGAAGAGAACGACACTCTCCCCACCATCCAGATTCTTGGCATAATGCCCGTCGAAAACGCCTCCGAGATGCTTTATCGCAGACTCGGCCGTTTTTAACTCCGAACGGAATCGCTCCCCTTTATAAGGAACGAAGAACCCGTCGACTTTGGCGAACGGAAGGCAGAGCTCAACCAGAACGTCAAGGCGTGCCACCGCCCGGGCGGTAACGATGTCGAAGGTTTCAGTTTTCTGCAGATGCTCAACCCTCCCATGTATTGCCTCGAAAGGGAGAGATAGCCTTTTAGACAGTTCTTCAAGGAAACGGACCCGTTTCAATGTTGCATCGACAATAGTCAAATCCATAGACGGGTAGAGAATCTTCAGCGGGACACCGGGGAATCCGGCACCGCTTCCAACATCGAGAGCCCGTTTATTGCTTAGGTCCATCCGATCGGCTAGCAGTAAAGAATCAACAAAATGCCGTCTGAGGATCTCGTTTCGTTTTTTTGCTCCTGTCAGGTTCACACGACGGTTCCAATCCATCAGCACCTCGATATATGCTTCAAAGCGATCGCGCTGAGTGTTGTCAAGTGTATAGCCGAACTCGGAGAAGATGCTTTGGACTTCGGACATCGAACCCTCCTTTGGTGGTATTTTACCACATTTGACTAAGCGACACGATACATGCAGGTATTCAGTCCGTCTTATCTGGTCTGTGCACCTTCAAATAGATGCCGAGGACGGAGATATCGCTCGGGTTGACACCGCTGATACGCGCAGCCTGACCGAGAGTCAAGGGGCGGATCCGTTTCAGTTTCTCCCGCGCCTCCTTGGCGAGGTTAGGTATGTTCTCATAGTCGATGTCTTCAGGCAGACGCGTGTTTTCCTGCTTCGAGAGCCGTCTGGCATGACGTTTCGCTTTTTCAATGTATCCTTCATATTTGATGTCGATTTCTGCCTGCTCGAGTATCTCCTCGCTCGCTTCAAGTGCGTCAGTGAATAACCTGGCGTGTTCCGCCTTGATTTCCGGTCGCCGCAACAAGTCGTAAAATGCGGTCTTTCCCTTTAAGGGGGCAGATCCGAGGTCGCGCAGTTGTTCGTTGATGTTGCTTTCCGGTTTGAGCTTTAGCTCCTGAAAATTCTCTTTGAGCTCTTGTAGACGTTTTTGCTTATCCAGGAAACGCTCGTATTTTTTTTCGGAAAGAAGGCCGAGTGTATAGCCCTTCCCCATCAATCGGGCATCGGCATTGTCGTTTCTCAGCAGCAATCGGTGTTCCGCCCTAGATGTGAGCAGTCGATAAGGGTCTTCGGTTCCCTTGGTCACCAGGTCATCGATGAGCACCCCGATGTAAGCCTCATCCCTTCCCAGTACGAACGGCGGTCTGTCATCAAGTTTATGGGCCGCGTTGATGCCAGCCATCAGCCCTTGAGCAGCGGCTTCCTCATACCCACTGGTGCCATTGATCTGCCCTGCGAGATACAGACCTTCGATGGATTTAGTCTCCAGGGAGGGCCAAAGTCCGGTCGAATCAATGGCGTCGTATTCAATGGCATAGGCATATTGTGTGATCCGGGCGTTTTCAAGCCCGGGGATTGAGCGTACCATCGGGGTCTGGACTTCCTTGGGAAGCGAGGAGGAGAGTCCTTGGATGTAGATATCGTCACGTTCAAGGCTTTCGGGTTCTAGGAACAACTGGTGCCGCGGCTTGTCCGCGAAACGGACCAGTTTGTCTTCGATGGAAGGGCAATACCGCGGGCCGACGCCTTCGATGTTGCCGCTGTACATAGCCGAACGATGGATGTTCTCGTTGATGAGTGCATGTGTCCTGGGCGTAGTATATGTCAGATGGCAGTCCACCTGCTGATTGACATCATAGGTTTCTTGTGAATAATGGCTGAAAGTCCGGACGATGGCATCCCCTGGCTGGGCTGTGGTTTTTGTGAAGTCGATTGTATCGCAATGAACGCGTGGCGGGGTGCCGGTCTTAAGACGTTTCACCTCGAGCCCCGCTTCCTTGAGCTGTGGGCTGAGCCCTTTGGCGGCCTTCTCACCGTCAGGTCCCTGCTCGATGATTTCATCACCGATCAGAACACGGCTTTCTAGAAAAGTCCCGGTGGCGAGGATGACGGTCCTGCCACGAAGCTTGGTTCCGCTTTCCGTTTGGACACCTCCGAGTTGATTCTCCTCCAAAAGCAGACCATCAACATAATCCTCGAGAATGTCGAGGTTCTTCTGTTTTTTGAGGACTTGCCGCATGCGGGCAGGGTAGCGTTCTTTATCCGACTGCGCACGCAGAGCGCGGACAGCGGGGCCCTTGGAGTAGTTCAGCAGGCGCATCTGCAGCTGGGTCGCATCGGCATTCCTGGCCATCTCCCCGCCCAGCGCGTCGATCTCCCTGACGACGATGCCTTTGGCGGGGCCTCCGATGGAAGGGTTGCAGGGCATCGACGCAACATAACCGAGGTTCCCTGTCACCAGCAGCGTGCGCTTGCCGAGCCTCGCGCCGGCGAGTGCGGCCTCGCATCCGGCATGACCGGCACCTACGACAATAATATCGTACATATCTTTCACCTCATAATGACGGTAAGGTCAAATCAATCCTAGACGTTCAAAAGCGAGATACAAGCCGTTTCTTTCCACTGTCTCCGTGACGAAGTCAGCCTTGGCCTTCAACGCTTCACTGGCATTGCCCATGGCGACACCGACATCCGCCTCCATGAGCAGTGTCAGATCGTTCCCGCCATCCCCGATGGCGATGGTTCGTCCAGTGCCATCATCCTTGGCCTCCATCAGGATCCTCATGCCTTCTTCTTTCATGCCGCCGGCCACATTGACATCCACGGCATAGGGACAGGAACTCTGGAAGTCGAGTTCTGGGAAGTATTTGGCATATTCCAAGCAGCTTCCAGCCTGTTCGAGAAGGACGAGCTGCAGGAGCAAACGGCGTTCAGAAAGCCGGGCATCCACGGTGGGAACGGGAAGGTTGAAATGGCGAAGAAAGTTTTTCCCGGTTTCGTCCATAGGCAAACTCGAAGCGTAATGATCCTCATCCAGCAGAAGCACCGGGACGCCCTGGCGTGTCTTCCAGGAAACCAGTCTGTCGGCGGAGTCCTTGGGAATTGTCCTTTTGAGCAGCTGCTCCCCTTTGTATTCAGCATAACGTCCGTTTGCGGCGATCAGCCCATCAAGAGGGAGGCGGGAGGCTTCACCGAACAACTCCGACGGCGTCCGGCCGGTGGCGAGCACCACGCGGTGTCCACGTTGGCGGGCACGATGGAGAGCTTCTAGAGCGGATGGGACGACGGTGTGGTGTTCATGTTCGATGATGGTGCCGTCAAGATCGATGAAAAGCCAGGTTTGCCGGGCGGTTCTTGATAAGTCCATGGCACGCCCCCCTCGGGTTGGCAAAAGTCTGAAAAGGTCTCCTACCGGGCACCCCCACCCACATAGACAAACGACTTAAGGCTGCTCCGTTCCCGGCCTGACCTGGTTCGCCGTCGCCTATTGGATGGGGATGACCGATAAGAGACCTTCTCCATTATACCTTATCGCGTGACGAGCGTAAAGCTTTAAAGAAATCCAGCAGAAGACGTCTGCTGTCTTCCCCAAGAAGTCCGCCTTCAACCTGGACTTCGTGATTGAATTCCCCCGCGAAGACGTTGATGCCCGAGACGTGTGCGCCGTTCTTGTTGTCCTTCGCCCCGTAGACCAGCCTTTTCACGCGACTTTGAATGGCGGCGCCGGCGCACATGGGGCAGGGTTCGAGGGTTACATAGAGGGTGCAGCCATCCAGACGCCAGCTTCCGATGGTCTCGCAGGCCTCACGGATAGCTAGGATTTCAGCGTGCGCATCGGCTTGTTGAAGCGTTTCTCGTCGATTGTGCCCACGCCCGACGATTTTTCCGTCCAATACCACCACGGCGCCGATCGGAACTTCATCGATGCGGGCTGCCTTGCGGGCCTCTTCAAGCGCTTCAAGCATGAAATGGTGATCCATCTCCTCCATCACGCGCACACCTCCTGAGAATTCAAGCTATAGTGAAAAATAAAAGGCCACTGGCGTGGCCTTTCATTCATCGTCCTGGTCTTGAATGCCGTAGCGTTGTTTGAAACGCTCGACACGGCCGGCCGTCTTGCCGTGCCGTTGTCTGCCCGTAAAGAACGGATGGCAGTTGGAACATGTGTCCACACGGACCTCGTCCAGCACGGAGCCGCTTTCAAACTCAGTCCCGCACGTGGTGCATTTCACGGTGACTTTCTTATAGTCAGGGTGGATATCTTTTTTCATACCGTCTTGACGCTCCCTTCGCATATGGGGTGCTCTCGTGGTTCACGCGTAGCTATTCTACCAGAACCCGTACAAGATTGCAACTGCATTTTATCATGGTTCTCTGGTTTTTTCCAACTTTAAGCCGGCTAGCGGCGGCATTGTGTTATAATGGCCCTGCAGAAGTCGAAAGGAAGCGTGGTAACGATGCGCACCATTGAGAAGAAAATCTTCCAGGAGGCGATTAAACAGGCGTTGATCGAAATGAACCACGAATTGTCGCCTGCGTTCATCTCCCGGCTTGCATCGGCGAAGGAGACGGAGACCGGAACGGTTTCCAAAACGATCCTCGACGACATCCTGCAAAACCATGAAATCGCCAGGAAAGGGACTTTCCCCTTGTGCCAGGACACCGGCATGGTCGTGGTTTTTGCGGATGTCGGACAGGAAGTCTACTTTTCTTTCGATTTTGAAAGCACCCTGAATGAAGCAGTCGCCGAGGCTTATGCAGAAGGATATTTGCGGAAATCCATCGTCGACGATCCCATCCACCGTCGCAACAGCGAAACGAACACACCTGCAATCACCCACATCCGGTTGGTCCCTGGTGATCAACTCCGGCTGCGGATTGCTGCGAAAGGCGGTGGCAGCGAGAACATGTCGACAGTCAGGATGCTCAAACCGAATGACGGACTTGAAGGCGTCAGACAAGAAACGTTGAAAGCCATAAAGAATGCAGGAGGGAGACCCTGTCCGCCTTTGATTGTGGGGATCGGACTGGGAGGAAATCTCGAAAAGAGCGCGCTGCTTGCTAAAGAGGCGATTCTGAGGGATATCGACGATAAAAATCCCGACCCTGAACTTGCACAATTCGAACAGCAGCTCGAAACGGAAATCAACGAACTGGATGTCGGACCGATGGGTGTCGGTGGGGAGACAACCTGCCTTGCTGTCAAAGTCAACACCTTCCCGACGCACATCGCGATGCTTCCCTTTGCGCTGAATCTGCAATGTCACGCCGCTCGACACCGGGAGGTCGTCCTATGAAACTGCAACCGCCGCTGGATCGCCGGACAGTCCGCAAACTACAGGCCGGAGACCGATTGTTGATCTCGGGAACGTTGATCACGGCCCGTGACCAGGCACACCTGCGCCTGGTTGAAGAGGAAAACCCCGGTTTTGACCTTGAAGGTGCAATAATCTATTATGTCGGCCCCACCCCGCCCAAGCCGGGCCATCAAATCGGTTCGAGCGGCCCGACCTCCGCTTATCGCATGGATCAACTGGCAATCCCGCTCCTATCACGGGGAGTTCGCGGAATGATCGGCAAGGGCGAGCGAAGTGCTGAACTCAGGGAGGCGCTTGAGACACACGAAGCCGTCTATCTGATTGCGACCGGCGGGGCGGGTGCGTTATTGGCAAGCCGCATCAAGAAGCGCGTCCCCCTACTGTATGAAGACCTCGGGCCGGAAGCTGTCTATCGCCTCGAAGTGGAGGACTTTCCTTGCTATGTTGCGTATGATGTCCATGGCAACTCGATTTTCGGGAGTGATCGACAATGAACAAGCAGAAGACGGCAAGTCTTGACCTCCACAGAAAACATCGAGGGAAACTGGAGATTCGCTCGAAAGTTCCTTTGTATACGGTCGAAGACCTCTCACTAGCCTATTCGCCGGGGGTCGCCGAACCCTGCAGAGCGATTTCCCGGAGTCCGGAATCCGTCTACGAATACACCACCAAAGGAAACATGGTCGCCGTAGTGACCGATGGTTCCGCCGTACTCGGACTTGGAGACATCGGACCCTCCGCCGCCCTTCCGGTCATGGAAGGCAAGGCGATCCTTTTCAAAGCGTTCGCCGGCGTGGATGCCGTCCCGATCTGTCTGGACGTCAAGGATACCGACGAGATCGTGCGCACCATCAAACACATCGCCCCGGCATATGGGGGCATCAATCTCGAAGACATCGCCGCACCCAGATGCATCGACATCGAACGACGTCTCAGGCGTGAGCTCGACATCCCGGTGTTTCATGACGACCAGCACGGGACGGCGATCGTGGTCGCCGCAGGGTTGATCAATGCCTGCAGATTGACTAATCGTAAGATAGAAGACCTCAACATCGTCCTCTGCGGCACCGGAGCCGCCGGCAACGCCATCGCCAGGATGCTTAGGGCGATGAATGTCTCCGCAATCACCGCCTTCAACCGCTCGGGCCCGCTGCGGAAAGACAAGGTCACCGAGGGCACGGAGACTCAGAAATTGTTCGAGGAAAAAATTCTCGATGAGGCACCCTACGGCGCAAAGACGCTTGAAGACATGCTGGAAGGGGCAGACGTTTTTATCGGAGTCTCAATCGGGGGCTTGCTTGAGGCCTCCGCCATCAAGCGTATGAACCAGCGCCCTGTCCTATTCCCCTTGGCTAATCCCACCCCCGAGGTCGACCCGCAGGCAGCCCTCGAGCATGGCGCCGCCGTGATCGGCACCGGTAGAAGTGACTATCCCAACCAGATCAACAATGTCCTCGCATTTCCGGGCATCTTCAAAGGAACCCTCGCCGCACGAGCCGCCGACATCACAGAGCCGATGAAAAAAGCAGCCGCGAAAGCCATCGCCGATCTGGTCGGCCAACAGCTCAGCCAAGATTACATCGTACCCTCGCCTTTCGATGGACGGGTCGCCAGGGCCGTGGCTGATGCGGTTGCCAGGATTGCTCGCGAAGGATAGCTTGTCCCATAACCAAACCCCTTCCGATGATGCACTGACCCCTTTCTTGGATTGTTAGTATCCAAGTTTCAGGGTGCCGTGCATGATGAGGGAAGGGGTTTTCTAACGATAACGTAACCACCTGGCTCTACACACCTTTTCAGGGCGAGCGGTAATGGATGGTGGTGACGTGTTCCTCCGGCTGTTCTTCACCCAGCGCTGCAATCCCTTTCTCGGTGATGAGGAAACGATACCCCTCCACCAAGTGGAACTGAAACCGTTCGCCGGGTTCCATCCCGGGCGTGGTGCTGAACGTGTAGGGCTCTTCGATGACGCCGTTCCCATCGACCGGCCATGAGAGGAAATCCGGGGAGTCGCTGTCCGAATCATCCCGCAGCTCGTAAAGCGGCAGAACAAGCTCCCCCATGTTCTCATCGTAGACGAGATGCTGCAATGCCTCTTCGGGGTCCAGATCCAGCCCCTTTTCGTCAAAATCGGTAGAGTGCCGGGTCAGTCTGCTCAACAGTCCGCCGCTCAAGGATTCATAAGAACGGATGTCGAGGTTGCCGTTGTCTTGATATGCGGACAGGACCAGACCGCGATTTTTATCATAGAAAGTGAAGGGACCGAAGACTTCACCGGAAGGCGCGAGGGTTTCCACAACGTTTTCATCGGCGAGGTCGTAGGCCCGGGTTTCATGGTCCCCATCAAGCACCGTCTCGAGATAGACGGTGTCCTTATGAAGGAACCAGCTGACGATGGAACCTTCAACCGGCACACTCGCCACCTCGGGAGAGCGGCTGAAGTTTCGATCCATCCGGCTGAGACGATACTGACCGTCGTCGGTCAGGGCCGCCACGTAGTCATCAGTAACCTCGAAGGCATCCTCCAGGGTCCGGATTCCTGATAGTTGACGGGTGCGGTGACGATACATCCGGTCATTCACGACATTCAACCGGGTCATTGACGTATCGATGTGTCTCACAGGGTCCGGGAGACGGATCCCCTCGGGGATGTCACGGAATTGGTAATTGTCCATGCCTAGGTACACATCGGCCCCTTCCATGGCGATGGAATTGTCCCAATCGCCCAGTAAGGTCTGGAAGTCGACCTGACCCGAACGGGGATTGATGGTCGAGAAAGTGAGGAAGGCGTTGGGTTGCGTTCCTGGAATGTAGCGGATGTCGGAGTAACGCTGGAACAGCGGTCTGTCGTCATTGGTCTGTAGGTAGGGACGATGGTCGGAGGCTCTAAAATCATCGGACCCGAAGGGAAGATAATGGGTCGTGGCCAGGACGACGTTCCTCTCATCGTAGTGGATATCGGTAAGTGTTCCGGTCACGGTATAGGTGTCTTCGAGAACCGGTTCTTCTTCGGAGATGTCGAACACTTGCACGGACGCTTGTCGGTCTTCTCTGAAAAAAGTCGATTTCGGCGCGGTCTCGGGGATATCTTGATAGAGCTGCCCGACAACCAACAGCCTGCCGTCCGCCGCATGGAGCCCGACGCTTTCATACAGCGTCGTTCCACTGAGGTTCTCGGTCAGATCCACCCTGACCCGTTGCGAGACGGACGTACCCTCCAGGTCGGCAACGTGCAGTTCATCATCCGTGAGGGTGTATACGTGATTATCATATGCAGCGACGTCATCCAATCCGCCGTGCACCGTCGGATCAGTTTCGCGCAGCTCAAGGACAGCCTCCATGTCGGCAAGGACCTCCTGCACTTCTTCGAAATGCCAGTCATAAAACCGCTCCTGGAAGGTTTCATGATAGGAGACCACATCTGCCTCGGAGGTCAGACGTGTGATTTCCTGCGATGGCTCTTCCTCGGGCCAGAATACGATAAAGAGGAGGAGAATCAGCACGAGCGGAACTGCTGCAATCCAGGCGCGCCGCTTGAAGGTTTCCTTGAACCGACGGCCTTCGACGCTTCTGAGTGTCCGCTGCTTGAGATTCAATTGTTTATTGATAGTCGCTTCTTCGAAGAGCTGCCGTCCATAATAGGCCAGGAACGCCAAAACAGCTACAAACGTTGCAACTATCAGCAAATTGTTGTAGATGAATTCGATGATCGCATAAAAGGCGTTCATGGCGCACCCCCCTAAATGTTCAAGGTTTGCTTGAAGGTCTTGTAGTAGCGACGGTTGACTTCGACTTTGTCCCCGTTCTTCATGATCAGAATCAGCTTGCTGTTGATGGCGGGTTTGATATAGTCAATCTTGTTGATGTTGACCAGCGCGAACTTGCTGACACGAATGAAATACTTGTCCTTGAGCAGCTCCTCGACTTCGTAAAGTTTTTTGCGCACCCGGAACCGGTTGTTTCTCAGGATGGCATAGACTTCTTCCTGCTCGACGACGAAATAATGGATGCGACGGGACTCGATATGCTTGATTCCACGAGGGTTCTCCCCCACGAAATAGACATCTTCGCCCTGCGCGATCGAATTCAGGATGCGATTGACCTGTTTGGCTTTATCCTCAGGAAAAACAATGTTGATCTTGTCAGGCTCAACATTTTCTTTATCCGTCGTGACAACATACTCATATTGCTTGCTGTCGACAATCTTTAGTTTTTTCCGCAGACGTGCGCGGGCACCCCTAGGCGCTTTGAGTTTGAACATGAATACCCCTCCGGGTGTGTTTATAGGGTATCACGGACAGTGCTTGCATCCGCTGTACTCATAGACATTATACATGCTTTCATGGCTGAATTGCACCTTAAAACAACTGTCCGCTTTGATAGCGGCGCAGTTGACGATAAACCATTGCCACCGGCAGGCCCATAATAGCATAATAATCGCCTTCAATGCGTTCGACAAACTTTGCTGCATGTTCCTGCACAGCATAAGCCCCGGCCTTTCCAAATGGCTCCCGTGTATCAAGATAGGCTGTGATTTCGTCTTCTTCGAGCGTCTTGAACCATACTTTGGCATCTGAATAGAAAGGATGTTTCTTCTCACCTTTTTGCAGGACACATCCTGTGACGACCTGATGTTCGCTACCTGAAAGTTCCTGAAGCATATATCGCGCGTCGTCACGGTCGGTCGGCTTGCCCAGTATCCGGTCGTTGACAAAGACGACGGTATCACAGGCCAGAATCAACCGATCCGTGGACCGAGCCGAGACGTCCTCGGCCTTCAAGGCAGCCAGATCAATCGCGAGCCTGCGAGGGTCAAGATTGTCCGTCAACGTTTCCTTCACTTGAGGTTCCACTATCTCGAAAGGGAAACCGCACAGCGGCATCAGTTCCTGCCGCCGCTTTGATGAGCTGGCCAGTATGAGGGAATCCACGCTGCATCACTCCTGTCTGTCTACGTTGCATTATAACACGGATTGTGATCGTAGTCGGCAGGGACGACGCAGGATAACCCTGTGTGATATACTATAGAAGGTGGTGCCTATGGACAATCCCTTGATTGAACACGTCAAAGAGAAATTTTCTCCAGCGGATTCCGGTCCGCTCCTCATCGGCGTCAGCGGCGGGGTGGATTCAATGGTCCTTTTGGACATCCTCGCCTCTTTCAGGGAGGTTGTCGTCGCCCACATCAACTACGGGACCAGACAAGACAGCGATGAGGACGAACGGTTGGTCCGCCAAGCGGCTGCAGCCAGAGGGTTGACGTTCGAAAACCGTCGGGCCGCTCCCATCCAGGCTGGGAATTTCCAGGAAGAAGCACGGAAAATCCGGATGGAATTCTTCCAGGACGTCGCTGAGCGTTACGACGCAAGATTAGTTGCTTTGGGCCACCACCTCGATGATCAGATTGAAACGTTCCTGATGCGATTGATTAAAGGAACCGATCTCAGTGCGCTCACTGGAATGAGCGAACGGACGTCCTTCGCCTCGATTACCCTTGTCCGTCCTTTCCTTGACGTCTCGAAACGCACCTTGCTCGAATATGCAAAGAAAAAACAGATTCCCTACCGTGAAGATCCCTCGAATCAATCGAGCAGCTACATGCGCAACCGGATTCGCAAACATATCCTGCCGGCGTTCGAGAAGGAAAATCCGGCTTTCAAGAACACGGCCCTCGAACTGCTCGAGGAATTGCGGGAAGCTGACAAGCTTGTCGATGAGGCTGCGTCCGAGCATTTATCTGATGTGGGCGGTCAGTCCGTCAAGCGTTTTCTCGACCTGCCCGGAATCGTGCAGGCCCGAATCTTGAAAAAGATGTTCACCCCTCTGCCGCAGAGTCCTGGACGGGCCTTGAAGGATGAAATCGTCCGCCAACTGCGTAACGGAGGGAACTTCATCTATCCATTGCAAGGCGGCTCGCTCATCAAGGAATACGATCGTTTCCGGGTTGAAGCGGACACCTCGAGCGCCTCAAAGTTTTATGTTGAGATTTCCGGTCCGGGGACATATTCCACGCCGGAAGGAATGATTGTCGTCGGCGACGAAAAAATAAGCCGCGAGACTTCAAAAACCTTTGAACTGTGGTATAATGAGATAACGTCGCCGATAGTGCTGCGAACCCGACGAGCCGGCGACAGATTACAGCTCCCCCAGGGTACGAAGAAACTCAAGGACGTCTTCATCGACCGCAAGATCCCGCCTTCCGCTCGGGATCGCACGCTTGTGCTCGCGGTCGGCGAAAACGTCATCTGGGTCCCCGAATATGACATTCGGGCCGTTCCCCCAGGCGATAGCCGTTACATCTACACCATCTACTTTATAGATTCCCATCAAACGGAGCAAACATGACCTGCGCCTCCACCCGGCCTTTCTAGGGTCCTCCCAGTGAGGCCGTTTCTTTGAAAGCGCGAGTGTTTCTTTTGTTTGCCAGAATGTAAGGAGTGAAACAATGGCTCAAAAAAAGCCGACACCTCCCCCGAGCAGCCGTGCGAACAAAATCGGCAACCTAGTTGTCGTGATGTTGATTCTGCTTTTTGTGTTCTCCATCATCTGGATGTTCACCGCGGACGACGAAGATGTCTGGGAACCCACGTACGCAGATCTCAAGCAAGCCATCGAGGACGGTCGTGTTGAAACCATACGCTCAACGCCCATCTCAGGTGATGTGAACGTCGGCGCCTATGAAGTGACCGGCGAACTCGATGATGGCCAGGCTTTCGAGCTCGATGTCCCGACCCAGTCCTCTCTGGAGAGTCTGATAACCCACGCAGAAGTCCACGATGTCCGCTATGAACACGAACCCGGAGCCACGTACAATTTCTGGAACATCCTCTTCATCCTGCTCCCGATTGTGTTGATCATCCTGTTCATCGCTTTCTTCATGCGCTCCAGCGGAGGAAACCAGCGCGCCTTCGACTTCGGAAAGAACAAGGCGCAGCTCTCGAAAGGAAAAACCACGACGTTCGACCACGTGGCCGGCGTCAAGGAAGAGAAAGAGGAGCTCTTCGAGGTCATCGATTTCCTCAAGGACCCCAAGAAATACATGTCGCTCGGCGCACGCATCCCCAAAGGCGTGCTGCTGGTCGGTCCTCCCGGCACAGGCAAGACCTTGCTTGCAAGAGCTGTCGCCGGAGAGGCGGACGTTCCGTTCTACAACATCAGCGGCTCGGATTTCGTCGAGATGTTCGTCGGTGTCGGGGCAAGCCGCGTCCGCGACATGTTCAAGAACGCGAAACAGAACGCCCCCTGCATCATCTTCGTCGACGAGCTCGACGCTGTCGGTCGACAGCGGGGTGCAGGTCTCGGCGGTGGTCACGACGAACGCGAGCAGACACTGAACCAGCTGCTGGTCGAGATGGACGGTTTCGGCATCAATTCCGGCATCATCGTCATGGCCGCGACCAACCGGCCGGACGTTCTGGATTCCGCCCTGCTCAGACCCGGACGCTTCGACCGGCAGATCACCATCAACCGGCCCGACGTCCGAGGACGCAAGGAAATCCTGGCGGTTCATGCTAAGAACAAACGCATTGACAGAAGCGTGACTTTCGAGGAGATCGCCCGACGGACGCCGGGATTCACCGGTGCGGACCTTGAGAACCTGCTCAACGAAGCGGCTTTGCTTGCAGCCCGTGAAAACCGGCCGTCCATCCGTCTTTATCATATCGACGAAGCGGTCGACCGGGTCATGATGGGACCCGCCAAGAAATCCCGCGTCTTCACCAAGAAGGAACGTCGCTTCATCGCCTATCACGAAGCGGGGCACGCCGTGCTGGGACTGAAACTCGATCATGCGAACATCGTCCATAAGATCACCATTATTCCGCGCGGGCAGGCAGGCGGATACAACTTGATGCTCCCCGAGGAAGAAGAGCAGTTCCTCCAGACCCGCAAGGCGCTCATCGACCAGATCACCGGTCTCCTCGGCGGTCGTGTCGCCGAAGAGATTGTCTTCGAGGAAATCTCCACCGGTGCCCACAACGACTTCCAGCGCTCGACACAGCTCGCCCGTTCCATGGTCACCGAATACGGCATGAGTTCCCTCGGCCCTATCCAATACGAAAAACGCGATTCCGGAACCGTGTTCCTAGGCCGCGACTACGTTGCAGACAAGTCCTTCTCCGATACCGTCGCGCTGGAAATCGACAACGAAGTCCGCAAGATTATCAACGAGTGCTACGAAAAGGCCAAAACCATCATCAGCGAGAATACCGAGCTCTTGAAACGCATCGCTTCCTTCCTGCTCGAGGTCGAGACCCTGACCCGCGAGGACATCCTCGAAATCGTCGACACCGGCAAGCTCGCCTGGTGGGAGAAGAAGAAAGCCGAGGATGAGGCCCGGGAAACCGATAAAACAGCCGCGGATGAAAAAGCGGAAACCTCCCATGAGACGGAAGAAGAGTCCGCCCCCGAGACAGACGAGACGGATGCGGACCCTGACAAGGACGACCCTTCCTCGGACAAGGAAACATGACGAGCATGAGACTCGATAAATACCTGAAAGTCTCCCGTATCATCAAACGGCGCAGCGTCGCCAAGGACATCAGCGATTCCGGGCGGGTCAAGGTGAACAACAAGACGGCGAAATCCAGCCAGCAGGTCTCCCCCGGCGACGAGATTTCGATTGCCTATGGCGAGAAGACCCTTACGGTCCGGGTTTTGAGTATCGAACCGCAAATGCGGAAGGAAGAGGCTTCCAACCTCTATGAAGTAATTGAAGAAAAAGGTGATTGACATGAAGAAACTCTTCTCGTTAGCGCTCGTTACGTTTCTCGCGCTGTCGCTAGCGGCCTGCGAGAATGACGAAGAAACAGGCGAGACCATCTACGTGACAGCCTATCCACTGCATTTCCTGGCCGAGCATCTTGCCGAGGGAATCGCGGAGGTCAAGTATGTCCCCGGCGCACAAGCGCATGCTGAACACCACGACTGGAGCGCCACTCAGATTATCGACATGCAGGATGCCGATTTGCTCATCTACGTGGGAGCTGGCCTCGACCCCTACATAGACCGCAACCGGGATTCGGTCTTCAAAGATCAGAACGTCTCGCTGTTACGGCTCGAGGATTATCTGGATATCATCGAAGTCAAGATGATTCATGATCATGACCATGATCACGATGATCACAACGATCACGATGACCACAACGATCACGACGATTATGACGAAGACGATGCCGAATACATGCCGGATCCCCATTTCTGGCTGGATGTCGGACGCATGATCGAGGCGGCCGACGTGGTGAAAGACCATCTGGTCGATCTTTTCGAGGACCAGGAATCCCGGATCCGCAACAACCACCGGACGCTAAACACCCTGCTCACCAAACTGCACGAGGATTTCCAAAGCGCCCTTGCGGAAGCCGAACGACCGCTGATCACCAACGTCAATCTGTTCTCCTACTTCGAGGATGCCTACGGACTTGACATCACCCCCTTCTCTCTCCATGCGCACGCTCACGAGAACGAACCGATTCCGGGCGATTTCGGACATTTCATCGACAAGGCTACGGAAAACGAGCTGGATTATCTGCTCTTCGAGAAACATGCCAACTCGCCCGCCGGAGATCAGCTATTAAGTGAGATCCGCCAGGAACGACCGGACATGGAAAAGCTCTATCTTCATCCGCTAGGCTTCCCCACCAACACCGAGATTGACGAAGGCGTCAACTACATTACGGCGATGTACGACAACTTAGAGAGCCTCATCAAGGCATTAGAATAGGGGCGGTAGCATGAACGATTCACGCACACAACAAGAACAAGTCCGGCTAGAGAAGCTCGAGGAGCTGAAAGCGCACGACATCGACCCCTTCGGCGGAAAGTTCGAACGAAACGCCGACAGCGCCTCCTTGAAAACAGCCTATGAGCCGCTGAGCAAGGAGGAGCTCGCCGAAGCCGACACCCCGACCATCCGCATCGCCGGACGCCTGATGACGAAGCGCGGAAAAGGAAAAGCCTCCTTCGCCCACCTCATGGACCAGCATGGACAGATTCAAATCTATGCGCGTCTTGATGATCTGGGTGAAACGTTGTTCGAATGGTTCAAGAAGGCGGACCTCGGCGACATCGTCGGCGTCGAAGGCACGGTGATGAAGACCCGCGTCGGCGAGCTCACCATCCGGATTTCAGACTTCACACCGCTCGCTAAAGCGCTGCGCCCGCTTCCGGAGAAGTATCATGGACTGAAGGACGTCGAAGCCCGCTACCGTCAACGCTATCTAGACCTGATCGCCAATCAGGACGTGCGGGACATCTTCCTGAAGCGCTCGAGAATCATCGGTGAAATACGCAGCTTCCTATCGGGAGAGCGTTTCATGGAAGTCGACACCCCCATTCTTCATCCCATCGTCGGCGGTGCGAGCGCCCGGCCCTTCAAGACCCACCACAACGCGCTGGATATGCCTTTCTATCTGCGGATCGCCCCGGAGCTATACCTCAAGCGTCTGCTTGTTGGCGGTTTCGAGAAAGTCTACGAACTCGGCCGCACCTTCCGCAACGAAGGCATCAGCCCTGAACACAACCCCGAGTTCACCATGCTCGAACTCTATGAAGCATACGCGGATATGGGCTCCATGATGGACCTGACCGAAGCCATGATCCGCACCGTCACGCAGAACGTGCTCGGGACCTCCCAGATTACCTATAACGACAAGACTATCGACATCGGCCGTACGTTCGAGCGCAAACACATCGCCGATGCCGTCAACGAGAGACTCGACATCGATTTTCGCGATCCCTCCCTGGGTTTCGAAGAAGCGGCACGCTTCGCCGAGGCCCGTGGCCTGGAAGTCCCCTCGCACTTCACCGGGCCCGGGCACATCCTCAATCTCCTCTATGAGAGCTTCGTCGAGCCGGAAATCGTCCAGCCGACGTTCATCTACGGCCATCCCGTCGAACTCTCCCCGCTCGCAAAGAAATCGACCGACGATGCACGCTTCACCGACCGCTTCGAACTGGTCATCGACCGTAGGGAATACGCCAACGCCTTCAGCGAGCTCAACGACCCGCTCGACCAGCGGAAACGTTTCGAGGCTCAGCTTGAAGAAAGAGCCCTCGGCAACGAAGAAGCCAACGAGATGGACGAAGACTATCTCGAGGCGCTCGAGCACGGCATGCCTCCTGCCGGCGGGCTGGGCGTGGGCATCGACCGGCTGGTGATGCTGCTGACGGATTCTCAGTCCATCCGCGAGGTCATCCTTTTCCCGCACATGCGTAAACGCGCCTGAGCACACGCCACCATCGAAACATGTTAAGATGACCTCAGCGAAGGTCATCTTTTTTCAATCACCCGTGATCTACAAAGGAGGGAGCATCATGATTCTCGACCACATACACGAAACCATCGGCAACACGCCCACCGTCAAATTGAACCGCCTGGGTGAAGACCTGGCGGCGGACATCTATCTCAAGCTGGAATGGTTCAACCCGGGCGGCAGCGTCAAAGACCGCATCGCCCTGAGCATGATCGAGGCGGCGGAAGCGGACGGACGTCTCGCCCCCGGGGACACGCTGATCGAACCGACAAGCGGGAACACGGGCATCGGTCTGGCGATGGTCGCCGCTTCGAAGGGTTACCGGCTGGTAATCACGATGCCGGATACCGTCTCCACGGAAAGACGGCAGATCATGAAGGCCCATGGAGCTGAACTGGTGCTCACCGACGGAGCTAAAGGCATGAAAGGCGCCATTGAACGGGCGAACATCCTGAAAGAGGCGCACGGATATTTCATGCCGATGCAGTTCGACAACCCGGCTAATCCAAAGATTCACGCACGGACGACCGCTGAAGAGATCCTTGCGGATTTCACCGACCTCGACGCTTTCGTGGCAGGCGTCGGCACCGGCGGCACCATCACCGGTGTCGGCGAGAGATTGAAGGCCAGCTATCAAGACGTGGAAGTCGTCGCGGTCGAACCGGCGGCCGCGCCGGTCCTAAGCGGGGGGGACCCCGGCCCGCACAAACTGCAAGGCATCGGTGCCGGCTTCATCCCTACGATTCTGAATACCGACATCTACGACCGGGTGCTGTCTGTCGACCATGAAGATGCCTTCAGGACGGCACGGAGACTGGCCGAGGAGGAAGGCGTCCTCGCCGGCATCTCCACAGGCGCGAACGTCTTCGCCGCCCTTCAAGTCGCACGCAGGCGCGGCGGGACAGTGCTGACAATCTCGCCGAGCAACGGCGAACGCTACCTCTCCACCGAGCTTTTCGATAGTGATTGACTTTTATGCTAAAAAAAGGAAGGCCCTGTTTTCGGGCCTTCCTTTTTGTTTCTAAGCGTCGTCCGGTGGCGACGGTTCTTTGCTGCGGAGGGAACACACGGCGTCTGTTGTATGCTCCTTGGGGACAATCCTGGCCGGTACACCGACGGCCGTGCTGTAATCGGGGACATCCTGAAGTACGACGGCGTTGGCGCCGACACGGCTGTGGGCGCCGACACGAATGTTTCCAAGAATCTGCGCACCGGCTGCAATCATCGCGCCGGTGCAGACCGTCGGATGTCTTTTGTGCCCACGTTCGTTGCCGGTCCCGCCCAGAGTGACGTTGTGATAGATAAGAACGTCGTCGCCGACCCGGGCCGTCTCACCGATGACGACGCCGGTGCCATGGTCGATGACGACACCCTTGCCGATTGTAGCGGCCGGATGAATCTCCACACCCGTCAGAAACCGAGCAAAAATGCTCAGCAGGCGGGCGAGAAGCTTCAATCTCAACCGCCAGAAAAGATGGGCGATGCGATAGACCCAGATGGCCTGCATCCCGTTGTAGGTGAGGATGATCTCCAGCGCGTGGCGGGTGGAGGGGTCTTTTTTCTTGACGGAGCGGATATCACGGATGAGGCCCACCGCGATCACCCCTTTCTAATTCAGGCTCACAGTCAGATGTCCTCTCCGATGACGAGCGATTCGCCACGATCGAGGGCGATGCCGAGGGTGCCGGCGATCTCGACGAAGATGTCGACGATGCTGACATACTCGAACCCGAGCGGTTCGATGAGCTCATCGACGGCGCGGTTCAATCTCTCCGCCGCATATTCGAAACGGGTGTCGCGTTGCGCGATCATCGTTTCAATCATCGTCTCGACATCATTGAGTTCTGTGAAATCCAACTCGGCTTCTGCTTCATATTCCTCAAGATCCGCCCGCAGATCGGAGATGAAAAGCAGATAACCCACTAATGTGGAGAATTCCGAAAATGCAGCACAGTCCGATTTGAACAGTTTCTCGTAATAGATGCGCACGACATCGAACTGGTTGCTTAAATAGTCGAAACCGACCTGGAAGATATTTTCCATTTCCTCATCGAGAGACCCGCCGTTGTCGACAGCCTCGCGGTAGATGTGGTTAAGCACGAGATAGACCGGCTCGAGCCGGTCGTAGATAGGCGAATCCTCGTTGCGGAGGCGTTCGAGGACATCGACATTGTCCATTTTCCAGTTCGCGAAGTCCTTGAGGACTAGATCGAAGGGTTTCATATCCATTATCCGCTGGCCCGGTTCACAGAGCCGAACAGTTCCATTTTCTCTTTGACGACCTGGATAATCGCTTCGTAGCCGGGGCGCAGGAGCTTCCTAGGATCGAAACCCTTGCCCTCGCGGTCCTTGCCGGCCTCGATGTAGCTGCGGACGGCCTCGGTGAAGGCGACTTGCGCCTCGGTGTTGACGTTGATCTTCGAGACGCCATAGCCGATCGCTTCCTGGACCATCTCATCAGGGATGCCGGTCCCGCCGTGCAGAACAAGCGGGATACGATTGGTGGTCTCGCCGATCTCTTCGAGGACTTCCATGTCCAGACCCTGCCAGTTGTCCGGGTACTTTCCGTGTACGTTGCCGATACCGGCCGCGAGCATCGTGATACCCAGCGAGGCGATCTGGCGGCACTCTTCAGGGTCGGCCACTTCACCGCTGCCGGTGACGCCGTCCTCTTCGCCGCCGATGCTGCCGACCTCGGCTTCGACGCTGACGCCTTTCTGCGAGGCGAGGCGAACAATTTCTTTTGTCTTCTCGACATTCTCTTCGAAAGGATAGTGCGACCCGTCGAACATGACGCTTGTAAAGCCGACATCGATACACTGCCTGGCGGCTTCATAGGACCCATGGTCGAGATGAAGAGCGACCGGAACGGTGATCTCGAGCGTCTTCATCAGTTCCGCGACCATGGCGCGGACGGTGTTGAATCCGCCCATGTATTTCCCGGCGCCTTCGGAGACCCCGAGAATGACGGGCGAAGCGGACTCCTCCGCCGCTGTCAGGACGGCTTTCGTCCATTCGAGATTGTTGATGTTGAACTGGCCGACGGCATAACCTTCGGCACGTGCCTGAACCAGCATGTTCTCAGCTGAGACGAGTGGCATGGCATTCCCTCCTACGTCTTATCTAAAGCCACGGCCTATTATAAACCACGGCTCTGCAAAAGTAAACTATTCAGCTCCCAAGGAGACCTTGAGGGAGCGTTTTCAAAAGCCCTCCTTAAGAGGAGGGCTTGAGAGTCGGGTTCAGGTTCCGCTGACGACAACATCCTCGATCAGGATGGACGGACTGCCGACAAAGGAGATGTTGAAGGTGAGATCATCACCCATACGCTGGATGCGCCCCATCCAATCAAGATAATTCCCCGAGACGGTGATCAGCGAGACCGGCTTGACAATCTCGCCGTTCTCGACATAATATCCGGATGCCTGGAGGCTGAAATCGGCACTGACGGTGCTTGTGCCTGAATGCAGACCCTGAAGGTCGGTGATGATGAGCCCGCGATCCAGCGAGCGCCGCAGCGAGGAAACATCTTCACTTCCCGGAGCGATGTGGAGGTTGGTAGGCCTGATCGATCCGCCGAAGCCGTTCCCCGTCGGTGCGACGCCGGCTTTCCTGGCAGTCTTGAGATCGTGCAGATAACCCTCGAGCCGGCCGGAATCGACCAGTTTTCGGCGGCTGGTGGCGACGCCTTCGTCATCGAACGTGGCGCTTTTGGCACTCTTCTCGATGAAGGGGTCATCCACAAGGGTGAAGTTCTCTCCTGCGATGGGTTCGCCGCTTTTGCCGGCCAGCTTGGATAGACCCTTCTGCACATGCTCCGCATTGAACATGTTCACATGCGCCTGGAGGAGATTGGCGCTGGCTTTATTCTCAAGCAGGACCTGGTAACGTCCGGAAGGAATGCTTTTCGAACCGAGGAGCGAAGTGGATTTCTCCACCGCTTTTCTCGCCAGCCAGGAGGAATCGAAGTCCGCAAAGCGGTTTGTCTGTATGTACTCGAAGGCTGTTCTGGAATCGTCTCCCTCGCGAGCGACCGCTTCCGCGACCAACACGGCGTTGTGCGTCTGACGGGCGAGGTCGAGTCCCTTGGAGTTCACGAGGCGGATGGAACGTTTCGCTTCGGCGTAGATGGCCTCCGAGATGGCGATCCGTTCATCGCCGTCCGCGATACGGGCGTCCAGATCCAAGGCCAAGTCCTTTTTCCGTAGGGCATCGATGGTGTCGATGTCCGCCCCCGCTGTGGGGTCGAAAGTGCTATAGGAATCATCACCCCCGTAGATGATAGCTTCATCCCCGCTTTCGACCGCCTTTGCACTGGCCTTCAGGGATTGCAGCCACGCATCGGCGTTGTCGAAGTCGAGGTCCTCAGTGGACAGTTTCCCCATGCGTCCATCCAGGATTCCCTTCAAACTCAGATGCGTCGTATCGGCGATGGTGTGTTTGTCCAGGGTTCCTTTAAAGGTCTCGTAGCGTATTTCCTCGAGTGTCTCCACACGGGCCTGGATGTCGTTGAAACCTAGTTTCTTCGCTTTGTTGAACAGTTCATTGAAGTCCATCAGTCATTCCCCTTTCTGCCGCCGACCGTGATCTCGCTGATGCGGACAGTCGGTTGTCCGACATCCGCGGGCACGGAACCGGACATTGAACCGCACATGCCCTGGGCGCGCTCGAGATTATTCCCGACACGGTCGATACGCATCAATGCGTCTTTCCCGGTGCCGACAAGCGTCGCACCCTTGACCGGTTCGCCAATCTTACCATCCCGGATCATATAACCTTCCATGACGGCGAAATTGAAATCGCCCGTCGAGGGGTTGACGCTTCCACCGCCCATCTTCTTGGCGTAGAGGCCGTAGTCGGTATCTCGGATAATCTCCTCGAACGTAGAGTCGCCGTTGGCGATGAACGTGTTGCTCATGCGCGAGGTCGGCGCGTAACGATAGGACTCCCGGCGAGCGCTTCCCGTCGAGGCTTCATCCATCCTGCGTCCGTTGAGGTGATCAACCATGTAGGTCTTCAAGACGCCGTTTTCAATCAGCACCCGACGTTGCTGGGGTCGACCTTCATCGTCGTAGTTGGCGCTCCCCCAGGCGTTGTCGATGGTGCCATCGTCAATAGCGGTCACCAGTTCACTGCCGATCTGCTCCCCTTTTCTTCCAGAAAAGACGCTTGCGCCCTTGGCGACCGTCGTCGCTTCAAGGCTGTGACCGCAGGCCTCATGGAAGATGACACCGCCGAAGCCGTTGTCGACGACGACGGGAATCGAGGCGCTGGGCGCCTCATCGGCATAAAGCATGGTGTGGGCGATTCTCGAGGCCTCTTTGGCTTCGGCCTCTACATCCAGCCGGTCATAGAATTCGAAACCCTCTCCGGACCCTGGCCCGTTGAAGCCGCTTTGCATGTCCTGCTCGTTGCGGGCCACGCTGTGCACGGCAAGACGGGTTCGGCCGCGGACCTCGCCGACGTGGATATCCTCACTGCTGGCGATCTGAACCTCCTGGAGCGAGTCCAGATACTTGATTGTGACCTGGGAAATTTCTTCGCTGTAGTCACGAGCAGCCTGGTTCGCGCGCTTTGCCAGTTCCACCTTCTTCTCGGTCGGGACCTCGTCGAAGGGAATCGAGACCTGGTGCTTCTCCCCCGTCTCTTGTTCGGGGAGGGCAACCGGTTCACGGATGGGTTCTCCGGGGAACGACTGTCCGAGACGTGTAGCGAGGTCGAGCAGGGACTGCTCATCCCAATCGTTGGTGTAGCCGTATACGCTGTTATGGCCTGATGCGACCCGGATGCCGACGCCTTTGATGGCTGCCTCGACGGCATCCTCGACAGCGTTGCTCTGCAGGGTGATGGTCGTCTTGCGGGTGCGCTCGACAAAAACTTCGGCGAAATCCGCCTGACTTTTCAAAGCTTGATTGATGACGCGTTCTAGCGTGTCTTTTGGTAACATCGCCTACCTCCTTGATGGTCATATGTGCATTATAACACAGCATGCATGGAGCGTGGACAAAAAAACGCGCGGGAGACCGCGCGTTTGATCACTTGTCGTATTCGTCCTCGTATTGGTCCATGATGTCGTGGTATTCCTCTTCATCGAAGTCTTCTTCGAATGTGTCTTCGTCCTCTTCCGGCTCTTCCTCGTCTTCAAATCGCTCGGCGTCGGGAAGCAGGTCATCGCTGTCGTCCTTCACGTTATCCGCGACTGTGGGCGCTTCAGGCTCGGTAGCGGCCGGTTCGGGAGTTTCAGGCGGCTCCGGGCGTGCTTCTTCCTCAGCGGGCGCGTCCACTTCGGCAGGGGCTTCCGGTTCGGCTGCCGCCTGTCTGGCTTCTTCCTCAGCCTGCCGGCGGCGTTCAAGCATCTCCTGATGCTCCTGTTCGCGTTTCTTCTGGGCTTCAATACGAGCTTCGAGGTCTTCGTCGTAGACCTCTTTGTATTCATTGTAAAACGAGCCGTCCTTGGACCAGAGTTCGGTCTTCTGACGACGTTTCAGATCCCAGGTGTTGTCGCCGGTGTAGAGGAACTTCGCACTGCCGATCAATTCGGTGTAGAATTCCGGCAGCATCGCTTCCGCATCTTTCTCCTTGATCTCTAGGCGCTTGATGATGGCATCGAAAAGGTCATAAAGATCGAGCGGCTCTCCCGCTTCATCGAGGATTTCCTCGGCGATGTTGATGTAGGACTTCTCGGCTTCCGTCATGGACAACGTGCCTCCTAAACCTTATCGTAATAAAGTGCTAACTTAGAATGATTCACCGGCGTATCGGCTTGTTTGAGAGTGTAGGTCAGATGGATGCTCCGCGGGGTCAGATCGAGACGGTGGGTGTGGATCTCGAAAGCCAGCTCCCTCTCAAGCATGGTGTAGAGACCTTCACTCGGATGCTCAGGGAGGAATGTGAAATCGACTTGTCCTTCACCCGAGCGACGGTAGTGCAGACCGTCGTCGAGGAAGGTGATGGTGTGGGTTCTTTCCTTGTCGTCTTCGAACGTCAATACCGACCCATCGAGCGTGCCTTCGCTTTCGAAGGTCTCGCGGACAGCCTCGTTGGCCATCGTGTAATGCACGCGAACACGTGCCATCGAATCCCCCCGTTGACATGCCGATGCAGCGTCTATGTATTATATAACAACTGCCAGGGCGTTGCAAGCAAATTCGTCAGGCTTCCTCGCTACGGCCGTCGTTGAGCTTGTAATGGCGGGCGTGTTCGTCGAGAGCCTGCAGCAGTTCCTTCGCACGGTCCCACGTGCCGATGTTCGCGCCGCTCGCCATCGCATGGCCGCCGCCGTCGAAACGAGCGGCGACTTCATTGATGGCCGGTCCTTTGCTGCGGATGCGGGCGCGGACGATCTGTTCTTCGTATTCGGCGAGCAGAACCCAGATCGGACAATCCTCGAAGACGCCGAGTTCATTGACGAGGCTCGACGCTTCTTCATCGCTGACACCGAAGCGCGCCATGAGCTCGTGTGTGATCTCGATGTAGGCAACGCCGTTCTTGGTCTTCAGATAGTTCTGCAAAACATAACCCTTGAAGCGAACCAGGGCTTCGGACTTCGTATCAAGCTTCAGATAGACGGATTGCGAGTCGAGGCCCCGGTCGTAAAGCAGGGCGATACGACGGAAGGTGTCCCCGTCGACACCGGGATATTTGAACCGCCCGGTATCAGTCAGCGTTCCCGTATACAGCGCCTGCATGCCGGTCTGTGTCAAGGTGTAGGTATCTTCAAACAGCCAAAGCAGATCGAGGATGATGAGCGCCGCGGCCGGTCGGTCGGTGTCGACGTACTCCAAGTCCCCATAGGAGGCGACGTTGATGTGGTGGTCGATCTTGATGAGATAATCCCCCAGATGGTAGCGCGTATCGGCAAGTCGATCCAGGGAGGCGGTGTCAACGGCGATGACGAGGGCGCCTTTGAACTCTTCGTCCTCGACCTCGTCGACACGGCCGAGGAATTTGACATAATCGGCTTCCTCGCCGCTGACTTTCACAGTCTTTTGCGGATAGGTCGTTTGTATCATGTCCTTCAGTCCGAAAGCGGTTCCCATGCAGTCGCCGTCCGGGCGGGTGTGAGGCAGGATGAGAATCTTTTCGTAAGCGTGTATCTTTTCGTGGATGGTGGTGAGTTTCGTCTTGTCCATTCAATTATTCCTTTCTACGAGCTCGTCCAGGTCTTTGAGGACGGCGTCGGTTTGTGTCCAGTCGTCAAGCGTGCACCCGCAGGCGAGGTCATGGCCGCCGCCTCCGTACGATTTCGCGATGTCGACGATGGGGATGCGCTTGCTGCGAAGCTCGCAGAGTATGCTTCCATCGTCATCTTCAGTGAAGTTCGCCCAGATGGGAATGCCGTTGATGCCGGCCATCTGGTTGACCATGCCCCGGCTGATGGTGAATGTCGAGACCTGGAAGTGTTCCTTGAGATGTCGGTCGTTTTTCATGTATGCCACATTGTTGGGGGTCGTGCGGAAATGGTTGATGAAGTAGCCCTTCAGTTTGATCTTGTTCAAGTCTTCCCCATATAGATAATCGAAGAAATCCTGCATGCGCGCCCCGTGTTCAAGCAGATACGCGGCGGCCCTGAATGTCCTGGCCTCCGTCTGTCGATAGCGGAAGCGGCCGCTGTCGGTGACCAGCCCGGCAAAAAGGGCTGTCGCGGTCTCTGCATCGACACGCAGTTCTTTCTGCATTGCAAGGTCCACGAGAATCTGACATGTGGCGATCCAATCGGGTCGATGAAGGAATGTGCCGGCGATGTCTGAAGGGTTTTTGTGGTGGTCGATGACCACTCGTTCGGCGGCCAGCTCAAACCGCTGATCACTCACCCGTTCCCGCCGGGCGACATCGACGATGATTGCGAGGGCACCTTCGAAGACCGTGTCGACCACTTCATCCGGTGATGGGAAAAAGGTGTCATCCCCGCGTTCACCGACGACATATACCGTTTTATCTGGGAAATTGGCATGGATAAGCCTTTTCAGTCCATGCTGTGAGCCGAGGGCGTCATAATCCGGCTGGATGTGGCTGTGAATGGTGATGGTCGGGTATGCCCGGATGCGCTCAAGGACTGTCTCATACATGCGGTCCACTCCCCTTCAATGATAAAACTCATGCTAAC
>Ga0207421_10001459_pt1 | contig 30376 bp, 28 predicted proteins | sample SodLakKL_010_SED_4_FD_187542 | JGI IMG/M metagenome (GOLD analysis project Ga0207421, IMG submission 187542) | Alkaline sediment microbial communities from Lake Tanatar, Kulunda Steppe, Russia - 8KL_010_SED (SPAdes) (version 2) | ecosystem: Environmental > Aquatic > Non-marine Saline and...
TTTTTCCTCACGAACTACTTTTTTAAGGTTAGCAGGAGAGTAATCATTTGTTTTTATTAACTGCGCTTCTTTTGCCAATATTTCCTCACCTATTGGGTGATACATGGGCAATATTACTAAAATTTTTTTTATTTTCTCCACCTCCATTGTTAAATTTCTCACCAAATACTTTCTTTAATCCTTGTTCAATTAAATAGCTCAAAACTACTGTAACCTAAGTTAGATTACCATTATCATCAAAAGCCAAATCTTTTAAAGATGACACAATGTCAAATGAAGCCTCTTTAGCTTCTTCAAGCAAGGATTCAGAAATTAATAATTCGCTTAATTCCAGGGTGTTATGAATTCTAACTACCCTGGCATCTTTGGCATTACTACAATTACTTGCTTTTAAAGCAAGTTCAATAGCCTCCCGGTCATTTTCCATGGTAATCGGTATTTTAGCCCGGTTTAAGAATCCAGCAGCTATAACATTCTTATAAGTTGCTTGATAATCAATTTTGTTTACGAGTTTACGTGTGGTTATATCTGCCAAACCGATACCCATTGCGTTACCTCCCGTCTTTTGGGAAAGATCCAAAACGGTAATAATATCAATTTGGGGTTGAGGGGGATCCTGTAAGTGAGGGAGCATAAACCGGCCGATTACATTAGTGTCCATCCCTGTACCACTAATGTTTTTTCCTATTTCTTCTACGATTAAAACATCAATATGCTTAAAAGGAAGGCTTGGCATAAGCTCTTTTGATTTAACTAAAAGTTCCTTTTCTTGATCGGCCATTTTTTCAGGCTTAACGCCAACTATTTCAGCAATCTCTTCCCTGGAATTTTCTATAATGGCCAGTCCACCAAGAATTTTCCCGGTATTAAGAACTTCCTGGGCCATGTCCTGGATAGCCTTGCCCAAACCCAGGGAATGGATCAAGCTACATCCTTTCTCTTTACCCAGGCCAACTGAAATCATTTTTAATAAACCGCTTTCAATTTCTTCCGACATAGCCGTATGAGTTTTTATCCTGTTAATTGCAATTATCCCATCTGCGTTCCAGGCATTGGTATCCATGTAAACCGGATCACCTGATGAAGTTGTGCCAATCTGGACAACATCCATGCTGGAAATTATTGGCACACCCATACTCTCTTCTGTAATGCCAAAATGTTCTAGGACTGATAATTGTCCTTCAGCAGTAGCTCCACCATGACTACCCATAGATGGAACAATAAATGGATTTGCCCCAAGATTTTTTAAATACTCTATACATCTTTTTAGAATATCCGGTATCTGGGTAATACCGCGGCTTCCGGCAGTAACAGCAATTCTGGCTCCATCGAAAATGCTATCTTGCAAAGAAAGCTTATGAAGCTCTTGCTCAACTGTTCCGGAAACATCATCAATCCGGGGAGTTTTTATGGTTTGCGAGACCTTTGCCATTAACGGAAACACTTGATCTTTATTTGGCATAATAACGTCCTCCCAGCAAAAATATCATACCATCTCCCGGGCGCTTTCATATCCAGCCTGGACTGCTTTTAAGTTAATCTCTTCGGTTCCCGGGGGAACTCTAGCGGAAACAGCTCCTTTCAAAGCCTCTAAGCCAACCAGCCCGGTAATAGCGGCTAAGGCTCCCAGAGCTACCATGTTTATGACTATAGTCTTTCCTATCTGCTCCCGGGCAATTTTAGAAACAGGAACGGCAAATACTTTCCTTGAAGAAGATGGAACATTAGTAACATAATCAGGATCGACAATAACAAGAGCTTCTTCATGCGCATCAGCTATATATTTATCAAAAGCCTGTTGCGATAACGCCAGGAAAACATCAGGTTCTATTAGTTCAAGCAGGTCAATTTCTTCATCACTAATAACCACTTCAGCCCTGCTTGCTCCGCCTCTTGCTTCCGGTCCATACGATTGAAACTGCACCGCAAACCTGTTTTCATAAAGAGAAACCGCTTCTCCCAGTATTATGCCGGCAAGAATAATGCCCTGCCCGCCGAATCCGCTTAGACGTACTTGATATTCTTTATTCTTCATTAAGCTTCATCTCCTTTCTGCAGTTTCTCTACCAGTTTGCGGTATTCATCTGTAAACTCAGGGATATTCCTGTGGCTCAAGAGCCCCACAGGGATGGCCCCATCCATGTCCTGGCTGAAATTATATGTTTCCGGTTTCACCCTGACAGATCTTTCTTTCACCCAGCGCATTATTTCAAAAGGTGAAGAGAATTTGTTCCTGCGACCATAATAAGTGGGGCAGTGGCTAATACCTTCAATAAAGGAAAAACCTTTATGCTCAATTCCATTACGAATTAACTTGCTTAGATGCCTGGGGTCATGGGCAATACCCCTGGCTACGTACGATGCTCCACCAGCATCGGCAAGCTTGCAAACATCAAAGTCCTGCTCCAGGTTGCCGTAAGGGGAAGTAGATGCTGTTTTTTGATATGGTGTCAGGGGTGAATACTGACCACCAGTCATTCCGTAAATGCTGTTGTTTAAGAGGATTGTTGTTAAATCAACATTCCGCCGGGCGGCATGAATAAGGTGATTGCCTCCAATTGCCGCGCCATCGCCGTCGCCAACAAACAATAGGACGGTCAAATCGGGGCGAGCCATTTTTATCCCGCTGGCAAAGGTAAGGCTTCGTCCATGGGTAGTTTGGATAGTATTACAGTTCATGATCGCATTGGTGCGGGCGGAACAACCTATGGCAGTAACAGCAACAGTTTTATAAGGATCGAGTTCCAGTTCATCCATAGCCCTCAAAGCCGCACCCAGGATTATTCCGTGTCCACAACCGGGGCACCATATATGGGGCAATTTATGGGTTCGCAAATACTTTTTATAATTATTTCTTTTCATTTCACACCAACCCTTTTACACTGTCATAGATTTGGTAAGGAGTGATCAACATACCATTGCTCTGATGCAAACCGTGCAGTTTAGTATCCAAGCCATGTGTCGCACTCCTTATTTCACTGTCCAATTGAGACATATTCATTTCCACAAGAATTAAATGATTTGCTGCCTCAGCTGCTTTTTTCAAGTGCTCGTAAGGAAACGGCCAGATAGTCTTAAGGCGGAAAAGCCCTGCTTTTATACCTTCCTCACGGGCCATCATAACAGCCCGGCGCGCAGAACGCGCTGTTGAACCATAAGCAACTATGATTATTTCTGCATCCTCAACCATGAATAGATCAACATCGTCTATCTCATCACGATATCTTTCTATTTTATTATTTAAGCTCTTAACACGATAGTCGGCAATCTCATGATCATTCGTGGCCGGGAAACCTTCATCATCATAGTTGTTGCTTGTTATATGAAACAGGTACTCTTCGCCAAGGTTGGCCATGGGTGGAATCCCTGTACCATCATCTTCAAAAGGCTTATAGTCTTCAGGGGCTACAGTAGGCTTTTTCCTTTCCACCAGGCTCAATTCTTCTCTTTTAGGAAGGGAAATTTTTTCTCTTACATGACCGATAATAGCATCAGACAGGATTATTACCGGGATACGGAAACGCTCAGATAAGTTTACCGCCCTGACGGTTAAATCAAAGCATTCCCGAACAGAATACGGAGCAAGGGCAATTATGGGGTGATCCCCGTGGGTTCCCCACCTGGCCTGCATCACGTCAGATTGTGATGGCAGGGTAGGCAAGCCTGTACTGGGCCCACCACGCATTACATTAACCACCACACAGGGGATTTGGACATGAATGGCATAACCAAGGTTCTCCTGTTTCAAGCTAAAACCGGGGCCACTGGTTGCGGTCATTGCTTTTGTTCCTGCTACAGATGCCCCAATTACAGCTCCTATACTGGCAATCTCATCTTCAAACTGGACAAATACACCGCCAAGCTTGGGCAGTTCCCTGGCCATAACTTCTGCAATTTCTGTCGCCGGGGTAATAGGGTAACCACCAAAAAAACGAACACCCGCTTCTATAGCCCCCAGCGCGCAGGCTTCGTTTCCCTGCAAGAACTGCACATTATTTTCCGAGTTCACTTTGCTTTCACTCCTAACCCTTGTTTATACTTCTTCTTTTTCGGTTATATCTATAGCAAAATCCGGACATACCCAGGCACAATTTTCACACTCATTACATTCACCGGGATCTTTCAGGTAGGGTAAACCTTGCTCATCCGCTTCGAGCAGGTTTCTGGGGCACATTTCAATACAAATCAGGCATTTTTTACACCATTGCTCATTAATCACTACAGGCACTATACCAGGTCCTCCTTTAAATTTTTCTTAAAATTAATTTCAACTTCTTCAATGTGTTTTAGCATCCAATCATGAGCTGCCGCTGTATTCTTTTCTTCAATGGCTTTAATAATTTGTTCATGCTCTATAATAGGATTTGTAGTTCTATTTTTATCCGTTAATGCCAACCAGCTGGTTTGCCGCAAGCCTTTACGCATCAAATCAGAAAGGGCGTTTAAAGTGCTAAAAAGAATTTCGTTGCCTGTACTTGCAGCAATTTGAAAGTGAAAGCTATAATCGGGATCTAAACTAACCTCTCCCCGGTCCAGTGCCTTTTTCATTTCTTCATGTATTTCGTGTAACTTCGAGATATCTTCAGCAGTTGCATTTTTTGCTGCAATGGTGGCAGCCTGGGGTTCTAAAATTTTTCGAACCTCTAAAAGCTGCATTGTTTGCGAGGGTTCTATGTCAAATAACAGAGCAAAAGTATCAAAGTAGTTTTTCATCGATTTTGTGTTTTGAAAGTCCCTGACAAAAGAGCCTTTCCCGTGTTTAACTTCTAAAATCCCAAGGCTCTCCAGTATAGTCACGGCTTCACGCACAGAACTGCGGCTGACTTCAAGTTTTTCGGCTAATTCTCTTTCTGAAGGCAATGGGGACCCTGCCTTTAAGTAACCTGTTTTTATCTGTTCTTTAATTTGTTCAACAATCTCCATGTAAACACGAGACTTATGAGAAACAGGTTTAAAAACCACTTGACCCTTCCTTTCAGGTGTCCTGACCACTTTATTAATTTTTTTTGCTTGCAAAAATTTTGGCAAGCAATCTTAGATAGAGATATTTAGATCCGAATAAAAACATACGATATCAAAGCAGTAACCTTATCTTAAAAAAACTATAACACTATTACAAAAATAAATCAATCAAAAAACATCATAAAATATTTTTCTAAACAAAAGAAAACGATACACACAGCTTTAAGAAATGTTATACCCTGACTTGATAAACTCACATGATGACCTGATAAACTTTACAAATATAATTGTGACTGATAATATAACATACACTCGGACCGATTACTCAGGATAGATATTGGGCAATTTGTACGGGCTTAATAACATTATTTGGCAACTTAAAAAGGAGGGAAATTCAATGGGATTGAAAACAAAACAAGAGTATATAGAGTCTCTGAGAAAAATGGATCCCACAGTTTACATGTTTGGTGAAAAAGTCACCAACGTAGTAGATAATCCACGCTTAAGGGCTGGGATAGAAGCAACTGGAGCAACTTACGAGATAGCTGAACTGGATGAATACCGGGATTTAGTAGTTACTGAAAGCCCGCTTATTAATGAACCGGTCAACCGGTTTACTTTACCTCCGAACTCAATTGAAGACCTCGTAGCAAGGGTTAAATTAAACCGGAAACTGGGTAATTATGTTGGAACCTGTCATCAAAGATGCACAGGCTTGGATTGCCTTTCAACCCTTTCGATTGTTACGTACGACATCGACCAAAAGTACAATACTAATTATTATAACAACTTTATTGAATTTCTTAAGTATATACAGAAAAATGATCTGACAGCAAATGCCGGTGTCACAGATGTTAAAGGCGATCGTTCCAAGGCTCCCTCAGAACAAGAAGACGAAGATATGTATCTCCACCTGGTGGAGCGCCGTGATGATGGCATTGTAGTCAGGGGTGCTAAGGCTCACCAAACCGGTTCTTTGTCATCTCACGAAGTTATAGTATTACCTACCCGGGCCCTAAGTGAAAATGACAAAGATTACGCCCTTGCTTTCGCTGTTCCCACAGACACAGAAGGACTTATCCACCTGGTTGGCAGATCCAGTCTTGATACCAGGGAAATTGACGGTTGCGACGTTGGTAACAAACGTTACTCCAAATACTGTCCTACCCTGATCTTCGATGACGTATTTGTTCCCTGGGAACGAGTTTTTATGTGCGGAGAACATGAATTTGCTGCTGACATGGTAGTGCGCTTCTCTTCTTTCCACCGGCAGAGTCACGGTGGCTGCAAATCAGGTAAAATTGACTGTATGATAGGAACTGCTTTAACTGCCATGGAATACAATGGCACAGCCAAAGCCAGTCATCTTAAACAAAAAGTTATTGATATGCTTCACAGGGCGGAAACCCTTTATGGGTGCTCTCTTGCCGCTTCTTACGAAGGGAAAAAAGAGGCTTCGGGAACCTATTTCATAGATACAATCCTTGCTAATGCTTCGAAAATCCACGAAGGTAAGGAAATGTCGGAAGCTACCAGGCTGATGATAGATATTTGTGGAGGTTTTGTTGCTGATTTGCCCTCAGACAAAGATTTTGAAAACCCCGAAATTGGGCACCTGGCCAAAAAATATTTAAAAGGATCTAACGACTGCGATGTAAATAATCGAATCAAGCTGTTCCGGCTGGCTGAAAAAATGGCTCTTGAAAGCGCCGACACTGTTTCAGATATCCATGGCGGCGGCTCCACAGAAGCCCATAGAGTTACTATAATGAGGGAAAGTGATATAAAGAGTAAACAAAAGGCAGCTAAAAGGCTGGCAGGAATAAATGATGAAGAAGAATAACAATAAGTACAACTTTGCACAAGATATCCTGGAGCACAATGTTTTTTACAATTAAATTCTACCCTTAGAATAAAACTAAAAGCACATAGAGAGGCCGTGTTATCTGTTAGCCGTTGATAAACAGAAAACACGGCCTACTCAATGTTTTATTTATCCATCTGATTTGGGGTAAATTACGGTTTTGAGTGCTTAGTAAAGTTATAAAGAAGAGACGCAGCAAGGATAATCACTCCAAAAAGCAACCAGCTGCTACTATAACTGCTGCTTATATCAGCAACCAGACCAAAAAGCGGCGGGGTTATGAGAATACCGACCCGGGTAAAAAGTAAAGCTAAGCCAGTAGCGCCTCCAGTTGAAGCTTCCCCGGCAATTTCACCTACAGCAATAAAAAATACTCCAAACCATCCGAATGCTGTCAATCCCAAAAGAAATGAAAACAAGTAAGTGACAGGTAAGGGTATGTCAGGACCTGAAATAAATAAACCGAATAAGACAAACATAGATCCGCCTGTTAATCCGATTAGGAAAATAGTTTTTCTCCAATTTCCTTGAAATAACTTGTCAGATAACCAGCCCCAGCCGGGACGGCCGATCATTCCCCCTATCTGGAAAATACCAAGCCCTAATCCGGAAGCCGCCCTGCTCATAAATAAATCTTCAGAAAGATAAACCGGAAAATGTGAAAGAACAGCCCCCACTGTTGACCCCGCTAACAAAGCCCCATAAATGCACAAAATGACAAAAGGCATTTTTGTAAGGAAATAGCTTAGATTTTCTTTAAATGAAAGTGCTTTAGCTGAAGAGCTATTCTGATTTTCGTCTTGCGTTATATTTCTCGTTTTTTCATGATAAAATTTATATGCTAAAAACCCTATTACTAAAATAAATAACCCGGTCAATTGAATTGTTATTCGCCAACCAAAATATTCGCCTAACAATGGTAATAAACTGGCTCCGGCAAATCCCCCAACGCCAACCCCTGACTGCATTATACCCATAGATATAGCCCGTTTGCCCGGGGGAGTTTCAATCATTACTCCTTTGTTTACAGAAGGGGTGATAATACTAAAACCCAATCCAGCAAAAATCGCCAGTGTCAACAGGACCGGGTACGAAGGCGAAAACCCAAATAATAAGCTCATAAATCCCAGGCAGGCAACACCAAACAGCAAACCTTTTTTAGGACCTAACCTGTCAACAACACTGCCGGTAAAAACAGCAAGCAATGCCGCACTCAAGAAAAAAAAGGTTGAATAGTACCCAACCTGGGTCCTGGTTAAATTAAATTCTTCCCGAATAAAAGGAAGCAGGGCCGGGAACCCATTGTTAATAAGGCTGGTAGCTATATAGGGAATAGATAAGATTAGAAGGATCTTTAAAAAATTTTTTTGAGTATCATATTGGCTGCTGTTAATTTTTTTGTCCTCCTGCTGCTTTATATGCTGTTTTCAAAAATGCCGATGTTTTATAACTGCGCCTTCGCTTGCAGAGGATGCTATGCGGCTATAAAGAGAAAGGTAACCGTTTTTAAATTTTGGTTCTGGCTTTTCCCATTTATCAAGGCGCTGCTTTATTACATGATCTTCTACATGTATGGTTAATTGACGATTGGGGATATCAATAGTTATTTTATCTCCATCTTCCACTACTGCTATCGGTCCGCCTTCAGCTGCTTCTGGAGAAACATGCCCTACGAAACAACCATTATTGGTCCCAGAAAAACGTCCATCAGTAACCAGTGCAGTTGTTAAAGCCAAATTCATCCCGTATAACAATTTTGATACCTGGGCCATCTCCCGCATGCCTGGCCCGCCTTTTGGACCCTCGTAGCGAATTACCACAACATCACCGTCGACAACTATACCGGCATGAATAGCTTCTGTCGCCTCTTCCTCAGAGTTGAAAACTCTTGCTTTGCCACTAAATACTCGCATTGAAGCATCGATTGCCGCCGGTTTGCTAACTGCTGTATCCGGGGCCAAATTGCCGGAAAGAACAGCCAATCCCCCTTCTTCGCTGTAAGGTCGATCCAGGCTTCTTATTAATTCAGGATCTTTTACCTGGGCTGATGAAACATTCTCGCCAATGGTCTTGCCATTAACCGTTAGGGCATCAAGTTCAAGCAAAGTAGAAAGTTCTTTCATCACGGCAGCTACCCCTCCAGCCCGGTGAAAATCCGGAACATTGGCAGGGCCTGCCGGATATATCCTGGCTAAATGGGGAACTGTGCGGCTTAGACCTGCAAAATTTTGAAGGGATATATCTACTTCCGCCTCATAAGCGATAGCCGGTATATGTAATAATGTATTGGTCGAGCCGCCGATAGCCATACTAACTTTTATTGCATTCTCAATTGAATCCTTGGTAATTACCTGGCGAGCGGTGATGCTTTCGTTGACCAGGTTCATGATAGCAAATCCTGATTCCTGGGCCAGCCTTAACCGGGCTGCGGAAACTGCAGGAGCAGTTCCTCCGCCGGTTAATGTCATACCCATCGCTTCTGCCAAACAACACATAGTATTTGCTGTTCCCATGAATGAACATGAACCGCATCCGGGGGCAACATTGTTTTCAAGCTCGGCAAATTCTTCCTTGCTTATCTTCCCTATTTTTAACATTCCCAGGGCTTCCCGAAGCGAAGTGGTATCGGAGGAACGTCCGTCAAATTCCACTCCTCCCTCCATATTCCCTCCGGGGACAATAATAGCCGGAACATCCAGTCGTGCTGCAGCCATCAGCATGCCGGGAACAATCTTATCGCACGAGCCAAGCAGCACTACGCCATCAAGACGATGCGCCTGAATCATTACCTCTATATCATTAGCAATTAGATCTCTGCTAGGCAAAATATAATGATTGCCTTCATGATTATTGGCAATGCCATCGCAACCGGCAATAAAGCCAAATTCTACAGGTGTGCCTCCTCCCTGCGTGATGCCATTTTTTACATATTCTGCTACATTTCGCAGGTTAATATGTCCCGGCACAATTGTATTCCATGAGTTAGCGATACCAATTAACGGCCTTTGAAGATCCCTATCTGTATACCCCATGGATTTAAAAAGTGCACGTTTGTTAGCACCACTTTCTGGTCCAATTATATCTTTGCTTCTCCAGAACAAATGGATCATTCCCTTCAGAATTAAATACCTTTTCGTTAAGCATTATACTACAAATACTTTTATTCTATGAACAGAAGACTTCGTTATCATAATTGATCACTTGTTTTAAATAATAGCCTGGTGATTTAATCTGTGGTATCACAAACTTCTTCTGACAGCTTTTCCTTTTCTTTTTCCTTGGCCACTTTTTTCATTTTAAATGAAGAATAGAGCAAAAAGATCATAAAAGCAATCAAGAAAAGCCCTATCGGTCTGCTGAGCAATGCAAAAATGTTGGCATCATAAGTTAAGAGCGCCCTTCTCAGGTACTGATCAAACAGCCCCCCGATTAAGACACCAAGAACCAGTGGAGCTAAAGTAAAGCCCCGCAATCTTAATATACAACCAATTACTCCAAAAGCTAGCGCTACGGAAATATCAAAGAGGGTGTAATTAGCTGCCCAGGCACCTAAAACACAAAAAACAACAATTATCGGCATTAGAAGGTCACGTTTTAACGATAAAACAGAAATTAGTTGCTTGGAAAATAAAAATGTCACGAATATCATAAATAGCGCAGCTAGGAAGAAATAAACCACCGTCATTGATAAGATACCGGGAGTATCAATGATTAGCATAGGTCCGGGCCTAAAACCGTAAATAAGAAGCGCAGCAAGCATAATTGCTGTAGGGCCACTGCCCGGAATTCCTAAAACCAGGGTCGGAATTAAAGCGCCCCCGGAAGTAGCATTATTAGCGACTTCAGCAGCAAGTACGCCTTCATTACTTCCTTTACCAAAATCTTCAGGGTTTTGTGAACTCCTTTGCGCAAATGTATAAGATACCCAGGGGGCAACAGATTCACCGGTTCCCGGAATTATTCCCACACCCATACCAATTAATGCCGAACGCACCACATCTTTTTTCTTCCTCTTAAATTCGTTCCACATAAAGATGGCTTTTTCAGGTTTGCCTGGTAATGAATAAGGAACTTTTTCTTTTAAAACCAAAAATACTTCGCTTAAGCCGAAAATCCCCAGCAAAACAGGAATAAAATCTATACCGTAATATAATTCAGGGACATAAGCAAACCGGGGATGAGCATAAATAGGTTCAAGCCCAACCATTGCTATTACCAGGCCCATGATACCGGCCATCCAGCCTTTTATCGGGTTATCACCGGCTATCGCTCCGGCAAGTATAATACCGATTAAACAAACCAAGGCCAGTTCCCAGTCTCCCAGTAATAGAGCCAGGGTCGCAGCTATCGGAATTAGTATAAACATAACTAAAGTAGCTATAATTTCACCTGTACCGGATGAAAGTGTCACCAACCCTACAGTTTCTCTTGATTTTCCCTTCCTGGCAAGGGGAAACCCGTCTACACAGGTGGCAATTGCACCCGGAGTCCCGGGAATATTGATCATTATCGCGGTTATGCCGCCGGCAAATATACCGCCCACATAAACTGAAATAAGCAGGGCCCACCCAATTTCAAAGGGGATTCTAAAAACAAAAGTTAAAAGAAGGGTCATAGCCATTGTAACTGACAGCCCGGGTAATATACCTATTATCAACCCGAAAGCGGTGCCAAAAAATAAAGCCAGGATAACTAAAGGGCTCATTACTTCTGTAAACTGCTCCCCGAAAGCCGCCAACTCAGTTATATAAAGGTCAAAAAAATCCATCGCTTTCCTCCTCTAAAAAAGCAAGTTTACGGTAGAGGCATTCTAAATCCTAAATAAAAGACTAGATAAACTAATAAAGAAACCCCAAATGATACCAGCAGCATCAACCATATTTTGGTGCTTCTAAAATATAGAAACATCGCCAATAAATAAGCAAATGTCAAAACATAAAACGAGAACCTGCCAACAAGGATGAAATAAACGGCTGTGATACCAAAAACAGCCATCCATCTTTTAAAATCATCATTTCTTAAATTATCTAATGTCCAGCCTGCCACGTCGAGATAAGCTTTTTTAATAATCATTTGAGTTATGATAATAACACTTAGTACTAATAGAGAAACTCCCATCAGCAGGGGAATAAACCCCGGTGCATCAACTAGATATTGTCCCCTGTGCAGCATCCCTGCGGATTCCACTATGATAAAAACAGCTAAACCTAAAAACAAAAGACCAACTAGAAGGTCTGAAGTATTTTGATGATCTTGAGTTTTTTGTTTCTCCCCTGAGCTCATGTTAGATATTACCTCCCCTGCCAGGGCAACTAACAGCCATATAAGTATAAGTTTTTAATTCCTATATAAAATAGGCGCTATTTTAATAACTAATGATAGCTTGCAATAATTTACTTCTAACTAACCATCTTATAACATAATTGTTCCATACTCCAGCTAATAAATAGCTGCCTCTAAATGCAAATCAAGTTTAATTCATAACATGAAAAACAAAAATTCATATGAATGCATGGAATAATCAAACTAAGGGCCCCCTTTACAAAGGGGGCCCTTGTAATTTCACAAGACTACTTTAATCACGTTGTCCAATAAAGCCGTCTTGCAGTTCTGCAGGCCATTCCCTTGCTTCTGCTGCCCTATCGTGGGGAGGCCATTCAAAATCTTCTACCCGCGGAATGCCAAACTCTGCGGGGTCTTCTTCCGCAATGCCCATCTCCCAAAGCGGCCAGCTTCTTGCTGATTCAAGACCTGCCATGAACTCATCAGACGGTTGACCTACAAGCGGCATAATAACTCCGCCTCTATCTTCGACTGAAATCTCGTAGTAACGCTCCTGTTCTACTGCATATGCAAAGGCATCGTATATTTCCATAAGAACATCATGATCTACTTCCCTGGGAACATAGATACCAAAGTGAGCACAAACACCTATGTGATCTTCCAAGTCGGGATACCAGTGTCCGATACGGGGGAATTCCACACCGGCAGCTTCGATATCCTCATCATAAAGGTTTGCGAGCGGAATCAGTTCTCCTGCTTCCACATAATCCAGGACGTCCCCCATGGTTACCGAGATAAAATCAACTTCTCCTCTTTCTAAGTAGGTGTGAGCTTCTCTACCCCCATCATAAGGGATATGCTCTACTCCTTCAATACCGGCAGCATCAAGGACCAGGTCACCGAATATTTCGCCGTTACTTCCTGCTCCAGGGCTACCGTACTTATATTCCTCTGGGTTTTCTGCTATAGCATCCAACAGTTCGTCTAAATCATCATAGGGCTGATCTGCTCTTACGTAGATAGTTGTCGGGAAAAAGGTTCCCAAGAACGCATAAAAGTCGTCCCAGCTATGATCTGCAAACCCTAACGGCTGCCAGGTACCGTGGACTGAAGCTCCTCCCATCCAGGTATGTCCGGAAGGATCGCCTAAAGCCCTTGTTCCTGCAATTGATCCCAGTGCACCATCTGTGTTTGAAACCATGATTGTTTCATCCATATAATCTTCCATATGATGGACCAGGGCTCTAGTTATTGTGTCTGAAGCTCCACCTTCTGACCACCCAACGTGAGCATGAATGGTCTCTGTGGGAAAGTCTACTTCCGGTTCCGGTTCATCTACTTCTTCTTCATCTACATCTGGATCTACAACTTCTTCTTCCGGTTCACATCCTACAAAGAGAAAAGCCAAACCAACAACCAGCAATAAAACTGTAATTGTTGTAAACTTCTTAAGCATTCGTTTAATCCCTGCCTTTCATTTTAATAAATCTAATAATCTTACCCCTCAACAAAACCGATATCTATGCTGTTACAACTATCACCCCTTTCACGAAAAGTTTTAGTCGTTTAAGATACTCATTCACTTAATAATACCATTTCATGTAAATAACTTAGTAGATTTTAATCTAAAATACTAGTGGACTAAAAGATTTTAAGCTCGATGTTTTTGTCAAAAGGTTAGTAGATTAGAAGCAAAAACAAAAATAATGAAGCCTCAAATATCTTCCAAATTAACACCCTTAATTTAAATTAGCTTATTATCAAAATAAGTAATATTTTATTTATTTAACAGGATGTTTTAGCCTATCCTGAATAGTAATTTATTACTTCTCTTTTAGTTGTTTTTATACTATACCAATTCTGTTTAAATACTCTCAGCAGTAAGTTTAATGATTGTTTTGTGGGATACTATGCTTTCTGTATGGTGCATACATAATATCATATTACATTTAAGCAGTCAACAAGTCTTGAAAGTGTCTTGAAAGTTAGCCCTGCTGTCATTTTTGCACTTCATTTAAAACCCTCTAACATTTCCTTCATCATCAAAAACAATTGATGATGCCTTTTCATCCGGCAATTGAACTATGCTGCTTTCTCGGGCCTCAGAGAGCAGAGCTTTAGATATGTATATTTGGTCAAGATCCAATGTATTTTTTATCCTGATCATTTTGACATTATTAATATCAATATCAAAGCATGTTTTTATAGCCGCTTTAATAGCCTGCCGATCGTTATCCATAACCATTGGTATTTTTACTGAAAAAGGTATTCTTGATGTGAAGCAGTTTGGATAGGTTTTTCCAAAGTCAAATTTCTCATAAGCTCTTTTGGAGCATACATCTGCCAACCCTAAACCATTGGCATTCCCATGGGTTCTTTCTGTCAAATTCAAGACAACAATCCGTTGAACCCATTCTTCACTTTCGAGAGCCTCCGTTGTATAACGCCCGACAATATTGGGATCCATACCGGTTCCACTAATATCCTTACCAATCTCATCGACAACCAAAACATCATAATCCTCAGAAAATATTTTAGGCATATAGTTCCACGCTTTTTCGAGTAATGCCGGTTCTTTTTCCATAATTTCTTCACCAGGCAATGCTACAATCCCGCATGTTTCATCATAAGCATTTTCTAATATTCCTACACCAAAAACTATATTGGTTTTTTGTATGATCTCCCGGGCGAGAACTTCGATCCTTGAAGACATGTTTTGAGGGCCGGTAGAATGGCAAAGCTCAGCTCCGACTTGCTTTCCCAGGCCGATGGTGATCATCTTGGCCAAGCCACTTTCATATATTCCCCTGAAAGTGGTATGGGGCTTTATTCGGTTGATCACTACAATCGCATCTGCTTCTGTAACAGCAAGCTTGTCAACATAAACCGGGAGGTTATTTTCTGTAGTTCCAATCTTTACCACTTCCATAGAAGATTTAACCGGAACCCCAAGCTCTTTCTCGGTAAGTTCAAGGCTTTGAAGAACCTCCTCCTGCCCTTCAGCCGTCGCCCCACCATGACTGCCCATAGCAGGAATAATAAAGGGATTAGCTCCCGCATTTTTTAAATGCCTGATTACCTCTTTGGTAATAAGGCTAATGTTGGCGATGCCCCGACTTCCAGCAGTAACAGCTATATTAGATCCATTTTCAATTCGGTTGAGAACTCCACTTTCTTGTAATGTTTCTTGAATAGATTGCTGAAGATCATCCAAAACCGGCCGGGGAAATTTTTGTCTTACCTTGATCATTTCTGGTATTTCATAGCCCCTGACCAGTTCTTCAAAGACACTCATCTAACCACTCCTTGTACGAAAACCAAGAATTTGTATAGTGTGCATTAAAAACTTTTATATAAAGCCGACCGATTTCAACTTCGTGGACTAAACCTTTTTAGAGAAAGCTTTTCCCAACTACTCACTATTGTAACAAATCAAGCGATCCAAAACACCACCGCTTTTTTGCAGTAGTTTCTTGAAGAAGATCTTGATCTACAATTAATAAGAATTTCCTCAAACCTTACATAATAGGGAGATACGCTATTTTATCTACTCATGCATCAATTGCATCAATCGTTTCTTTAGCTTCTTCAAGTTTTTCTTTTTCTTTCTGCTTGGCCACTCTTTTCATTTTAAATGAAGAATATAACAAAAATATCATAAAAGCAATCAGAAAAAGCCCTATCGGCCTGCTAAGCATTACCAAAATATCAGCATCATATGTTAAAAGCGCTCTTCTTAAGTACTGATCAAACAATCCCCCCACCAAAACGCCAAGAACCAGCGGGGCTAAAGCAAAACCCCTTAATCTTAAAATACAACCAATTACTCCAAAAGCAAGCGTTAGCGCAACATCAAACAGGGTATAATTAGCTGCCCAGGCTCCAAGAATACAAAAAACTACAATAATCGGCATTAATAAATCTCGTTTTAATGACAATATTGAAATTAACTGCTTGGAAAATAAAAAAGTGACCCCTACCATAAATATTGCAGCCAAAAGAAACATCATTACTGTCAAAGTTAAAATACCAGGGGTGTCAATAATCAACATGGGCCCTGGCCTAAAGCCATAAATAAGAAGAGCAGCAAGCATAATCGCAGTAGGCCCGCTGCCCGGAATCCCTAAAACCATGGTCGGAATTAAAGCACCACCGGAAGTGGCGTTATTTGAAACCTCTGCAGCAAGCACTCCTTCGTTACTACCTTTCCCAAATTGTTCTGGAGTGCTAGAACTTCTCTGCGCAAAGGTATACGCTACCCAGGGGGCAACCGATTCACCAGTCCCCGGGATTATTCCCACTCCCATACCAATCAAAGCAGCACGAAATATATCCCTTTTTTTCCTTTTAAATTCATTCCACATAAAGATGGCTTTTTCCGGTTTGCCTGGCAAAGTATAAGGAATTTTTTCTTTTAAAACCAAAAATACTTCGCTTAAACCAAAAATCCCCAGTAATACCGGGATAAAGCTTATACCATAATATAACTCAGGTGAATAAGCGAACCTGGGGTAAGCATATAGAGGCTCAAGGCCCACCATTGCTATCACCAGTCCCATGATACCGGCCATCCAACCTTTTATCGGGTTATCACCGGCTATCGCACCAGCAAGGACAATGCCAATCAGGCACACCAGGGCAAGTTCCCAGTCTCCTAACAGGAGAGCAAGTCTCGCAGCAACCGGTATTAATATAAACATAATCACGGCAGCGATCATTTCTCCTGAACCAGATGAAAGAGTTACGAGGCCCACAGTTTCCCGCGACTTTCCTTTTTTAGCAAGGGGGAACCCGTCAACACAAGTGCAAATTGCACCCGGTGTTCCAGGTATGTTGATCATTATCGCGGTTATGCCGCCGGCAAATATACCGCCCACATACACTGATATGAGCAGCGCCCACCCAATCTCAAAAGGAATTCTAAAAACAAAAGTTAAAAGAAGGGTCATAGCCATTGTAACTGACAACCCGGGCATAATACCCACCACTAATCCAAAAGCAGTGCCGCCAATTAAAGCTAAGATAACTGCAGGGCTTAGCAGTATGTTTAACTGATCTCCAAAGGCTGCTAATTCATCAAAATATATGTTGAAAAAATCCATCATGATCCTCCTGAAGTCGGTTTTAAGGTAATGGCATTCTAAATCCTAAATAAAAGACCAGGTAAACCAATAAAGAAACACCCGATGCTACCAGCAGCATTAACCACAACTTGGTACTTCTGAAATAAAGAAACATGGCCATTAAATAAGCAAATGTCAAACCATAAAATGATGCCCTGCCAACAAGAATAAAATAAATGGCTGTAATACCAAAAACAGCCATCCATCTTTTAAAATCATCATTTCTTAAATTATCTAAAGCCCAACCTATTATGTCGTTATAAGCTTTTTTCATAAGCATTTGGGCTATAAGGATACCGCTTAATACTAACAAAGAAGCCCCCATCAGCAGGGGTATAAAGCCTGGTGCATCTACCAAGTATTTTCCCCTGTGCAGCATCCCGGAGGACTCTACTATGATAAAAACAGCCAAACACAAGAACAAAAGACCGACAAAAAGATCTGAGGTAAAACCCCGATTATTCCCAGCTTGTTTTTGGTTTTGCTCCATATTGTTCCCACCCCTCCCCTCTCTAATTCCCGCATTGAACAACTAAGAACAAAGCATGAAACCCAAAAAGCAAATGAACGCCTTGTAGTGAAGATAAATTATGACCACTATAGATTTGAGTCTTTATATATTTATATACTGTATAGTTCGTAAATGCAACTTTTTTTATATCATTTTTTAATTCAAGGTAGTTGCCTTCAACCCTCAAAATTGTTCATCCTGATTAGCCCAAGATTCTCTATGGCCAGGTTTTATTCAACCCTTACGACTTGTAACCCAAAGCATTTTGCGCAATTAAAGAACGATGTAAATCATTTTGACCTTCTACAATTTGAAACACTTTAGCATCCCTAAAATATCGACCAACATTGAATTCATCTGAGCACCCATAAGCACCAAAGATTTGATATGCATCTGTAGCTATTTTCATAAGAGTATCAGTGGCGTACATCTTAGCCGTGGATGATTCGTAACGAGCTCTATACCCTTTGTCCTTTAAATAGGCTAATTTATAAATCTGGTAACGGGAATTATCCACACCAATGATCATATCTGTTATTTTAGATTGGACCAGCTGGAATTTTCCAATCGGTTGACCAAAAACAATCCTTTCCTTTGCATACTGCAAAGATTCATCCAGGCATGCCCTGGCAACCCCGGCGGCCCTTGCAGCAACACTCAACCGGCCATTTTCTACTGCCGTCATAGCCACATTAAAACCTTTTCCTTCTTCTCCTACTAAGTTTTCCTTACTTACCCTTACCTCGTTTAAAACTACCTCGCCGGATTCAATCGGGCGAAATCCCACCTTGTTTTTTATTGGATGGAAAGAAAGACCGGGTGTATCTTTGTCGATTATAAAGGCACAGATCCCTTTATGACCAAGCGAGCGATCAAGGGTACCAAAAGTTAGAATCCAATCAGCAACATCCAAGAAGCTAATCCACATTTTTGTGCCATTTAAAATATAGTTATCACCGTCTTTTGTGACTGTAGTCTGTAAAGAAGCCACATCTGTGCCAGAGTTAGGTTCTGTAACCCCTGCTGCACCAAAGCTTTTACCTTCTGCCAGAGGTTTTAAATATTTTTCTTTTTGATCCTCTGTGCCGTATTTTAATATTCCAGAACCAATCAAGCCGCTTGCTGTTGACATAGCCAAACCCATAACATGGCAATAATAAGAAAAGGTCTCGATTATTAATGTATAAGTTTTCCAGTCTAATCCAGCGCCCCCGTATTCTTCTGGAATTACTCCTCCTGTGAAACCCAGTTGCGCAGCTTTTTGAATTATATCCAAAGGATACCTTTCTTCCTTGTCATATTCTTTTACTCGAGGAACAACTTCATCAATACAAAATTCATGTATAGTTTTAGCAACATTCAACTGCATCTCATCAAATTCAATCAAAGTACATCCCTCCGGTCTAGCTAATTTAACCAGGCATGAAAAATATTTAAAAGCAAGGATCTTCCAAATAAAATTCTACCGGATCCTGGATGTTAACTGTTTCTGTTTTGGTCATCGTCCCCGAAGCTAAACCTAATACACATTCAAGAAGCTTATCAGCCATTTCTTCTATACTACTTTTTCCTTCCATTATCTTCCCACTGCAAAAGTCAACAAAATCCCCAGCTTTCTGACAGGTTCGAGGATTACCTGATAAATACATCATGGGGGTCACAATACCGGCAGAATAAGCAGGCATTGGAGGTGATACAGCCGGCATTCCTTGTCCGCCCAGTTGATACATAAATAAATTAGCCCCTGCTGCTGCCATGCCCAGTGGTAAAGAAAGTGAAGACATCCAGCCATCTATAAAATATAAGCCATTACCCGGAGGGCGTTCACCATACGTTAAAACGTCTGTTATTGGCATGCTGCCTGACTTGGTAATTGCTCCTAAAGATTTTTCTTCCAAAGTCGATATACCGGCTTTAACATTTTCCGGTATTGGGTTGATGTTTCTAATATCTTCCCCTGTTGCTCTTGCTTTTTCTTCTATCTCGGAAACAGCATTGAGCAGTTTTTCTTTGACTTGTTCGTTAATACATCTTTTAGCCAGTTTATCTTCCGCCCCGATAACTTCAGTCGTTTCAGAAAAGAATGCCGTCCCACCCGCATTTACGAGCACATCAAAAGCCTTTCCAACAACTGGATTTCCCGCAACACCGGAAGTAGGATCGGAGGTGCCGCATTTAACTCCAAGGGTAAGATCTTTTAAATCACACTGCTCCCGCCGGAATTCAGAAATTTGCAAAGCCAATCTTTGAGCCATCTTAGCCCCAATCCCAATTGCATTATAATAACCGCCACTTTCGGTTATATCCAATACTTCGACAGGCTTTCCGGTAGATCTCACTATTTCAGCCATTTCTTCATGCTTCAATTCTTTGGAGCTATAATGATCATCACCAATGATTAACACTCCTCCAACATTGCCGTTTAAGGCTAAACCGGTAAGAGTCCGGGCTATCGTTCTCCTGTCTTTTGAGCTGCGACCTATTTCACCAGTCGAAACAATAGTTTTTGCGCCCCTCACCATACTGCTAACCTGCATTGCCACAGAATTTACCATCCTTTGAACCGGTAAAACCAGCACATAGTTTCTTATGCCCGTTTTTCCATCAGGTCGTTTATAACCCAAAAACATTTATACTGCCCCCAGTCAAATAGTTTTCCGTTTTTATTAATCTCTTCTGGCCCTAAGCCCTTCTATATTATGAACATGCACTAAACTGCCCGGTTTAATGGCTTCTATCGCCCGGCCAATCGTCTCGCCATATTTTATGATAATTTCATCTTTACCAATTGGACATAAAGCAAACTTAAACCCATAAGGAATGTCTTCCAATAAATCTATTGTTTGTCCTTCATCGATGAGGATTTCATTTCCTGCTGTTAAATCATTTAATGCAATTCCGACATTGTCTTTTTCGTGTAAAACCAGTCCTTCTTTTTTCCACAAAGCAGGAACACTCCTTTACACAAGGTATTCTGACTTTCTTTAACAAACCTGCCCGGTTTTATATACGTTCAATTAAACTAAAGGACGATAAATAGAAAAATCACCAAAGCCCAACTGTTCTGACTTGGTAAGTTTTCCATTGCTTACATCTATCAGTTCCTGAAAGATTTGTTGACCGACCTCCTGCACAGTACTCAATCCGTCTATAATAACACCGGCGTTTATATCAATATTATCCTGCATTTTATTGTAAGTAGAACTGTTGCCACAAATTTTAATTACCGGGGCTATAGGACAACCTACCGGTGTGCCCCGGCCGGTAGTAAAAGCAACAACCTGAGTACCACCGGCTACCATGGCGGTAATTGATTCTATATCATAGCCGGGAGTATCCATGATTATTAAGCCTTTTTTGGAGGGCCGGACTGCATATTCTACAACTTCCTGCACAGAAGATGTCCCGCCTTTATGAATATTACCCAGGGACTTCTCTTCAACTGTAGAAAGGCCGCCTTCCCTGTTTCCAGGAGACAGGTTGCTCATATCTACTCCCTGTTTAAAGCCTCCTTGTTCAGCGCGATGGACGATATCTAGAATTTGCTCCGCTACTTCTTCATTTATGGCTCTGCGGGCCATCAAGTGCTCAGCTCCAACGATTTCGCTTGTTTCAGACAAAATCGAGGTGCCTCCTTCACGGATTAATAAATCGCTGGCGACACCAAGCGCCGGATTGGCTGAAATCCCGGAAGTCGTATCAGACCCCCCGCATTCGAGGGCAAAGGAGAGGTTCGAGAGGTCAAACTCCTGCCTTTTCTGCTTTGAGAGATCTTCGAGCATCTTCTGCCCGATTGTTACCCCCTGGCTAACTGCCTTGATAGTTCCGCCGACCTTCTGGATCACAATAGATTCAACAGGTTTCCCGGTCCGGGCAATTCCTTCAGCAATATCTTCAGCAACCATCTGTTCACAGCCTAAACCCACGACTATGCAAGCACCCACATTGGGATTACTGCCATACCCGATCATAGTTCTTCGGATCTGGTCAGCGCTGGACAGGTAATGGGAGCCGCAACCGTGTTCATGAGTTACGTAAACTGCCCCGTGAAGCTGTTCTGCTATTAACCTGGCTGTATCATTTGAACATACTACTGATGGCAAAACCAACAAATGGTTTCTTACCCCAACCGAGTCATCAGGCCTCTGATAACCGTTAAAGATCATTTTTTAAAACTCCTTTCCCTGTTTAGCCTCTCTTTTTCCCCGGATTCCTATAATATTATGTTCATGGACATGTTCGCCTTTTTCAATATTTTGCATAGCTGCTCCGATTACTTCTCCGTACTTGATGATTTCCTCATCTTCCTGAATAAAACCCAGGGCAAGCTTGTGCCCAAAAGGAATATCCTGGGCAAGAGTTATTTCATCAAAATAATTATCCCCTTTTACGCGCGCCATTTGCCCTTTTTTTAAATTGTCGATAGCAACGGCAACATTATCTTTGGGATCTATGAGAATAGCATTATGTTTTTCCTTATTCATTATGATAGCCTCCTTTCGTGGCCTATATTTCATAATATATTATTGCGCCTGCTTTATTCATTGTTTACTTCCATACATACTTTACAAAATTTCCTAGCAGGTTTTCTTAGCACCTTTTAATTAGACAGGAGAAAGGAAAATTCGCTGAACCGTACCGGAGGCCGCTTCTTCAAAAGCAGAAGCATAGTCTTCTATTCTATAAACATCTCCTATTAATGGATCTACATTCAATTTTCCTGAAGCTATAAGCTGATCAACCAACATCCATGTACTATACATTTTTCTACCCCAAACCCCGGTTATATTTAATTCTTTGCGAATCAAGAAATGATCGGCATCGAACAAGACAGATTCAGTTGGAATTCCCAGCAAACAAAATCTACCATGCCTTTTAAGAATCTCAAGTCCTTCTATAAATGCTTCTTTACTGCCGGAGGCCTCAATTACTGTATCTACCCCTTCACCATTAGTTGCTGCCTTGACAGCCTCAACAACATTATCTTGCCTGGAGTTAAATTGATAATCTGCTCCCATCTTTTGGGCCATCTTCAACTTTGCATCACTCCGGCTGGTAGCAAAGACAATATGCGCTCCCATTTGCTTCGAAACAGCAATAGTCATTAAGCCAATAGGCCCGCAACCCAAAACAGCTAACTTTTCACCACAGGGGTTAGTCTTTTGCAAGGCGTGCACTGCAACACCAAGAGGTTCCATAATAGCGCCTAGCCGCGGATTAATATTTTCATGCACTTTTATGAGACAAGATTCTGGAACCAGGATATACTCCGCAAAACAACCATCATATGTTTTCCCAACACTTCTCATATTAATACAAAGATGCTGGGTTCCACCGCGGCACATGTAACAACCTCCGCACGGAACATGAGTCTCGCCAACCACCCGATCGCCTACGCTAAAGTGCTGGACGTTACTCCCCACATCCACAACCGTGCCGCAATACTCGTGCCCCATAGTAAATGGCGGGCTGGTTTTAGCCGCAATGTGCTTGGGCCACCTGTAAACTGCCTGATCGGATCCGCAAATAGCTGCCACTTCAACTTTTACCAGGACTAAACCCGGTTTTACTTCCGGAATAGGAATTTCCTTAATCTCTGCTCCCGGCTGGGGAAGAGTCTTCCGTAAGGCCTTCATCGTTTCCGGCATATAGCATCTCCCTTTCATTGCCCTTTCAGGTAAGTCCATTATCCGCAGTGGATAAAATGTAAAGCTTACTGTCGCACCCAGGCCGTCTTTGGGTTTTGTAATAGATCAATTTCTCAACCATTGAGGTAATTCGTGATTCTCTTTACCGTGATATGCACACCTAAAGTATCTGCAAGAATTTTTGCAATCACCTTTAGAAGATGGCATTGGCGGTTCGCCTTTAATCTGGCTAACTAAATCTATGGCATTATTTATTTCTTCCTTATTTCCTTCAGCAATCAGTGTGACCGCCCCTTCGCTTCCACCAAAGCCTCCTGAGGCAACATGAATCGCTTTTACTCCTGTCAAAATCCGTAAAGCATCTAATTCTGTTACTTTTGATGGATTGGGAAAAAAATACATACCAAAGTCCGCCCCCATTGAATAGTCTATCGTTCTTGCCCCTGCAGCTTTACATGATTCCTGGACTGAAGCTACAGTTTTCTCCATGCCAACAGCAAACATAACTTTCAACCCCTGGGAAGTTGCTGTTCCAATAAAACGCGCTACATTGCCTCCATCAAACCCGGCGGTTATAACTCCTACATTTCCCTCAGAATCTATGGCATTGCCCCCTTTAATTATAAGGGTACCGGGCTGGAAGTTTTCCTCAAGGGCTTCTGTTAGTGTTTTTTCAACTCTTTGCCCTTTATCCAATACAATGGGAAACTTTTCTCTCTGCTCAGGATCGGTCACACATAAGACTCCTTTGGAATTGATGCCCGCAGAACTTCTCTCAGGCCTAACATCTATACCCAGTTCCTGGGCAATATAGGCGTTGGTCGTTCCTGAAAGAACAATTACCCTCGCATTTGAACTAGCATTTTTAAACTCCTCTGAATTAATAACCCCTTTTGCTATTAACCTTTTCGATTCTGCCGGTGTTAGAGTAAAAGCAGCTTTCATATATGAATTCCTTTCATAATTAGATATAGGTGTGGAATCTAATAATACCATTAGAGGCACTCCATCAACAAAGCTAAAAGAATTTTATACCTCCGTTCTCCATTCAGGATAAGCTTTATCTTCTCCCCTGGCTAAAGCAAGATAACGCTGCTGCAATGCACGGGTAATTTTACCAGGTTTTCGATCACGGACTGGAAGCCTGTCTATTTCTACAACAGGTGTTACTTCATATAGTGTTCCACACAATAATACTTCGTCAGCTATATAAAGCTCCGTTCGATCAACTTCTCTTTCTACAACAGGGATATTCATTTCTTTTTCTAAAATTGTAATCAAACATTTCCTGGTAATACTTTCTAATATATCGCCGGTTACCGGTGGCGTTATACAAGTCCCATTTCTTATAACCATCACGCATGCCCCCGGTCCTTCCGCTACTTTCCCCCTCTGGTTAAGCAAAATAGCATAATCATAACCATCAGTACTGGCTTCCAATTGTGCAAGGCGGCCATTTTGATAATTTGCCACACATTTAACCCGGGGAGGCATGCTATTGTCCGCTATCCTGGTCCATGAACTTATTTTACATGAAAACCCATCTTCAAAACCACTGGACCGGGTCCGACCTCTTGCAATTACTGAAAGGCCGGTCGGACTTTTAGAGGTCATTCCACCTTCACCTTCCAAGAAAGCTGACTGTAAAATATGGACATCTTCCTGGTGGTTTTCTGCTTTCAGTAACTCCAATACAGACGACTTTATTGTTTCGATTGTGTAGGAATGTTCAAAACGAACCATTTTCATTGATTCCAGTAATCTCCAGCAATGCTCTTCTAAAGATAATACATACTTCTTATTTTGGTTTGCATTCCAATATGCCCCTAACCCTTCAAAAACTGCGGCTCCATATCGAAACGTGGGGCTCGATACTAATACTCCAGCTTCTTCAATGGGAACTATCTTACCGTTAAGATAAGCTTTTTTATAAAATGACATAAATCATTTACCTCCTTTTTTACCTCTCATGGAATAAATATCTGCACTTCCTTAAAGCTTTGTGGGTATATGTTTTTGATTATTTTAGGTTGCAATATAAGAACATTTACATGGACAACTTCAAGAAAAACTCACTAAGATAACTTGCGAGCCATACTAGACCTGCCTATTTTTCCGGTACGCTATACCCTCTATCTCCATAATGCCAGCACCAATACTGCCTACCTGGACAGTTGTGCGGGCCGGGGGATCCCCAGGGAAATATGTCTTATATATTTCATTCATTGCTTGTTTGTCGTTAATATTACTCAAATAAATATTAACCTTCACCAGATCATTGAGGCCGGCACCCGCTTCTTCCAGAAGATTTTTCATAACTTCCAATCCAAATCGGGTTCCTGCTTCAATGTCATCAGTCACGATGGTATTATCTTCAGGGTAACGCGGGATAATACCAGATAAAAAAATGAAATCGCCTGCTTCCATGGCTGGGGATAAATGCACTTGATCATTTTCTCGTACTTTAGGTGAAGAGATTCTGCGACCGCCCATCTAGAATCACCTCCTTAATAATGCAGGCTATCAAAACCTCGCTTTTCCTATAATTGCACTAATTGTTAAGATCTAATTCATTTGCATTACAAACAGTTTCCGGGAAGTTCCCTTCCAAATACGCTAAAATATTTGTCGCTACTGCTTCAGCCATTCGATAGGTTGATTCTTCAGTTATACCACCAAGGTGTGGAGAAAATACCGTGTTATCCAGGCTATACAAAGGAGAACTGCAATCAATATTCGGTTCAGTGCAAAATACGTCCAATCCGGCCCCGGCAATTCTATTATCAATTAAAGCCCGGGTTAAAGCCTCCTCATCCAGTATCCCGCCCCTTGCTGTGTTGATTATTATTGCTGTTGGTTTCATAAGGCTTATTTCTTTTTCACCAATAATATTTTTTGTTTCAGGCAACAAAGGGACATGCAAAGATAATACATCACATAAAGGTAATAAACTATCTAAATCAGGAAGCAGTTCAATTCCTAATGATTCAGCTAATGATGCATCTACATAAGGATCAAATGCTTTTACCGACATGTTTAAACCGTCCTGGACCATTTTAGCAAGTTTAGAGCCAATTGCCCCAATACCAACTAAACCAAGTACTTTCCCATTTAATTCTGTTGGCCTCAATTTGTTTCGTAGTTCGAAATTATCCTTTCGCACGGCTTGATCACAAGGTAAGATTTTTTTTGATACAGTTAACATCAAAGTAAGTGCGTGTTCAGCAACGGATACAGCATTCACTGTTGGACAGTTTAATACTGCAATGCCTTTTTCCGTTGCAGCTTCAACATCAATATTATCAAGGCCGGCTCCGGCCCCAGATATAGCCTTTACGCCATCCGCAGCTTCAATAATATCCCTGGTCATTTGAGCAGGAGCCCTCAGAACTACTGCATCAAATTTTTCTTCAGAAAGTATTTTTTTTAAATTATCAGGATCATAATTATCTGTCCTTGTTACTTGAGCCTCCCTGGCCAGGATTTCTTCCCCAACCGGATGGTACATGGGCAATATTACTAGTATCTTTTTAATTTCAATCTACCTCCTGTAGTACAATTATGGTAATTATTAATTCTATTGTTCCCTACTTATTCCCTCTATATAACATGTGGATGATGAGATGTGTATAGTAATTTTTTATCTCCATATCATTTAGATATAATACTAAAAAGCTTTTCGGCAACAAAGTAAGCGGTTTCTTCATCCAAACAAACAGGATGGATGGCTATGCAACCCTGGTTTAATTTATTATCTCTAATATATATACCCTGCCTTCTCAGTATATCGGCCACTTGAAAAGCGTTTTTTGCGGATTTTTTTTCATCAATAAACACTTCCAGCAATGGAAATCCCTCTTGATAATCTTCTGACCTGCTCAGCGTTACAGAGGGAATGTCTTTAATATAATTACCAATTATTCCAAGTAAGCCATTATAATACTCTTTATCGTTTAAAAATTTATCTTCGGTCAGGTTTTGTAATGCCACCAATAATCCGATAATCGCTTCTTTGCTGGCTTTTGCTGACCGTGCTATGCCATGTTCCGGCTTGCCTAACAGTTTTTCTTTTGGAATTAAAGATCTCGGCGGATCCCATCGTTCATAAGGAACACCGGCCATATCTAACATCTGCAGGACAGCAGAGGATATTAATTCTTTTTTTCCGCAAAGAATACCGCTAGCCTGAGGGCCTCTTATTCCTTTTCCACCACTAAAGCAGACTAAATCTGCTCCCATATCAATGAACCGGCAAAGGTTCTTAACCGGCGGAACCTGGGCAGCAGCGTCAACAAGCACAGGCAAATTATGCTTGTGGCCTGCTTCAATGACTTCTTGTAAGGGGGGATTACTGCCTGGTCTTACCGCATAAGCAACAGCAACAGTATTTTCATTTATCGCTGCCTCAAGATCATGTGTGCTTACTGGAGGGATCTCATCAGGAGCCGGAGTATCATTAGGGATACCAACTCCAATAATTTTTGCGCCAGCAGCTTTAATAGCATGGGAATACCCACTAATGTGATGCTGGGGCATAATAACTTCGTTAGCAATTCCAGTTGTATCAGGCAAACGATTCATCTTGCCAACATTATAACCACATATACATGCAGCTGTTCCTAAAGTTAGAGCACCGGCCGCTCCGGAAGTGACAATTCCTGCTTCCGCATTGGTAGCTTCGGAAATTACTTTGCTGGCAGCAGCCTGGAGTTCATCTAAGCGAACAGAATAGCCGGCAGCTTCATACATAGCTTGCAAGGCTTCTTTTTCCATTGGAGCACCACCAAAACGGGTAGTATAACCGCATAAATTAAAAATCGGTTTAACGCCAAAACGTTCATAAATATTCATATCTACCACACACCTCAATTGATAACATTACCTAAACTAGCAGGCACCTCTGTTCTAGGGTGATTATTATGATTGTACATAAACATTTAAGAATACAACTCCCAAAGTCACTAACAAAGCCCCAACGAACAATCGTAAATTTACTTTTTCTGCTTCTTTCAAAAATAACCAGGTAAATAAAATAGCCATAAGAGGTTGAACATTCCTTATAGCCGAAGCTTGCCAAACAGGAATTAATGTAAAGGCGGTGAACAGCGCATATCCCCCTATAATATGACCTATACTTGCAATTGCATAATAATAGACGTTTTTTCGGTCAATATGAAGGAAGGGGTTAAAATTCCTTGTTTTAACAATACTTACAACTGCAAATATAACTAAAGCTGTTACTAAACCAATAACATAACCCGTATTAGGAGTAGCTCCAAGATTTATAGCAGATCCTCTTGCTATATGGGAAAGAGAAAAAGAAAACCCTCCCAATAAAGCAATAACTCCACCTGATACTTTACTCTTTTCGAAAAGAGAAATAGTGCCGGCATGCTCCCGTAAACCAACCACGACAATTCCAATTACAATCATCATTACAAAGAGTACTCCTAAAACGCCCGGCCTTTCACCAAGTATAATTATCGCAAGTATCGTAGCAAAAAGCGGGTTTGAACCACCTCTTAAGGCTGAAGCGTGCGAAGCCCCAATTTGAGCAATCGCTGTAATTAGAAACAATCCCCCTAGAAAGTCTCCTAATCCGCCTTGCAAAACAAGCAGTAACAGTGCTAAAAATGACAAATCCCTAAATTCCTGGGTAATATCAATGCCATAAAGTGATGCTATATAAGCCCCAATGAGAAATACAACCAGGGACATCAAAGAAGTAACAAAGCGTATTTCCCATATATTACCAGCATTCTTCCCCATTAATCCTTTGCGAGTAAAGACAGTATGGCTGGTAAATCCCACAGCAGACAACAAAGCTAACAATCCGCCCATACTTAAGCTCCTTGTATAACTACCAGTAGAGTAATATATTTCATCAATAACCACGCTTAATGAGGACTAGGGTTTTCCCATAAACTGTATAAACACAAATATTAAGACCATATTTCTGGATTAATCAGGTGTTTTGGTTTCCTGCCATTTAAAACTTCTATTATTCCTTGAGCAATATCCTGCGCCATTCTAATCAAGGCTCCATCCGTCATCGCTGCCATGTGAGGGGTAACTATAATGTTATCCAACTCAAATAAGGGATGTTTTGGGGAAGGAGGTTCTTTTTCATAAACGTCAACCGCCGCTCCGGCAATCGTTTTGCTCTTTAAAGCTTTATATAAATCATCTTCGTTCACTATGCCGCCGCGGGCAATGTTAATTAAAAATGCTGTTGGTTTCATTAAACTGATCAGTTCTTTATTCACAAGGTTTACAGTATACTCATCTAAGGGAACATGGATAGAAATAAAATCTGCAGAACGAAATATTTCATCAATTGAATCTACAGGCTCAACACCTTCTCCTTTCATTTCTTCCGCAGAAACGTAAGGATCATAACCGTAGACATCCATAGAAAACCCATACCGGGCAATGCGGGCAGTTAGTCTACCAATCCTGCCAACACCGACAATGCCCAGTGTTTTCCCACACAGCTCCAAAGCAGTAAAGCCATGCTTTGTAACCATGCCAGGTAGAGAAGCCTGCTGATTGAAAAAGCCACTTCTTAGCGCATCCTCAGCTTCCCTGATTTTCTTTGCTAAGCACAGAATAACTGTCATAGTATGCTCAGCAACTGACAAAATATTAGCATCAGGCACATTGATTACTGCTACGCCCATTTCATTTGCAGCATGCAGATCGATGTTATCAACACCGCCGCCGTGCTTGCCAATAACTTTTAATTTTTTACTTTGCCTGATTACATTACCCGGCAATGGGCTGCTGCGCATAATCAAGGCATCAGCATCAACTATTTCTTCTAGAATGGATTGCTCAGAATTATCTTTAGCAATTTTTACTTCAGCAGCTTCTTTTAAAAGATCAATACCCAATTTATGAATTGATTCAGCCAATAAAACCTTCATATTGATATCTACCCCCGATATCCATTTATAGTATCATGTTTCCAGGACAAAACTTTTTC
>Ga0207421_10001460_pt1 | contig 30356 bp, 24 predicted proteins | sample SodLakKL_010_SED_4_FD_187542 | JGI IMG/M metagenome (GOLD analysis project Ga0207421, IMG submission 187542) | Alkaline sediment microbial communities from Lake Tanatar, Kulunda Steppe, Russia - 8KL_010_SED (SPAdes) (version 2) | ecosystem: Environmental > Aquatic > Non-marine Saline and...
TTTCTTTTGTTTCTTCTGCTACTGGGGAATCCTCAGTTACTTTAGATACAAAAGTTTCTTCTGCTGTTTTTTCAGCTCCTTCGAGTTCAGATAGAAGTTCATCAATGTTAATTGCCATTTTTAAATCTACCTCCTAGGAAGTTAGTTCTTTAAAGATTAAATTTATTGTTTCTTTTCCAATGTGATCTTCAATTTTTTTTGACATATGAAGTTCAGACATTGGAGTTTTTGCCCATATATCATTTTGTGGTGAGTATAAACCTACTTCTGAATAATTTTTGCCTTTTTGAAGATATTCAGTTACTTTATGAATATAATCTACAACTTCAGGATAATATTCCCACCAAGTATTAGTGTGAGATATTAAGCTAGAAGCATAAAATACTTGTCCAGGCTCACCTGCTTCTTTAGGTGAATAAGAGTAACCATGATTAATAATATGATTAATACCATCAAGAAATATAGCATCAGCAGCTAATTTTATCATTTCTAGATTTACTAAAAAACGGGGCATACGCAACCAAGTAAATGATTCATTAGAAATAATATCTTTATTGTATATATTTCCTGCAGAAGATGCTAATCTGCGATGTATAGTATTTACTTCATAACAATCTCCTTCTCCAAAAGTTTCTCCTTCTGGTATATCAGCTGATCCATAAACTTTCAGAATATCTCCCCATGTTCCATGAGCTTGTATTCTAGATAAACAGTCATTTTCGTTACTCCAATCAGTTAGTCTTTGAAAAAAGTTTTCTATAGTTAGTTCTGACATAGTTTTATAATAATCATATCTTATATGTTCTGTTATATCTCCAATCTGACTCCATAATGCTGGAAGATATTCATGAATATCATATCCTCTTCTCTTTTTGAACTCAGATGGCAAATCTTTTGTCCAATTATTTCCACCAAGTTCAATAGAATCACAGAAAAAAGATCTAACTTTATTTCTATCCACATTATTAACGAATGCATCTCCAATATTTTCTAAATAGTAATTCGTACAATCTAATCGACAATGATCAATTACATAACCCTCCATATCTCTAGCCGGAGCACCTACACGCTGTTTATATTTAGATTTTACCATAATTGTTAAACGCCAATCCCCTGGTCCAACTTCAAAATTTTCAATTTTATATCCATATGGCCAACTATAAATCCAGGTTTTTTCAATATCATTTGTAATATCTTTAATAGTATTAGGAATTAATTTACCTTTCTTAATTTTACCTAAAATCGCTCTTTCAATCTCCCCTACCCAAAGCCCAGTAAAATCTTGAGTATAATTTGCGGGACCATAAATATCAAACTGATATGGTATCAATCTGTCAGGCGCCATTTCACTAGAAACAAAAGGCCCTCCATATGGCCAGCTAGAACTTAAAGTCATATCAAATTCTAAACCTAATTTTTCACATTCAGAGATAGTATAATTAATCATTTCAAAAAATTCTGGAGAGTAATAAGAATAATTTTCAATTTTTTTATTTTTATCGTCAGCATTGAGAGGATATAATACTTGCAATTCTACTCCACCTAAACCAGCTTCACTAATATAATTTAATTCCCTTTTTATTTCCCTTTTATCTACAGCAGCCCCATACCACCACCATCTGGTAAATGGTTTAGCTTTTTTAGACGGACTTTTTAGCATGTCAAAATATTTATTAGTATTATTCACTTTATAACCCCTTTCTAAATAACTATAGCTTCAATCCCTAATAGATCAGCCACTTTTTTAAATACACTTATATTATCTCCTATTGAAAGAGCAAAATGATGAATAGGACCATAGCTAAACCACTGGTTCATATATTCTGCTGGACTTTTATTAAATTTGATTGGAGTCATTGTATTGCCGATTTGCATAATCTTCCCATCAACTGACTCTCCTTTACTTAATATCATTTTAAACTTTCCGTTTTTACTCTCTGTTAAACCAATATTTGTTATCGTACCTTTTTTTACTTTGGCCTCTACAGAAACTCCTGATCCTTCTTTACCGTGATATACTCCTAACCCTCTTAGAATAGGTTTCTCTGAAGCTATTTCTAAATGAAAAGGACCATCATGTCCCATCAAAATAGTTCCCTCATTATAATCTGTAACTACAATTTCACAGAAACTGCCGCCTAGTCCTAGAATATCTGCCATTTTCATAGCAATTCCTGTCTTAACATCTCCTTCACCTGCACAAGGAACGCCGGAAGCAGTCAATAAAGAATTCCCTAAAATTAAAGCTTGTTGAATTTTTTCATATTCATTTTTATTAGCCCCCTGATAAAAATAGCTTAAAATATCAAGTTCTTTATCAATTGTCATTTTCTTTAAGCCTGCCGCTACCTTACAAGCCCAATCAAGTTGATAATCAGTAGGTTTTTTCGCCAAAGGATCTGCTGATGAATCTTCACTTGTATTAAAGACTGACTTAGTTTTTACTTTAATTTTATCTATTTCATTTTTGTTCACTGAAGCAACCTTTTCTTTTAAATCGCAAAATTCTAATATCTCAATATGAACTCCTAGTATAGAAGTTAGATCAGTGAAGTCTGTATACAAGTCTAACATCCCAGAATAAGTATGCCCTAAAAATCCTAAAGTAGATTTCTTTAAATTAGTGACAACTTTAGCAGCATTAATCCATTCTTTTATTTCATTCCAAGCTTTTTTTGCTTCTTTATGATCTGAAGTATCTTCATCTGTTAATGATATATCTGGAGTATAATCCAAACCTAAAAGCCCACTAACTAAATTAAATTTTATTCCTGCTCTATTATAAACATTAGCTATTTCCGGAACTCCACATGCCCCACAATGTGCTAACCATTCTCCTGTTGTAGTTTCTTCATAATTAATTTGGGAAGATGGCTGAAGATTTAATACTATAATAGGTTTTTTCGTTATTTTAGGTAGAGCAATATGATCACCACTTCTAGAATAAGTTGCAGAATAACAAAAAATAATATCTACATTTTCTGAATTAAACCATTCTCCAGCTTTTATTGATTTATCTCTTTCATCAATAATCCCGAAATTATAAACTTGACCAAGTTTGTTCATTTCTTTTTCTATAAAGCTTAAATAATTCAACAATCTTTTTTTAAGACCTGGGAACTGTGACCAATATTTTTTTAAACCCACACCATAAAGACCAATTTTAGGATTATCATATTTTCTATTTATCATTTATATCAACCTCATCAATTAAAATTTGATATCCATTTAAGGTATCAGTTTTATCAATAATTTCAATTTCATTATCATTTATTTTTATTCCTGGTATATTTTCTTTTTTCCAATCAGCCATTGGCGTTAATGGGTAATAACCATTTTTAGGATTTTTGATTTTTATTATTTTATCTGGTATATTGTAACTCAAGCCTATTACTGCCTGAATCCATCCAATAGAATTAAAAGATCTTGGGTACATATCATCTCTAAAGTCTGGTCTAAATAAATATTTTTGCTTTCTATTTATATTTAAGTACTGAGCAATAATATCTCGCCAAACCCCCATGGATGGCCAAATTGTATAATCATTAATTGAAGTTTGTAAGTCTTGTTTTAGTCTATTTAAATTTAATGGTATATTTAATCCAGTAAAAAATAAATATGCTAAGCCATTTGATGTTAATGGTGTATTTTCATCCCATCCAACAGGTTTGTCCTGATGAATAGTTATTACATAATGATCTTTTTTCCAACCCTTTTCTTCTATAGTCTTAAAGATCAAATTAGCAAAATCAGCATATTTTTCTCTTTCTTTATTTCCATCTTTTTCTAACAGCTTAACTAAAGCATTCACTGCAGAACCAGCCTTAACACCTAAAAATATCTGATCTTCCATATCTTTCATCATTTTATTAAAACAATCGAGAGTATTGTTAGTTCCTCTATTAGGAAGACCATTTCCATTTAAATCTGATTCAATAATATAATCTGCTAATTCTAAACAGATATCTTTATACTTTTGGAATAATGAAAAGTCCCCTGTATAAATATAATATAAATAATTCAGTAATATAAAGTTGCTATTCTCTTCTATAGGCATTGGACCCAAGATGTAAACTTGCTCATCTATTTTAAATCCTCCACCAATATCATGCTCCATAATCTTGTGATCTTTACCAAATTTATGAGGTCTAAGTTTATTACCTTTAGAATAAATATCTGCCCATAGTTCAATTTGATTAGCTAGTAACTCAGGCCAAAAAAGAACATAAAACAATGCTAAATTATATTCAACATCTATTGTAGAAAAATACCCTGTTCCACCTTCATAATTTGAAAAAATAATATTGTCACTATCAGTCAAAAGCCATGTATTACCTAGATATATATGAAAGTTCCATTTAATAAAACTTTTTATATCCTGAGGTATAGATACATCATTCATTATCTTATCAAATTTATTAGATTTTCTAATAAGTTCATTGAAATTGTTTTTTCCATATTCAATTAAACTATCTATATTTTCAAGCTTACTCTTATAATAAAAATCTAACTCTTTATCAAAATAATTAACAATATGATTATTTGTATTATAAGCAGTTAATAAAAATATTTGATTAGTCTCTTCTCCTGGCAACAAAGAGAAATCTTTTTTAAATGCTTTCCATTTTGCTGATTTATTATCAAAATCATATAATTGATAATTATCGTCAAAACTAGTCAAACTGATATCATAGTTTAATAGTTTACCCTGTTTTACCTCTGGTCCTCTAAAGTTTGCTGCTACTTTGTAATCTTTAATAAAAGAATTTGATCTTAATTTCAAATTGCCATATTCTAATCCAGATAATATTGAAATATTTTTTTCTTCAGATGAATTATTTTTAATTGAAGTTTTAATATAAAAGAACGGAGCAGTTGATAATAGTTTTTCTTTAGGGTAAAAAGGAGAAATAAACTTCCATTCAGCTTTAATACCCTTAAGGTCATCTTCCTTTACTAGAGTCAATGTATTCATAGTCCTATTTATAACTAGATTTTCTATATTATTATCATTGTTAAATCCTGGAAGATAATGTAGAGGTAAACTAAAACGTTCGTCTTCTATATCTAAACCTAAATATAATGGTAGTTCTGTATTCAATGGACCTAATCCCACAGGCAAAATTCCTCTTCCATCATTGGATATTTTTATTGAAAAATGTGACCCAAATCTTGAAATGTATTGATCTTCATATTTATTAGCTTTTAGTTCTTCATCTTTAAAAGCTATATGTTTTTGAATATTATCCAATTTTAAACACCTCAGTATTTTGTTGCCGGGGAGATTATCCCCGGCAAAATTATAATGTTTAAATCTAATTAATCTAGTTCAAAAAAGAACTGCTCTAATGATAAGTTAACAGCACCTTCATATCCGGAATGAGGAACATTTCTTAAGTCATTTGAAACTATAATAGGAGCTCCAGCATTTTCAACAATTATATGCCTTGGTATATAATTATTATACCAATCCTGCAGATCATTATGGGCTCTTTCTTGTTCTTCTGAGCCAGGTAATGCCCTAACTATACGCTCATGAATATCATAAACTTCTTTTACATACTCTGGCGGTTCTATACCACCTTCACCATCAGTATTATACCAAACCGACCAATCTCTACCATAGAAATGATTTGGTAAATAATCGGTATATTGGCCAACTTTCCAAGCCGGAGATGCTACCCACATTACAGTTGAATAAAGCTCATTAGCTAAAGCAGTCTGAATCATATTGCTTCTACTCATACTCCTTACATTAGTTGAAATACCTACATCTTCAAAAAACTCTGATACCAATTCGGTTGTAGGTAAAATATCTGGAGCGAAGTCAGCAATATCAATATAAAGTGTAAAAGATTCGCCCTCAGGAGTTAACCTATACCCACTACTATCTGTTTCATCCATACCAATACTATCTAAAAGTTCTTCAGCTTTTTCAGGATTAAATTCAGTTGGATTCCATTCGGTCATCTCTCCTAATCCAAAATATACTGTATCGATAACTTCTTGCCTATCAATCGCATAGTTTAGTGCTCTTCTAAAGTCATGGTTATTTGCCAAAGAATGAAACGGTTCTTCCTGATTTGCAGGATTCAATTTAAATACAGTTGGAGCAGAAAGTTGCTCATATATAATCGTTTCATACCCGCCTCGTTCTTCATTCTGTCTATAAACGTCCATGTCACTTATAGCTGTAGCTTCCCTTAAAAAATCAACTTCTCCTGCTAAAACTTTCATTCTAATCATATCAATTTCACTAACTTCATGAGATTCTATTCTATCTATATATGGTAATTGCTTGCCTTCTTCATCTACCTTAAAGTAATATGGGTTTCTTTCCATTGCAATTATTCCAGATTCTGATTCTACACGCATCCAAGGAGATAGAACTGGATAATCAACACCATATTGAGAGCTCATTACCCCTGTAGGTGAAGTATGATCATAAAGGTCAAACAGTTCCCACCACTCATCATCTAGCTCTTCTTCATCTAATAAGTCTCTCATGTCTTCTAATGAAGTATAATCTATATGAAACTGTTTTAAATAGTGACTAGGCTTTAAAATATCATGATAAGTTGCCCATCCTTTTAAAGCAAGAACCTGCATGAAACTACCATATGGTTCATCAAATATATACTTAAATGTATATTCATCAATTATTTCAAGCTCCATTATAGATCCAGCTGCACTCCCACCTGAACGATAGTCTACTGGAAAGCTACTAGTTAATGTATCATTTAATAAAACATTTTCATATACAAATCTTATATCTTCAGTTGTAACTGGCTCTCCATCAGACCATCTTAACCCCTCTCTTATAGTTAACTCAAAAACCGTGTTATCTTCATTAACATTAAAATCTTCAACAATATTTGGCATTATATCAAGAGTATCAAGACCGGTTCCTCTAACTAATGGCTCAATACTTGCCAAGAATATATCTGGATTATAATCTGGCTGATGATTTGAAGTCAATAAAGTCCCACCATAAATTCCAGCTTCCCAGTCTAATTCTGCTTCATCAATAAGTGTTCCTGGGCCAACAACAAAAGGAGTGTCTGGCAACCTTTCTTCCAAGGGTGGAAGTTCTCCATTTTCAACTCTTTCCTGTAACATCGGTGACTCTTGATAATCAGCAATAACTGAATTACTAAATAATAACAATAGTGTTAAAGCCATGAACATAACTAACAATTTTGATTTTTTTTGCATTTTGTTTTCCTCCTTAGTATTATTAAAATTATCAAAAGAACAAAGCTTTATTATAACCCCCCTTTCTAAAATTTCATATATTTCTATTGCAAATAATAAGTAAATTATTACTGCAATAAATATTATAATTTAAGATACTTTACCTGAGTTAATACCTTTCAGACCAATTTCCCCAGCAAAATGACATGCAGCATAATGACCATCTAATACTTCAGTTAATTCTGGATTTTTGTTTTTACATATTTCTTGTGAATATTGACACCTATTGTTGAAATCACACCCTTCTGGCAAATTTCCTGGGTCAGGAAGTTCTTCTGGCATCATTATTCTATCTTTTTTTCTTAATGTATTTGCTCTAGGTACAGCAGATAATAAGGCTTCAGTGTAAGGATGAAAAGGGTTCCCAAGTAATTTATCTCTTTCAGCTATTTCAACTATACTTCCTACATACATAACTGCAATCCTATCACACATATATCTAATTACACTTAAATCATGAGATATGAACAAATAAGTCAGATTAAATTCAGATTGTAAGTCTTTCAATAAATTTAATATTTGAGCCTGAACTGAAACATCCAGAGCTGAAACAGATTCATCTGCAACTATAAAAGAAGGATTAACTGCTAAAGCTCTAGCTATTCCTATTCTTTGTCTCTGCCCACCACTAAAACTATGAGGATATCTAGTTAAGTGTTCTTTTTTTAAACCTACTTTTACTAATAAATCTTCAACTCTTTCTTTTAATTTCTGTCCACTTAATATTCCATTAACATATAAAGGTTCTCCTATATTTTCCATTACTGTCATACGCTCATTTAATGACGAAAATGGATCTTGAAATATCATCTGCATATTAACTCTCATTTTACGCATCTGTTTATCATCGAGCCCTGTTAGCTTTATTAATTTACCATTATTCTTAAAATTTATTTCTCCACCTGTAGGTTCATATAACCTCATTAATGTTCTGCCAAGGGTTGTCTTTCCACAGCCTGACTCTCCTACTAAACCAACGGTTTCATTCTCAAAAATTTTTAAGTTAATATTATTAACAGCCTTAATATAACCAACTGTCTTCTTGAAAATCCCTTTTTGAATTGGGAAAAACTGCTTAAGATTTTTTGCTTCAATCAAAATATCTTTGCTCATTTAAATCCCCCTTTAAATTAAATATTTAATGGTATTTATAACATGAAACCCAATGTCCAGGTTTAACTTCAATTGGTTCAGGTGAAGAAGTTTTACATCTATCCATAGAATATTCACACCTTGGTTCAAAATAACAGCCCAATGGCATTTTATCAGGACTTGGAACCACACCTTTTATTGGTTTTAATCTTTTTAGATCTCCTTCAAGAGTAGGAATAGATCTCCAAAGACCTTCAGTATATGGATGTAATGGATTTTCAAAAATATCTTTCATACTTGCATACTCTACCCTTTCACCCAAATACATTACTGCAATAAAATCTGCTAATTCTGATACTACAGCAAGATTATGAGTTATTAAAACAATTGACATACCCCTTTCTTCCTGTAGTTTTCTTAATAAGTCTAGTATTTGTGCTTCAATAGTAACATCAACTGATGTAGTCGGTTCATCAGCAATTAATAATTGTGGTGAGCAAGATAATGCCATTGCAATCATTGCTCTCTGTCTCATGCCCCCAGAAAACTGATGGGGATAATCATCAACCCTCTTCTCCGCCTTCGGTATCCCAACATCATCCAGAAGTTTAATAGTTCTATTTCTAGCTTCTTCTTCACTAACTTTATTATCATGAATCTTTATGGCTTCAGATATTTGCTCGCCTATAGTATGAAGTGGTCCAAAAGATGTCATAGGTTCTTGAAATATCATACTTATATGATTACCTCTAATTTTTCTAATTTCTTTTCCTTTTGGATTTAAATCTAATATATTTAATTTTTCGTAATCTTTACCATCTTTTTTATTAAACCATATCTCTCCAGCAGTAATCTCACCTGGCGGTTGAGGTACTAACTGTAAAATAGAATGTGCAGTGACAGACTTTCCACATCCTGATTCACCAATAACTCCTAATGTTTGTCCTTCCTTTACATTAAAATCTACTCCATTGACAGCATATATTGTTCCCTCATCCACATTGAACTGAACATTTAAGTTTTTTATTTCTAATAAATTATTTTTAGTCATAAAATCTCTCCTTAACTTAATTTGAATATGGATCAGCAGAATCTCTTAGCCCATCACCAAGAAAGTTAAACATTAAAACTGTTACTATAACAAATAAGACTGGAATCATAATCCAGGGTCTATTTGCTACAACTGAGATGTTCTGTGCATCCTGCAATAATACACCCCAACTAACTGCTGGTGGCTGCATTCCTAGTCCTAGAAAACTTAAGGCAGTTTCTCCTAAAATCATGCTAGGTATAGCCAAAGTTATATGAACTATAAGAAAACTTATAAATGATGGTAATAGATGTTTGTAAATAATTCTAAAATTAGTACACCCTGCAGCTTTAGCAGCAAGAGCAAATTCTTCTTCTCTTAAAGATAATAGCTTTCCTCTAACAACTCTAGCTAAACCAGCCCACCCTACAATAGCCAATACTATAGTAATTGCAAAGTATGTCTGAGTAACTCCCCAATCTCTTGGAACAGCAGCAGATAAACCCATCCAAAGAGGTATGGTAGGTATACATATTAATAAATCAATTATCCTCTGAATTATTTCATCAACTGCTCCTCCAAAATAACCTGATATGCCACCAAAGAAACAACCTAAAACAAAACTTAATAAAACACCTGCAAAACCAATGAATAATGAAATCCTACCTCCAAAGATAACTCTTGAAAACAAATCTCGCCCAAGCCTATCTGTACCAAATAAGAATATTGGAACATCTTCTTCAGCACCAAAAAATTGCCATCTAAATGGAATAAAGCCGAGTAGATTATATGGTTCGGTTTCAACAAAGAACCTTATTGTATATTCCTGGCTTTTGTCTTTTGTATAAATATATTGAAAAGTATCTGTATCCATCTCTCTAGTCATTTTATATACAAAAGGAGTTCTTAAACCATTTTCTTCACTAATAAACCTAATGCTAGTCGGTGGAGCACTAATAAATTCTCGATGTCTTTCTCTAACTCCATATGGAGAAAAGAAACTTGCAAATATAGAAACAAAATATAAAATTGCTAAAACAACCATACCAATTATCGCTAATTTATGTTTTTTAAATCTCCACCAGATTAACTGTCTTTGAGAAGCGTAATAAAACTCTTCTTCTTTTTTAACTTTTTTATTATTTTTATCTTTATTTTTCGAGAATAACTTTTTAAACCAACTCATTACAAAACACCTCCTCTTATTTATCGCCAAATCTAATTCTAGGATCTACAATCGCTAATAAAATATCAGATATAAAAGTTCCAATTACAGTCAGACTACTAATAATCATAATAATACTTCCTGCCAAATACATATCCTGAGTCATTATTGATGAAAACAGTACAGGGCCAACAGTTCTCAAATTTAAAACAATCGCCACAATTATTTCCCCAGATACTAAAGCTGGTAACATCCACCCAATTGTACTAATTACTGGATTTATTGCTACTCTAATTGGATATTTAAAAAGTAGTTTTCGCTCAGGTAAACCTTTAGCTCTAGCTGTAGTTACATATTGTTTACCTAATTCATCTAAAAGTGTTCCTCTCATTATTCTTATTAAGTTTGCAGTTCCTGCTGTTCCAATTACTACAATTGGCAGCCATAAGTTTTGTATCATGTTTATCAACTTGCTTATTGAAAAAGGTTCTCCAATAAATTCCATTGAAGTTAAGCCTGTTATAGCATACCCTGTTCTATCATAAACTACCCACATTAAAACTAAAGCAAATAGAAAGTTTGGTAATGCAAGCCCTATAAAACCTAAAAACGTGAAAACATAATCAAAAACTGAGTATTGATGAGTTGCTGAATATATTGCTACAGGTATAGAAACAATCCAAACAAATAACATAGTCAAAAGCGATATCATTATTGTTGTTGGAATCCTCTCTATTAAAATATCTGTTACGGGTCTATTCCACTGAAATGATCTTCCTAATCTTCCTTCAAGAAAAAAGTTTCTCATCCATCTATAATACTGGACATATATAGGTTGATCTAAACCATAACGTTGAGTTAATCTATCTATTTCATATTGCTGTAACTCTACACCTGATGTAGCCATTTGTTGAATATAACTATCGATATAACTTCCCGGCGGTAATTGTATAATAAAGAAAGATAACATAGAAACTAATATAAGAAGAGGAATTAAAATCAAAGTTCTTCTTATTAAAAAAGATATCATTTCACTACCTCCTTATCATAGAGAATTTTATAGTCAAACCAATCTATAAATAATTGAGATTTTTTGTTTATACATTTATTCCATCCGTAAAATCCAATCATAGTCCCAGTAAATCCTCCATTTTTGCAACCTTCATCACTTAAAAATTTAGATTGATTTATTACAGATAATTCAATCCATTTTTCTCCATTTAAACTGTAGAATAAAATTCGCTTTTGTCTAATAACCTTTACTTTAAAATAGATATAACCATCAATTTTTTTAATCATTCTTTTTGCAATAATATTTTTATTTCCATTTATTTTAGTAGTTACTATTAAAGAATAACAACATTTTGTTTTTCTTAGACCAATACTTATATAGTCATCTATTCCATAATAGCAGCATATTCCAGCTTCTTCATTTGAATTTTTTGGCGTATATTTAAGTTTAGCTTTCGCTTCATAAAAATGGCTGATTTCCCTTCTCAAAATAGCATTTGCTGCTGATTTAGTATCCAAGTCGTTTATATCTAAATTAATAATCAAGTGACTATTTTTTATATCATAGCTCTTTGAATGTCTTGGAGTAATCCAGTTAAATCTAAGCTTTTCATCATTAAAATCATCAAATAAAGGTTCAAAAGTTTCATTTACTTTTAAATCTGGATAATAATTTTTCTTGCTCGGTCCTTTCCCTTCATTAATAATTGGCCAATTATCTTTAGTCCATTTAATTGGATCTAGAAATGTTTCTCTACCTAACGTAGAAAATCGACCTTCATTTAGCCTACTTCCTAAATAAAGTATCCACCAATCACTATCTTGTGTGATTACTGGCTTACCATGTCCTGGTCTCTGGAATTCAGATCTCTCATCTTTCTGTATTAATATTGGATTATAAGGACATGGCTGGTAATGGCCAAATAATTTTTTTGACCTAGCAACTGTTATACAGTGATCATAAAAAGTACCTCCTTCTGAAAGTAATGTATAATAATAGTCTCCCCTCTTAAAAACATGAGGACCTTCTGGATGAGATCTTCCTGTTCCAGACCATAAAATTCTTTCTTCTTCAATAATTCCATCTAGCGATTCATTTAATTTAGCTATCCTTACACCAGGATTATAAACTAAATAACTACTTCCATTTGAGTCTACAAAATGAGATGGATCTATGCCTTTGTATCCTAATGATATGGGTTCTGAATATGGGCCCTCTGGATAAGGAGACTTAATGACCCAGATCTCTGAAATTAAATTATCGCCATGACCAATTACAAAAGGGAAAAATATATAATACCAGCCATTTTTATAAGAAATATCAGGTGCCCAAACCCCCCGAGAATCATCAACTGATTTTAAATCTAAGAAATCATCTCTTTCAATACCAAAGCCTATCTGTTTCCAGTTAACTAAATCTTTTGAATGATATATAGGTATTGCTGGAAAATATTGAAATGATGAATTAACCAGATAGTAATCCTGACCAACCCTTATAACTGATGGGTCAGGCCTAAAACCTTTTAAAACTGGATTACAATAAAATTTTGAATTATTTTTCATAATTATCATTCTCTAACTCCAAAATCTCTAGCAAATCTATTCCAAAAGGTAAAAGTTGAAATTTATCTGTATATTTATTAAAATCAACAAACGTTCCTGGACCTACAAATTCCTTTTCCAATATTCCTTGCCACCTATTAGGCCCCATCAAATTAAATAATGTTGGCTTGATTATAAGTTCAATTTCATTTCTACCTTCTTTCAAATAATCATTTATTTGATATAAATATGGAGGCCATGCTCTTATTCCTAAACTTTTATTATTAACAATTAATTTTACTGAAGCAGCATTAACCTCATTTATTTGCAAAAATAATTTCTTATTTAATTTGTTTCCATCATAAATAAATTCATATTTAAAACTTGCAGTTCCCGAATAAAAAGGAAACCCTTCTTTAGTTAAATTGTTACTTTTAATTTTTTTATTGCTACTAATATAAAACTCTTTATTATTTTGAGTTTCCACAGAAAAGTCGCCAACCAAATAGACTTTTTCAACTTCTGTAGCAAAATGCTTCTTTGGATCTTTAACTTTTCGGTGGAACCCTTTTCCTGTTATATTATTGATTTTACTTCCTTTGATTATTAATTTGTTTTCGCCTAACTGAAGATGTTCCTTCTTAATTGGAACCTTTGTAAAATTGATATCTTTCCAGCAATTTTCTGTTTCAAAAATTTCTGCTTCTTCTTTTTTCAAAGGTTTAATAGTCTCTGAATTTATTTTTATTAAGTCAAGGTTTTCTGCAAGCTCTATTACAGCAAACAAATCTTTTTCAGGTAAGTCTTTTATATTAAAATTATACACCGCTTTAAAAACTGTACCTTCTTCAGCAGGATAAAAATGATCATGCCAAACTTTGCTAATAGGTTGGTCTATTAAAACTTTTTCATTGTTTAGATAAAAATCAATATCTTGAAGAGGTAAAGTATTTTCATCATTAACAGCAATATTAGTTCTTTTGATATTTATTTTTCTAGATTTAAGATCATTTACTATAACTCCACTTTCTAGAAAGTCAGGATTTTTTAGACCTGTATTATCTTCAGTAGAAAGTAACATGCTACCTCCAGGTTCTAATCTAACCATTTGATTTTGCCAATTATATTTTTCGCCAGTTGCTAAATCATATACAACTTGATACTTTTCTGATTGATTATAATTAAAAATAGATTCAATTTCTCTTTCTTCTTCTGTATTAACTATCATTGTATACTTTTCTCTATCTTTTATTCTTGTTTGAATTAAGATTGATTTAGCATTTTCTCTTGTTTTATTATCAATTACTGTAAATCTATCATCATATTTTTTATCAAGGTATATTAACAAACTTTCTAATTTCACAAATATTTTTGATTTATTAAAAATCTCTTTATATTCAGCCTTTTCTCCATTAATTCTAGTTGGTAACTCTCCTAAGAATATTAGCTCTACAGAATCCATATTTGATAATTCCAAAAGTATATCAACTGTCGTTTGACGCCATGTTAATGAAGGAGGGATTATAATAGTTTTATAGCTATATTGATTTATTTTTAAGCATTCCTCCAGTCTAGCTTCCCAATTTAAAATTAACTCATCTCCATAATGAAAATCTAATTTGTTTTTTAATAAACCATCAGTTAAATCTTTAAACGGTTTATCAAACCTACCTTTTTCAATATAATTATTATTTTTATTATTAACAGGACTAAAAATACTCCAAAGACTAGCTATTGGGTGTAGTAACAAAGTATCTGTATCTCTGTTACCTAACCCAGCCATCATGCTTAATCTGCCTAAATACTTACTACAATAATCTTCATCTGGCCACCAAGGCTGTTGATAAAAAAAGTTCGGCGGAAAATCTCGCTTCCTTTCTCCTCTCATTGAATACAGAGATAAATGGTGGTTTACATAATCAATTCCTAATACAGCCTCCCAGTCAGCTAACCATTTTCGATGAAAAAAACTTACCTGCTGACCACTAGTCCCAAACACCTCTGAGAGTGCTCTTTCTTTATTAAGTTGCTCTTTTACTGAAGTTAATTGTTTGACTAAAACATTATCTCCAATATTTCTACCCAATTTATCAATACCAGGCCAATGCATATATTTATAATGGGGCATAACCATACCTAACCATTTTGTTTGCTTTAACAAATTATCTTCACTCATTAAATGACCAGTTAAAAGCAATTTGTTTTTATCGCACCAGCTATAATATGGCTTAGTAAAACTTTCTAGAAATAATCTAGATGCAACATCAAAAAAATCGTATCTAACTTTTTCATAGTTATCTATTGGAAAAAAAAGTGATGGCAAACTATTTATCAAGTTATATTTTTTCTCTGTATTAAATTTTTCTTCTAAGTACTCAGACCAAGGAAGAGCTGGAACATCAAACCAAATATCTAGATGAAAACAAGCTTCATCTGTAAAAATTCCTTTAATCTCTTCTCCAAAAAGATCTCCACATTTTTCTTTATATTTTTCATGAGTCACTTCAATAAATTTTTGAACTGTCTCTGGATTTAATAAATCAACATAACTTTCGCCATTAAACCAAACATCTCCAGCTTCTGCCCTCCTAATAGCTATCATATATTCTTCATCTTGCCATTTTACAGTTTTCATAACTTCATCATTATTTTTCAACTGCCCTTTTTGAACTAATACCAAAGTTTTAGTTCTATAATTATCATCAGCAGCTGGAACTAATCCCCCAGCAAAACCTGATGGCCATTTGTCTTCATCATAAAGCCAACAATCAACACCTTTTTTATAGCTTTTTTGTGCAGAAAATTTTACTAAATCAAACCATTCTTCAGATAAATAATTTGTAATAAGACCCACTCGAGTATGAATAAAATAACTACCCCAACCTTTATCAATCATCTCATCAATCTGTCTTCCCAATTCCTTTTTTTGCAATTTATCATTCCAACTCCAAAAAGGAGCAGGCAAATAACTTTTATTTGGGTTTTTAAATTTACCATATTCCATGAATATACCTCCATTACTAAATTAATTTTATTCTAGCCTCTCTTATACTATTTATTTCTCCAGAAGATTTTAATTGTGCAAGAATATTGCCATAAACTGTAGCTTCAATAGGACCAATTTTTACTTTGCGTTGGCATTTTTCTTCAACAATTTTGCAAAAAACTTTAGACCTTGCCCCTCCGCCTGCCATATGAATTTTATTAATCTTCTTATCAACTAATTCTTCTAAATCATTAATTTTTTTAGCATAACTATTAGCTAAGCTTTCATATATACATCTAATAATTTGCCCTTTATTTTCTGGTACTTTTTGTCCTGTTTTTTTACAATAATTTTTAATTTTTTTTGGAATATTATTAGGTTTATTAAAACTCTTATCGTCAGGGTCTATTATAAACAAGTCTGGTTCTGCTTTACTTGCCTTATTATCTAATTCTTCATAGCTCAACTCTTCTTGCTGTTCTTTTTCCCAATGATCTTTACATTTCTCTAAAAGCCATAAACCCGTAATATTTTTTAAAAATCTAATTGACCCTTCCACACCAACTTCATTAGTGAAATTCTTTGACATTGCTTTTTGGTTAATCATAGGTTTATTAAGTTCCAAACCTAATAATGACCATGTCCCATTAATTATATAAACACTATTTTGATCTCTAATTGGTATCGCAGCTATGGCTGAAGCTGTATCATGACTTGCTACTGATACAACTTCAATCTCATTATTATCTAACCCCAGCTCTTCAGTAATTTCTTTATTCAAATTGGCAATTTTTATGCCTGGTTCTATTATCTCCGGAAAAATACTTTTTGGTATTTCCAATCTTTTTAAAATTGGCTTCGCTAGATCCATAATTTCTGGATCATATAATTGGGTTGTAGATAAATTAGTTTTTTCTAAATTTATACACCCTGTCAAAAAATAATTTAATAAATCTGGAATCATTAAAAAATACTCTGCTATATCAAATATCCAGGGTCGGATTAACTTATCTGAGTAAATCTGGCCAATAGTATTAAATTTCATGAATTGAACACCTGTCATACTATAAATTTCTTCTTTACTTATAATTTCAAATATTTTATCATATATTTCATTTGTTCTATTATCTCTGTAACTATAAGGGTTGCTTATTAAAGCTCCTGATTTATCTATGTAACAATAATCCACTCCCCAACTATCTATGCCTATTGATACAAGATTTTCTCCACAAATATTGTCTGCCAATTTAATAGACTTTTTAATTTCAGCAAATATTTTTATTATATCCCAATGCCGATGACCATTAAGCAATTGCTGATAATCCTTAAACCTATGAATTATTTTATGTTCTATCTTGCCATTATTAATTGAAGCAATTGATGCCCTACCGCCTGAACCTCCAAGATCAATTGCAAGATAAAACTTTTTCTTTTTCATGACTACCACCCTTACCAATTAGAATACTTTTCAATATTTTGACGATATTCTTGGATGTTTATACTGGCACTTTTTGCTATATTAATTAATTCAGCAGATACTTCTAAAGCTGATGTCCATTGATAAGCTTCTTCTAACATTTGACCAATTGCAAAACTACCATGGCCTCTTAACATAACCACTTTATATTTCTTTAGAAGCTTAGGAACTTGATCCATAACTTCTTTTGATCCAACAGTATGTTCTGCTGCTGCTACAGGTATTTTATGGAGTAAATAAGATCCTTCTGAATCTAAAGGAATAATCTCATCTGATTCTAATGATACAGCTATAGCATTAACAGGATGAGCATGAATTATAGCCATTGCAGTTGTCTGTCTATAAATTTCTCTATGAACCTTTAGCTCTGTAGAAGCCAAAACTATACCTGAATCATTATTATATAAACCTGTTTCAATTATATCTTCTTCTTTTAAATTATGAATCATTGAACCTCTTCTTGTTATATATATCCTATCCCCTACCCTTATACTAATATTACCCCCATGTGAGCTTACTGCATTTTGTAAAAATAAATCTCTACCTATTTGACTGAACTGTTCAATCATATAAGATCCACTCCTTTTAAACCTATATCCGCTAACTTTCTTTCTGTTGGTACACCATTTTCATCCCAGCCTCTTGATTTATAATATTCTTCTAACATTATTTCCTGTTCAAAAACCTGGCCTGAAGCGGGGCCAGAAGCTGTCTCTTCTAGAAATCTAGCTGGAAGTCTATCATCTTTTCGGCTAAAACCCGCTTTTATATTGAAAATTTTTTCCATATTCCAGATTTTTTCTCCTAAATCCAGTAAATCTTGTGGAGTTTTTTCATCACCAGTTATTGCAGAATAAATTCTTGCAAAAAACTCTTCTCCTGCGGCAAATGTTGAAAACTGACATACCACTAAAGAATCTATTATAGCAACAAAATTTTGCTGATTGATAAGTAATCCAGACTTACCTATTGATGAAAATCTATCAACCATTTTAGGTAGACCTAATAATTCAGGTCCCAACATATTTGCTCTAAGGTGACAGGCTCCTCTATTTGATGTTATATATCCTAACCCTCTACCCTTCATAGCTCTAGGATCATATGCTGGCAAAACAAGTCCTTTTACTTCCATAGCCATTTCAGGATGGCCATAACTCTCTGCAAACAATTTGGCTCCTTCTGCCAATTCATTGCCAATACCTTTTCTTTCTGCTATATTCTTAATTAAATTTACAACTTTATCAGCTTCTCCAAACTTAATATCATAGTCATAAAAATCTTTTTCAGCCATTTCAATTAAGCAGGATATTACTCCACCTGTAGATATAGTATCAAGACCTAAATCATTACAGAGATAATTCATTTCAGCTATTGCCTCAATATTATCTACTCCTAAGTTTGAGCCAAGAAGACCTATTGTTTCATATTCTGGACCATGTCCTTCTGACTTGTTCGTTTTAGTTTTTCTTCCACACCTAATTGGACAGTTATAACATGCCGTATTCTTTTCTAAAATTGTATCAGCCATTTTTTCTCCTGAAATTTCTTCAGCATTACTGAATTGACTATCTTGAAAATTTCTAGTTGGTAATGCCCCAGCTTCATTAATTAAGTTTACTAGCATGCTAGTTCCAAAAGCTGGCATTGCTTCAGATGTTAATGGACTTGCTTTTATCCATTTATTATATTCATAATTTATAAAATCCATCTGTTCCTGATCAGCTATTTTAGGAGATTTACTCCCTTGGACAGAAATTGCTTTTAAATTTTTAGAACCTAAAACTGCACCGACTCCACCTCTGCCTAAAGAGCGATTAGCATTTACCGATATTGATGCTAGCTTAACTAAGTTTTCACCGGCTTTTCCTATCATCAAATTTTGAGCTTTTTTCCCTTCTTCATTTGATAATATATCATCAGTTTCTCTAATTCCTTTACCCCATAAACATCTTGCATCCTTAATCTTAACTTTATTTTCATTTATCGAAATATAAACAGGCTCAGCAGAAGCCCCTTCTATAACAACTGCATCATATCCAGCTGCTTTTAACATTGGACCCCAAAAGCCCCCTGCATTCGAATCAAATATAGTATTAGTTAAAGGAGATTTTGTTGAAAGGCTCATTCTCCCACTAGTAGGAACTTTAGTCTTTGTTAATGGTCCAACAGCAATTACAACCATATTTTCAGAAGATAACGGATCAACCTTTGGGTCTAAGTTATCAAATAAAATTTTCGTTCCTAAACCTCTACCGCCTATAAAATTATGATATGTTTTTTCAGGTAATACATCTTCTATTACTTCTTTTTTCGTTAAATCTATTTTTAATATTTTACCCATCCAACCATTCATATTAAACTCTCCCTCCACTTAATCATTTATTTTTCTGTCTTTTTTTACTTTTTCTAGATATCCAGATTTTCTAAACTCAATTAAAGGTTCTGCATAAGCACCTATAGATTCTCTAAAATTCATTAAAAACTTTCTAACATCTGTTTTAAATGCTGACTTTAATATTTCTTCTGCTAGTACAATATCTCCAGTTAATTGAGCTTCTTTTAGGCTTTTTCTATCTACTAATAGTGATTTTAAATATAGTTCCTGAATTTCTACAACTGTTTGAATCATTGCTTCTATTTTATTTTTTATATTATGACTTTGATCAACCATATAATCTATTTCTACTTCATGGTTTTCTTTTTCAAAATTAACTATCTCATTGAAAATGAGAAATACTTCATATGGATTAATTGAACCCGTAGTAAGATCATCATCGGCATATTTTTTATTATTAAAATGAAAGCCACCTAACTCATTTTCATCTAATAGTATTGCAACTATTTGTTCAATATTAGCTCCTTGGGGATGATGTCCTAGATCTACTAAAGTATAAGCTTTTTCACCCAGCTTTTTACTTAAATTCATAGCCATACCCCAATCATGAATATCTGTATGATAAAACGCAGGCTCAAAATATTTATACTCTAATAAGATTTTCATATCTTCATCCATATAATCATATATTTCTTTTAAGGATTCTTCTAAATTTCTCTTTCTTCTAATAAAATCATCTTGACCCGGATAATTTGTACCATCAGCTAGCCATAAACTTAAAACTTTTGAATCTATCTTTTTCATTATATCTATAGATTCTTTAATTTGAGAAATTGCCTTATTTCTAATATTTTTATCATAATGCGTAAGACTACCTAATTTATAATCATCATCTTGAAATAAATTAGGGTTTACAGCTCCTAATTCAATACCTTTTTCATTGGCATATTCTTTTATTGAACTCCAATCATCAGTATCATCCCAGGGTATATGTAAAGCAATTGACTTTGCAGAACCAGTATATTTATTCACCTGGTTTGCATCATCAATTTTATCAAATATGGTTTTTGCTGAAGTATCTTGTTTAAATACATTAAACCTTGTTCCACTATCAGCGTATCCCCAAGACGGTGTTTCTATATTTAATTTTTGAAATTTATTCTTGATTTTATCAATATTAATACTCTCTGTCATTTCACTATTTAATAAAATTTCGTTTTCCAAAATTAAATCACCCTTTCTTTATATTTTAATTTTCTTAATACTATTATTAGAGATAAAATTCATAAATCCTTTATTTTTCTTTGTTTTTTTTTATTTTTTTGTTTTTGTGGTCTTCAGTTGTTTAAAAATAATAATCCAAGTGTTATAATATAATTAAATAATAAAAAAGGAGAATTATTTATGCTACCTGAAAAAAGACGTGCGGACATTGTAGAAGATTTGAATTCAAGTGGAAGCATTACCGTATCAAAGTTAAGCGATAAATTCAATGTAACCGAGGAAACAATAAGAAAAGATTTAGAAAAATTAGATCATCAAGGTCTAATAAAAAGAATTCATGGAGGGGCTGTTCCAGTAAAAAGTAATTTTAATGAACTTTCATTTAATATAAGAAAAGAAAAAAATATCAAAGAGAAAAATAAAATAGCCGAAAAAGCTGTTGAATTAATTGAAGAAAACTCAATATTATTTTTAGACGCTAGTACAACTTGTTTATTTTTAGCTAAAAAAATTTCAAGCATAAAAGGGCTTACCGTAATCACAAACTCAATCAGAATAATGTTTGAGCTATCTAAAAATAATAATGTATCAGTTATTTCAACAGGTGGTTACCTTCGCTCTAAATCATTATCATTAGTCGGGAGTTTAGCAAATGAAACAGTAAAAAAATATAATGTAAATTATTTTTTTGCTTCCTGCTCAGGTTTATCAATTAAAGCTGGGGCGACAGAAACAAATGAATTTGAAACTGAAGTTAAAATTTCTATGGTTGAACAGTCAGAAAAAACAATTATTCTCGCTGATCATTCTAAAATTGATAAATCTAGCTTAACAACTTTTGCTAAAATCGACCAAATTGATATGATTATAACAGATGATATTTTAGAAAACAAAATGAAAAATATTTTACAAGAAATGAATATAAAAATAAAATAATATCTAAGCTAATAGTTAACTTTAGCTTAGATATTATTATTAATTAATTTAAATTAAAAGTTTCAATTAATTTTTTTATGTCTTTTGTTGATAACTCTTTATTTCCAGTTATATTTTCAGTTATTGTTAATATATGTGCATAAAACTCTAAAGTTTCCATTTTAAAATAAGCATCTTTTAATGTTCCCCCCCAAGTTAATGCACCATGATTTTCTAATAATAAAGCATTATTATTTTTAATTAAGCCAACTATAGATTTAGGAATTTCATTAGTAGAAGGTGTTCCATATTTAGCAACAGGAACAGATCCTAAATTAATTACTGTTTCAGGCATAATTTTTTTATTTAAAGACTTACCAGCTACTGCATAAGCAGTAGCAAATGGTGGATGAGCATGAACTACTGATTTTACAGTTTTATCTTCTTTATACACTTGCAAATGCATTTTAAATTCAGATGATGGCTCATTTTCACCTTCTATTTTATTCCCATTAATATCAATTATAACCATCATATCTGGAGACATAAATCCTTTACTTACTCCTGTTGGAGTAATTAATATTTTATCTCCTATCTTAATAGATATATTACCATCATTAGCTGCTGTATATCCTTTTTCATACATTCTTCTCCCAAAATCACATATTTCTTTTTTATAATTTTCAAATATCATATTAGTCTCCCTTTTATTTTATTTTGTTTTTCTTTTTTTATTTTGTTTTATTTTATCATATGCATTCTATTTTAACAAGTTTTGAATTTTATTTTTTACGTATAATGACTGTTTTACGAAGGTTGAAACTCTATCATATTTTTTTATAGATCTCTTTAATTCTATCTGAAATGGTAAAAAACTGAAATTTTCCTCAGTTTCCTTGAGTTTATAAGAATATAGAAAACCGCCAAGTAAAAATTCAAGACTTGACGGTGTTAATAAAAATATATTTGTTTAGCAGGATGTTTTAGAATTTGAGAATATTTATTCCCAAATTATTTTATAATCATCCATCATCACAGGAGGAATTGAATATCCATTAACACCAGAAAAACCAAAGGCCTGAGCATCTATATAAGGCTGAAAGCCACTTTCAGTCACTGAATCTTCTTCCTCCCTATGATATCTAGACCTAAAACGTCTCCAGCTGTCAATGTTGTCCCCCCAAGAAATGGAACCCCAGACGCCTATTAACATATCTGAATAAGTTGTCCTCTCATTTATTTGAAAAATATCTCTTACATTAAAATGAATTGCAAAACTATTATATTCTTTTGGAACTAAAAAATCATTTCTAAAATCATTAAAAATTATCTCTTCTGTATTCTCATAATTTATATCAATGCTTTGATTTGGATCAAATTCTATCAAGTATGGAACCCACTCTGCTTTTATCCACTCTATATCATCAAAGAAAATTTCAATAACAGTATCCTCAGGTATTTTCACATTCTCTTTCTTTCCTAGCCAGTAAACAATATTTTTATTACTATTTCTACCTTCATGATGAACTGCTACTGTATAAATATTTGCTTTTTGAGTTGCAGGAAGATCAAAAGTAATCAAACCTTTATTTTCATCAGATTTTCTCTCTACACTTTGGGCAAAATAAGCAGAGTCTTCAACATATTCAACTCTAGCACCAGTATGAGTAATTTCTAAAGTATCATCATAATAGAAATCTGAATTAGAATCATTACTTTCAGATAGTTTAAGTACTTCACCTTCTAAATTTTCAAACTCATTCCATTCTAATTCCAATTTTAAATTAGCTCTCCCACTATAAATTTCTTTGTCATCATTAATATCATCACCCACCCCTCCATTACTGCTACACCCTCCAAATATAAAAGGTATTATTATAATAAATACAAAAATTAAATAAACTTTCATTTTCATTTTACATCACCCTCGTATAATATAAATAGACTTCACAGCAAAAATAAATATATGACTCCTAATGAATTTGAAAATAGATCATTATCAGTATAATAATAAAGTTAAACTATTTGTGGCCAAATTATTGACTTAGTTCTAATCTTAAATTTAATTACTTTTCTGTTAAGGTAACATTTATTATTTTAGGCTCAGGATATCTAGTGCCATCACCGTCTCTTATATGATCAGCTCCAACACCTAATTTTATATTTTTATTTTTGAAATAATAACCCACTTTTTCTACAGTAATATAATGAGCATCTTCAGATGCTAAACGAACTTGTCCACCACCATATTCTCCATTTTCATCAGTAATAAAATAAGGAGACTGCCAATATTGTTTTTTTGTTTCAGTCCAAATTAATACTTCTGCTCCTTCAATAGGATTGCCTTCTTCATCAGATACTATAATCATTATATTTCTATATGCAGAGCCTGTAGGGAACTCTTTAAATGCTAAATAATCTAATTTCCCACTGCTAACTTTTATACTTTCACCTTCATATGAAAAACTTAAAATTACCTCATATTTATCAAATGAATGTATCATATTTATAAATTCAAACCATTCATCCTTAACATAAGCTTTATCATTTTTTACATAAATAGTATCACTAAATTTATTTGACAACTGAAAACTTGTACTTAAATCATTACTGAAATGATTATCATTAAACCCTAAGTCATCTAAAGTTAATGTTGCCCGATGAAGATAATCACCTGTGCATAACCAATAAAATTTAATTTTAGAATCTATATAATCTATTTCTAAAATATTATTTTCTCCTATTAATCTACCTGTATAAATATTTTGATCAGCGTCCATTATATTTTCTAAAGTAAAGTGTAATAAGCCATTGTCAGGCTCATCTTCAAGAATTAAATCAAAAGTGTCTGGTTCATTTATATCACCTATTTTTATTGCTATTATTTTAGCAGAATCAGAATCATCATCACTGACAACCTCTATACTGATTTCTTCACCAAAATCTTCTGATGTTGTGGTATATATAAACTCACTCTTGTAAGTTTCTTCTGCATCTAAAGTTATTTCTTCACTATCCATTTCAGTTCCATTTACAGAAAAAGTTATTACTTGTGAATCTCCTATATTCCCAGTATTCTCAACTGTATATTCTACTTCAACCTCACCAATTTCTTCTATTACTTCTGGATAATTTGTAATCTCAACTTCAAAAAAAGCTAATTCCTGTTTTTCAAAATGAGCGGTGACTGATTTATCTGAATCCATTTTAAAAGTAGTTTCAGCGCTATCTTTATCATCAACATCACCCACCCAATGTTTAAACTTCCAATTATATCCTGGAATAGCCTCAATATCATGAATACCTTCTTCTGCTTCAACTTCTTTAAAATCATTATCAATGTTTATTTCTTCATCATTAATATAAATTTGTCCATACCCTTCTACCGAAAGTGATAAAGAGTAAGTTTCAGATTCTTCACCATTTGTGTTATAACCCGTATCACACGCTACCATTGTTAATGCAAAACTGATCAACAGAAAAAGAATCACTAAAAATTTAATTCTTCTGATTAACATAAGTTTCCCCCCTTATGTTTAAACTAATCAATATCAAGTTATTATACTTTAATGTTTTTTATCAAAGAATATTCACCTAATTGATTAAGCTTAAAAGTATTATTCATGATAAATTTAACACAAAACATTCTATAAAATAACGATTTCAATCCCCAATAGAAAAATACAATATATATTATACTTATACAGGTTATTTTATATTCCTGCATGGATTTTGACTTTGTGAAATATCAAGTTATTGTATAGCTTCTCTTATCAGTAATACTCTCAAACTTATATTTGTAATTTTTTGAAAATAGTTAAATATAACTATATATTCAATTGGAATACATCAACTATATTTGATACTAACAGAAAAATCTCAACTTTATTAATTAGTAAATATTTTATTGATAAACTAAACCTTCATATTTATTGGTTTAAGTATTAGTTCAAAATAAAAAAACGACCAGAAAACTGGCCGCTTAAACTATTTTATACATTTATATATCTTCTTATGAAAGTTTTATAAAATTCATCAGTAGATGGGTTGTAGCCCCTCATTCCTTCCCAGGTAAACCCTAAAACAATCATTGCATCTTCGTATACTTTATAAATTTTTTTCCTTCGTTTCTTAGGAGAATCACCTAGACATTTAATAAGTTTATCTTTTATTGGATGATCACTTTTTATAAAATGCTCATTTCTTATTATTAATTTTTCTATATATTCCTTAGGAGGTAGTGCATCTTCCTTCTGACTATTACAAAATCCATGTGCTAAAACTAAATTCCAAATTTCATCATGCTGTATCAGTTGTCTAGGAATAACATGATCTACCTCAACTTGAGAAAGATTCATTTCCTCCCCACAATAAAAACATATATCATCTTGATATCCGTTTAGGACTGGTATAGTATGAGTTATATTGGTTCTATCATAACCCTTTTCTAAATAGAATTTCCTAATATCATTTACAAGTTCATCTTCATCTCTTTTTAAACTAAAAGCCGCTTCTAACAAATCCCACCTAGAGATTATCTCATTAATCATTTTATCCATGTTTCCATCTTCAAATATCTTAAAAACATTATCAGTTAAAATGATTTTACTATCCTGAATCTCATAAAACTTAACTGGAATACTACCATGATATAGATTATGAAATCTAGGTATTACATCTCCAAAAGCTTCTTTCGATATTTTATCTATAGCTTTATTTTTGTTTATGCGTCCTACTCTATATTCCTGTATTATCCTCTCCATAACTGTCTGTCTACCTCTAAAATTTAATTGCGGCATTCCCTTCTCCACTCTCTTTTCATAAAGATCAAAAAATTCTCTTGCTAAATCCTCATAAGTTACTAGAGTTTTATCTTTATCAACAAATCTCGATAAAGCCTGAGCTAAAGCCAGTTTATAGGTTGCAGTATTACGTCCATATAGAACAATTGCCCGCCAAAAATCCTTGCTATCAAAATCTTTAATAGAAATAATAACCCCCCCTGGTTAAATTACAAATCTTGCTGCAACTTTCTATAATCAATATTTTCTCTAAAATCAAATTCAAAAATCAAACATTCTTTTTTATCTCTATTTAATTCATAAACACATCTGCAACTACCATCAGGTAAGGAAACTTTAAATCTATAGTATTCTCCTGGAAAGCCTTTTAACTTCTCAATCTGCATATTGTTGTCAGACAGAATTGGATTAACTTCTAGATTTAGCATTGCATCTATTATTTGATCTTTATATGGTTTAAATTTTTTATTTAATTTCTTTTCTGTCTTTTTAGTGATCATGACAGAAAAGTTTCTATCCATTGTTTTCTTCCTGGTCATCAGTCTCTCTTATATCTCTCACATTAACTTTTCTATCAATATCTTTTTCTTTAAGTTTTTCTTCTCCTTTTTCTACTAAAGATAATGCCTTATTAAACCAATGATATAATGGATGAGTATAATGTTCACCATGATCATAATCAATAACAGCTTCAATGCCTTCCCATAAAAATATTTCTTCAACCAATTCATCTCTCCAAATATTAAAATAAGACCTAGTTTTATTAGGATCAAATTCTTCTCCTTTTATACGGCTATTAGATACTGGACTTCTAAAATGATCAGGGTCAGCAATATATGCTAAATTAGCTAATATCTCAGTTTCATTTAAAACAGTCTCAGAATAATTTTGTAACTTATAATTTATGCATTCATTAAAAGCAGGAACATTTAATTGTTTTAATAATTGATACCTAAGTGCTTTATCATAAACTTCTGGAAGGTTTTCTAATTTCTCTTCTAAAGCTTCCATCAACAATGCCCCTAAAGCCTTGTCTTCACCAATCCTCTCCTTAGCCTTCTCTAATATATGCTCATCTTCTTTTCTAATATAAATATTTTTTCTAGGCATTTTAACCCCTCCAAAGTTAATGTGTGTATAAAATGTTTTACACATACATAATAACATGAAAGTATATCCTAGTCAAGTAAAAGCTAATAAAAAATTCAAAGTATAAAATAGATTTATTTAGCATTAAAGTAATTTGAATCAAGAGTATTCTATATTAATAAGTTAATATAGCTTCTTCATAAATAATAATCAAAAATCTGCCCCAAAGAATTGATTAAAACTTCTATAAATTTCTATAAATAATGAAAGCCATTATAATAGTTACTATAGTTATAACTATTACAGCATCCTTGTTCTGTTTAATTCTCTTGTTATCTAATTCTTGAAAAGTTTTTTTCGGAGCAAATTTATTACCACAATTATTACATTCATAAACTTTTTCTTTACCAAAAGTAAAAGTCCCAATTAATATTGTTATTAAACCTCCAGGAATTAGAAGTATAGCCAGGAACATTCCTGGAATAATAAATAAATCATGAACAAACAGTCCTAGGAATATAAGTAACACAACAAAAAATATCATAAATATCCCCATGTTTATTCTATCCGTAGCACCTTTTCTTTCTAAATCATTTGTTCCACAGTTAGTACAAGTTATTTCACTAGCACTATTTAATTTCACTTCTTCTTTATTAGACATTTTTATCCTCCTCATAATATAATTGAAATCTAATACTTTAATACCTTTTTCAATCGCTCATTCTATAAATCTTCTCTGCAATTCCCAACAAAGAAGGAAAATATTAACTTCTTGCTATATAGTTATGCATTAGCCTTTAAATCTCCTTTTCATAAACAAAATTTATTATAAATAGTGAAACTTACTTAAATCAAAGCCTTTATTTTTTTGCAATACCATTTTCAAATTATTTTAATTGAATTACTAAAAATAACATATATTAAGCTATCTTGTTTGCATACATCATAGCCCATCTAAGTAATTTTTTAGTAAATATAAATAAAACCTTCTTTATCTATTGACTTTTATATATAATAGATATATACTATATAATTATATAATAGAAATTTATTAAAATAATTCCATTTAGAGAGGAGGATTCTATATGATAGTTAAATTAAATAATAATACATTAACTATTCCAGAATCAATTATTAAAAAGTATAACTTAAAACCTAATAGCAAATTTGATGTATCTACCAAAGAAGAATCAATAGTACTGAAAATTAAATAGCAAAAAATATAACACCAGCTTTAAAGCTGGTGTTAACTTTTTAAACTATATTTTTTATGCTCCGTAATGTTGTTCAGCATGACAATTAGGACAAACAGCCACTACATTATCAATATTATCTAAACCACCTTCAGATAAAGGTTTTATATGATGCGTCTCTAAATAAGGTGTATTATCTGTTTTTCTTAAAAAAGGAGCTGGCTTATTACATAATTCGCAGATACCATCTGCCCTCTTTAATACTTTAGCTAAAACCTTTGGATTTCTTTTAAATTCAGTTACCACTGTTGTTATTTTAGTTGGCTTTTCATCAGCTAGGTCGTCAATTTCTTCTGGGCTTATAGCTTTTTTATATGTTTCTTTTTCAAATTCCTCTTTCGTCATCGGCTTACCAATATCGACTGAATTAATTTTACTCAACTTAAACCATTTCTTATCATCTTCTTCAACAAAATAATCTTCATACTCATAAATGCCATTTAAAGTACAAATCTTCCCATCTTTAATAAAAACATAAATCGGAACATCACGCTCAGACGACTTGATAATGGATTTATTATATTTATAATCAATTTTATACTTGTCTCTTACTGCATACATATAATACTTTAATGCTTGGTCTTCCTTTAACCACTCATTAGGGTAATCTCCATCTTCTAAAGTCGCTTTAACAAAAATGGCTTGATAATCAGGTTCATCACCTACTAAATAAATACCTGATTGAATATTATAAGTTTCAGCAAAAATAGCTATATCATATGAGTTATAGTCCTCACCTATTATAAAATCATCCAGGGTAGTTACATCTTCTAATTCATACTTGAATTTATTTCTGAATTCAGGATATATTTTTTCAAAGGTATTAAGGCCTTCACCTCTTAAAGCATTATATAAATCCTCATTATTGGTCCCATGATCTTGCTGAAATCTTTTCAGATATTTAAATAAATCACCAGTCTTTCTGAAATTTTTAATAAGCCTTTCTGAGTTTTTAACCTTATTCTTATAAGTTTGATCTAAGTCATTTGATTCTAAAGCTAGATAAATAACTTTATCCAGCACAAAATTAATGGCTTTATCAACACTCATTTAATCACTCCTTTATCTGCTTAAAAATCATTTGGATCTAAAACTATAACTTCAAGTTACCATCCTAAAAAATCTAAATATGGTTCTAATGCTCTATTTAAACCATTTAAATTAAATACTGTTGTCTGCCT
>Ga0207421_10001461_pt1 | contig 30332 bp, 32 predicted proteins | sample SodLakKL_010_SED_4_FD_187542 | JGI IMG/M metagenome (GOLD analysis project Ga0207421, IMG submission 187542) | Alkaline sediment microbial communities from Lake Tanatar, Kulunda Steppe, Russia - 8KL_010_SED (SPAdes) (version 2) | ecosystem: Environmental > Aquatic > Non-marine Saline and...
TCACTTTGCGTCCCCATCGTCTAGCTCGGTCCAGGACACCGGCCTTTCACGCCGGCAACACCGGTTCAAATCCGGTTGGGGACGCCAAAAGAATTCAACAGGTTGCTGCAGCGAGCAGCCTGGGACATTCCGGTGGATACACCGGCGGATATTTCAAGCCCTGTGACCGCAACTCACAGGGCTTTTTTTTGTGCGTGGTCCCAAAGGTGATTTTTCACTGGAGACCACGATAGAATTTTTCCCAGCACCATTCACAAATGAGGTTTTCATCCTCATCGGTTCTTTCGACCATGATGTGAGGGTGAAGCAGGGGCAGTTCCTGTCCGCACTTGTGGCACTGCAGGTGAAAACCGCTTCCCTCCCTGGGTGCGGTCGTTTTTTGTGGATTGCTGGAATCAGTCATGTTCTGCCTCTCCTTATGTTCAGTCGTTTTTCCGGGAACGATGAAAACAGCATGGATTCGCTGAAGCCCCATTTCACCCGCATTGTTGTGAGGCCGCCACCTGAAAGAAATCCGCCCGCATCATCGAACTCTCTGGTAGGTTCCCACCAGCTCAGCCTGAGCGAGGACGTGTCCCTTCATGGCTTGCTCCAGTTCTCCTTTGGTGGGGTCTTTCAAATCATCCAGGATTGTGTCCAGAGCATAGAGCTTGTGGAAGTATCTGTGGCTTCCCACGGGAGGGCAGGGGCCTCCATATCCCGTGCGCTTCCAGTCATTGAGGCCCTGCAGGGTGCCTTCGGGCAGGTTCGGTGGCGCAATTCCTTCCTCCAAGTCCCCCGCCGTTGGAGGAATGTTGTAGAGCACCCAATGGACCCAGGTCATTTTGGGCGCTTTGGGGTCCGGCGCATCGGGATCATCCACTATGAGCGCCAGGCTCTTTGTCCCATGGGGCAGGGCCTTCCAGGACAGGGGAGGGGAAATGTCCTCCCCGTCACACGTGTACTTCACGGGGATTTCGCCCTGATGCGTGAATGCACTGGAAGTCAAAGTGAAACTCATGGTGAAGCCTCCCTGTTTTTTTGTTCATGTTCATAAAGACTGGACGTGATGAGCGTGAAAAAGCAATGGTTGAACCTTCACCAACGTGTGTGTCGGTGAATCTTGCCCGTGCATAACCTTATTTCATGAAGCATCTCCGCCGTGCTCAATGGCAGAGAGCCAGGTTTTCACCGCTTCTTCGAATTCGTCCAGGGACAGATGCAGGGGGGCACACTCTTCGTCCATTTCGCTCTCGATGGTCACCCCGCTCCTGTCAAGGATCACCGTGTGTGCGTTGCCTGTCTGCTCCCACCTTTGTTCCCCTTGGGAAGAAATCCCTTCAATTGCGTTGAGCAGCTCCAGGCAATGGGACGAGCTTTCCTGCACATCCTCCTCCAGGAAACGGCCCAGAAGCTCCCGGTCTCTGTCCGGTATGGCTTTCAGAATGCCGTTATCTCCTGAATGAACCCTCAGGGTCCCTTTCTTCCCGTTCATTGCCCATCCCCTTTCATCCAAAATTTGGAGAAAGTATGATCAACGGTCCCGCCTGTACAAGGGAAATGCCGTGTTGATGCGACCGTCCCGCAGCAGGTAGCCCCGGATCACAAAACCTTTTCCCGATGGGCCGGTGAACCGCCTAGACTCCAGGGAAGTCCGGTTGTGGTAGGCGTGGAGAATGGCTTCCAGGACCTCCTGGCGGTTCATGTGGTCGGGAAAAAAAGTGGAGCGTTTCCCGAGCCATTCTCCATCATCGGTGCGTATTTCCACCGTGGTTTCATACACGCCCGCCCTGTTGGGTCCCGCAGTGATGCGGACCACCCGGGCATGGGGCGGATCCTGACCACCGGGCCGGGAGTGGTATCCCACAGGCCTTCCTCTTCGGTTGATTTCTCCGTGAAAGATGTGTTCCAGGTTCACGGGAGGATCGGTGGAGCTCCAGGAGGCATGGGGTTGGGAATTCGATGGCAGGAAGGCGCCTGCGTGAGAAAGGGGCCCCCAGAGAAGGAGCAGGCCCAGAACCACCGGCAAAGCCATAAAGTGGAGGATTCTCTTGGCTGTCATGGTTTTTTCTCCGTTTCACGGATCTTAAAGCCCATTGGGGTGTCTCATGAGAAATATTAAAGGGTAGAAAGCTTTTGCTCAAGAGAATGTGATGTGAAGGCCCTTCATTTTGTTCCCTTTGTTCCCTGGTTTTCATGAGTGATCACCACGGGCCCCAGGTAGAGGCTGTGTCCCTTCACAAAGAGCGCATCAGTCCCTTTGGGCACGAAGATAAAATAATCGTCATTTTCAAGAGCATCGAGCTTCAGGTCACCGGGAAGCCGATGTTCCCGTTCCTGCCGCCAGCAAATGTCCGGAGGCTCATGTCTCTGAAAACGGTGGCGGTCGCACTGCCTCAAGCGGGGAAAAGCCCCTGCGGGGGCATAAATGGTCGGTTTGGCTCCCAGTGCTTTCAACCGTCTTTTGAGGACCGCAATCCCGTACGGCTCGAAGGTCCACCTCACAAGGGCCCTGTTCCAGTGGCGGATTTGAGGGAGTTTTGAAGGAGCATGCACCGTCCAGCTGATCACGGGAGTGGTGCCTCTGATGGTTTTTGAAGAAGCTCGAAGGCGTTTTTCCCTGAGAATGCGCACGAGGGTGTCCAGGGTCGTGTGCCCCGAATCCTTCCGGCCCTGGTAAAGGCTTTCCAGGTAATCTTCGTAGGACTGACCGGGCCAGGGGCCCCAGCAACTCCTGGTGTAATGATAAAGGTACCTGTTCCAGGGTTCGGGCGGCGAGAACAGGTGAGAAGGATCCCCAATGGGGCGGGCCTTTGCTGGGGGCACACCGGAAGGCTCTTTGGCGACCTCCAGGATCAGGGGCACTGCCCCCTTGGAAATGGAGTGGGCAGTGCCGTGGTGCGTTGACGCCCGTTGTCCCTCATGGACCCTCGTGGCGAACCGGACTGATCGGGAGCCATCTGCGTGCAGTTCGCGCAGCATGCGGTGCAGGTTGCCCTCTGGGCGAAGTTCCACGAGGCAGTGCTCATGGGCCAGCTTTGCCAGGATACGGTCCCTGCAAAGCATGAGATCCTTCCGGGCACACACCATGGCGGGAGCCTGGCAGGTGAGGGTGGCCAATGGCCGGAAGCTTTTGGAAAAACCATGGATTCGGGGCACGCTTTCCAGGCGGTCAAAAGAGCTGTGAACCACGAGGATTGTGGCGATGGAGCGGGAGAGGCCCACATGAGTCACCAGGTCGTGGGTGAGAGTCCCCAGGCTGGAGGCCAACGCCTGGCCATTGACGGGCCACTTTTCCAGGAAACCTCTCAGGGCCTGTATCCAGAAGGCCTCGGGAGACAGGTTCCTGGATTTTCTGGAATTGAAGAAAGCGGCCAGAGGAGTGTCTCGAGGATATTGACCCTGTCCGAATAAAAAACGGGGACAAGCGCCCATGTTTTCCTGATGTTCGCAGGGCGATGTGAACTCTGCCACCCAAAACCCCTGGGGCTGCCAGTCCCTCATGAAATTTTCGGCCCGGCGCAGCTGTTTGCCGGAAATGCTGCACTGAATTTCCTCTTCCAGCCAGTCCCGTGCGGCGCTCCAGGTGTCCGGAAAAAAACGGGGTGCCCGTGCAAGAAGGCCCTGGCGCCTGTTTCCATCCTGGCGTGGCATGGTGGCCAGCAATGCGGAAAGCATGAGAATTCTTTGAGAATCCTCCGGAGACAAAATTTCCAGGGGGCTGGAAAGAAAAGGTGGGTTTTCCATGGAAAAATTTTCAGTGCGGTCCCAAAGTTGACGTTTCACAGCCCTTTGAGTATCTTCCTGCGGGTTGTGTGAACCATGGATGGTTTCACAGCAAAGCATTAGGAGGAAGGTTCGCCCAAGTCAACCTTTTGGTGAGATTTATTGCACGGGCTTGGAAGTTTCCACTGGATTTTTGAAGGGACGGACACATGAAACTGGGAATCATTGGCTTGGGGCGAAGTGGAAAAACGACCATTTTCAATGCGCTCACGGGACGCGCAGGAGAATCCGTGCCTGCGGGCGGGCAGGTGACCCCCGTCATGGGGGTGGTGTCTCTTCCCGATGATCGGGTGGATTGGCTGAGCGCCCTTTACCATCCCAAAAAGACAACTCATGCCCAGGTGACCTACATGGACCTTCAGGGCATGCCCGCAGGCGTTGAAAGCAAACAGGAATACATGGCTCATCTCCTGAACCACATGCGGCCCATGGACGCCTTTCTCCTGGTCTTGCGAAACTTCGACGATCCCGTTCTGGGAGCGCCCAGGGCAGCGGCGGACATGAGAGAATTGCAGGATGAATTTCTCATTGCCGACCTGGCCACAGTGGAGAAGCGTCTGGAGAAGCTCTCCATGGAGGAAAAGAGAGGCAAAAAGCTCACGGGAAAGGAGAAGGAACTTCTCAACGCCTGCTGGGAAGCGCTGGACGCGGGACAACCCCTCAAGTCCCGGCCCGAACTCGCTGCATCGGTTGAGCTGAGGGGGTTCACCTTCCTGTCGGCCAAGCCCCTTCTGGTGATTTTCAACAACGAAGATGAGGACGACCGGCTGCCCCCATCTCATCCGCTGACTGAAAAAGCCATGGTGGTCCGTGGAAAGCTGGAAATGGAAATGGCTCAGCTGTCAGCTGAAGAGGCTCAGGACTTTCAAAAGGATTTCGGAATCGAAGAGTCCGCGATGAACCGCGTGGTTCAGGAGTCTTTCAGGCTGCTTCGCCTGGCGACCTTTTTCACCGTCGGAGATGACGAGGTGAAAGCGTGGACCATTCCCCGCGACCTTCCAGCCCTGGAAGCGGCGGGATGCATCCATTCGGACATTCAGCGGGGCTTCATCCGGGCGGAAGTGGTGGCTTATGAAGACCTGCGCGCGGCAGGGGATTACGCGAAAGCCCGAAAACAGGGAACCGTGCGGCTGGAAGGAAAGACCTATCCCGTTCAGGATGGTGATGTGATCCATTTCAGGTTCAACGTGTGAGGGCAGGACTCCCCGTGGGTCCTGATGGAAGTCCCTTTTGGCGTGACGGCGCGGGAGCAGGGCACCGGCCGGGGCAATGCTGTTGGCTCAACGGGTTGTGTGTTGCCCCGTCCCGTGACATCCGCGAAATGGGGAGGAGGGTCTGGATGCCCCTGAAAAGACTGGATTCCCGTCTCCGCGGGAATGACGTGAAGGAGATTTGTTCAGGGGGGAAAAGCTTAAAGTCAACAGCCTTGACCTGCCGGGGAAACGGCGCCCATGAAGGGTCGCTTCTGGAGTCGCACCCTTGAGTTGGCCAGGCTCCTCATGCGCACAGGTCTTCATCTGACAGGGACTCGCGGGCGCGTATCAGTTCCAGAAGGAGGCGGTCGAGGCGGTCGAAAATGGAGCGGCTCAAACCGCCATGGTTCATTTTCTCGCCAAAGAGTTCCCGGCGCAAATCGTCCACCAGGCTGTTCACGGCACTCAGTTTGGAAATTCCACCATTTTGCGAGGCCGTTTTTTCCTCAAGAAGCAAAAGCCTGGCCTTCTGGTGAAATAGGGACACGTCCCGGCAAAGGTCCTGAAAAAAACTGGCGCCTGAGGGACCAGGGGCAGGGAAGCAATCCTCCCGCAGCACTCGCCGGGCCAGTGAAACGGCACTTTTCAGGGAAATGGCCAGCATTCCGTACTCCAGGCCCCGAATGCCGCGCCTCCAGCTCAGCAGCCAGGGATTTCTCCAGCGCCACAGAAGGTTTCGCTCCCCCATGGCAATGAGTTCTTCCGCCATCTCCTGAGCCTTCATGAGCAGGGGGACCGCTTCGGGACAGACGGGGACGGAAGGCACTTGGCCCCTTCCGGGTCCCGGTCTTGAAGCTTTCCCGGGGGAAAGGTGTTCACCGCTGCGAAGGTCCAGATAATTGAGAAGATTGAAACAGAGCCGGTTTCCCCATGTGTCTTCGGGGGTTTCCAGGTGGGGGTAGGAGAGAATCATCCTTCCCTTGCCGAGAGAAACTTCCACAATGGCCGTGTCCAGGAGCAGCTTTTCCGGATTCAGGTTTATGCCGTAGGTGTTTTCCATGTCTTGCCACGCCCGCGCTTTTTTCTCTCCGTGGGCAGTTTCAAAATCTTTCACACATATGTCTGCGACCATGAAGTCTTTCCCGGCAGCGCGATACGTGCCGAGGCAGGTCACCTCATCCTTTGCGGAGCCGTGAAACTGGGAAGGCCACCACACAGTCACGGGCAGCAGTCCCGGAAGGTCCGTCCAGGCGGGATGGTGGGCATTTCCCTCGATCCACACCTCACCGCTTGCACTGGGAAGCCTTTCCTGGAGTTTCTTGCGCCTGAGGGAAGCCAGGCCCAGGGAGTGAGGGCTGGAAAGGGCCAATCCCGCGCCTCCGCAGAAGCCCAGGTAGCTGCCGCCATGACGCACAAAGTGTTCCAGGCGGTTTCTTCCCACTGGGCCCAGTTCCTCCACCTTGTGGGCAGCCCAGCCACCCGGAACCACAATCACTCTGTGATGATCCAGCACACCCTCACGAATGTCCTGTGAAGTGACCAGGCGAAAGGGAAGCTTCAACTGCGTCAGGGTCTTGACGCACATCAATCCCCACAGGAGGGACTGGTCCCAGAAAAGAGCAATGGGGGGACCAGCCCATGGAGGTTTCGAAGACAGCCACGGATCAGCTTTTTTCTTTTTCTTCATCATCTTCAAACTTCACAAGTCCACACTTCTTGAGAACTGCCACGCCACCCTGCACATTGACCGCGTCGGAAATGCCCGCTGCTTCGAGCTGGCGGAGAGCCTCGTAGGAACGCACGCCCGAGTTGCAGATGACAAAAAGGCGTTTGTCGCGGGGAATCTCCTGCATTTTGTGTTTGAGGGTCTCCTGGGGAACGTTGATCCACCTGTGGGGAAAGCGGGCCACGTAAGGGGCGGCATTGGACTCTCCCCTCACGTCCAGGCAGATGGAATCCTCCCGGCACTCCTCCAGAAAGCACTTTTCAAAGACTTCCAGATCCACGGCCCTGTTGAGGCCATCCAGAATGTTTTCCGCATTGTTGGCCGATGCATTGACAATGTCCATGGCCGACGCAAAGGGAGGGGAATAGGCCACTTCCATGTTGGAGATGTCCTCCAGGGAGGGCTTGTGAGGCAAGAGGGCCGCAATGCTGTTGATCCTTCCCAGGAGCGCATCCCCGTTGGCCCCGATTCCCTGCGCACCCAGCACTCGCCTTGTTTTCCGGTCCACGATCAGCTGGAGGTACATGAGGTCCTGGGTGGGGTAAAAATGAGCCCGGTCGGCCTGAACCACCAAGGCGTCCTGGGCGTCGAAACCCTCCTTGATTGCTGTTTGCAGAGGAATGCCCGTGGAGCCCACGGCCAGGTCGAAAATCTTGATGGAAAAACTCCCCACCACACCGTTGAAGGTTGCGAAATGGTTGGCCAGGTTGGAGCCAATGACCCGTCCCTGCCGGTTGGCCAGGGAACCCTGAGGAAAATAAACGGGTTTTCCCGTTATGAGGTGCATGACTTCGATGCAGTCTCCTCCCGCGTAAATGTGGGGGTCGGAAGTTTGCAGCCTGTGATTGACCAAAACGGCCCCTTGGGGGGAAACATTCAGTCCGGCTTTCCGAGCCAGTTCCGAATTGGGTCTCACGCCTACGGAAGTGATCACCAGATCCGCATGGATGGTGCGCTCGCCGGTGATGACCTCAATGGCATGGGCGCCCTTTCCGGGAAGAATCTTCCGGACCATTTCCCCAAGGTGAATTTGAACCCCTTTTTCTTCCATGTGCCTTTGAACCATGCGCGCCAGGTTCCTGTCCAGCATGACGGGCAGCACCTGGTCGGCGATTTCCACCACCGTGGTTTCCAGGCCCCACAGGTCCGTGAGCGCCTCGGCCATCTCGCACCCGATTGCTCCTGCACCGATGATGACCGCCTTGTCCACTTCCCCTTTGGAGATGCGTTCCTTGACGGCCAGGGCCGAATGCAGGTTGGTCACATCCAAAACCTGGGGAAGGTCCGCTCCCTCTATGGGAAGGCGGTTGGGCGTGCTTCCCGTGGCCAGGACCAGGTGGTCGTAGGGGATGCTGTCTTCAACCCCCGTGTCGAGGTTCACCGTGCTGACGGTTTTGTTTTCCCTGTCGATGTGAAGGGCCCGGGTGCGCACCAGCACACGGACATCCTTGGTGTCCTCAAAAAACTGTGGCGTGCGCTCCATGTGGAAGCTGGTGCTCATCAGTTCGCGAATGTCACTCACATCGCCCGAAATGAAGTAGGGAATGCCACACCCTCCATAGGAAATGAATTCGTCCTGGTCGATCATGGTCACTTCCGCCTGGGGCATGAGGCGCTTGACACGGCATGCCACTTTGGGTCCAAGTGCCACTGCACCGACGATCACAATGCGCTTTTTTTCCATTTCAATCTTGTCCTCGAATCCAGTCATTGGTTGCCGAAACCGCGAGTGTCACCACAGTCGGGGCACGTCCACACAATGCCGTTGCAGGTCATGCCCCATAAATTTTCTTCCATGCAGCGGGAACAAATCATGAAACCGCAGGGGCAGGTCCAGCAGAAAAGCTGTTCTTCTCCACAGGTGGTGCACACATATTGATGGGGCCTTCGCCATCGGCCTTTACGCGCAGAAACAGGTTTAGAATCATTTTTTTGCGTCATGGCTGAACTCACGGGAAATGACCTGGCTGATCACTGCCTCCAGCGTTTCGTTCAATGGACTCCCTTTCCTCGATCAGGTGCTCGAGAAGTTGATGAAGGGGCCACTCCATGGAGTGCTCCGTGACCACCGCATAAATGCACGGGGGCATTTTCTGCTGTTTGAAAAAGTTGATCAAAAACATGACCCCCTGCTGGGGAATGTTGTAAAACAGGAGGGCTTTTTCCATGGAATCATAATCTTTTTGGCCCCTTTTACCATCGTGGATGATCTCCCGCAGGGAGACCATGGCTTGATCCTTTTGAATGGCCACGGCCGGTGGCGCACCGATTCCCGTCAGGAGCCCGTTCAAGGCCCTCTGTTCCTCTTCCGTGTAGGCCCAAATGAGGAGTCTGGGTTGTCCGTCCATGAGGTCTTCCAGTCCTTTCACCCTTCCGGGTCATGCATGGGGAATGTCTTGTTTCGTCACCGCAGGCATAAACATTACGAAGATGTTGGAAAAAAAGAAAGGGCAATGAGAAAAAATTGGATTCTGCTGCCATGAGAGCCGGTTTCACCAATGCCCGTGCTTTCGGCCCGCATTCACACCGTGGGGTGGGGGGGCCAAAAATTAAAAAACTTGACGTTGATGCTTTTATTGTTACCTTTAAGCTTCTTCATGCAAAGGGATCTTTCAAAAATGCAAAGGCGAAGGTTCAGCTTCTTGTCAGATGCATGAACCTTCATGCATCCTCTGTCACTTGACAGGAAAAATGAAGAAGGAAAAGCCGGAGATGGGTCAAAACGGGAATCTCTGGGCTGCTCGTCTTCGTTATCAGGTTTGTGGCTAATGCAGTGTGACTGAAAAAAGTCACGCAAGAGTTGAAATGAAAGGAGAACCGAATGATTCAAATCACCGAGAAAGCCGAAACGGTCCTCAAGGACTATTTCAAGGACAAGGAGATCACGCCGATCCGTGTTTTTCTCCAGACGGGCGGTTGAGCCGGGCCATCTCTGGCAATGGTTCTGGATGAACCAAAAGAGACGGACGACGTTTTCAACATCAATGGATTCACCCTTGTCATTGACAAGAATCTGCACGGTCAGACCAGGGACATCACCGTCGACTTCGTGAGCTACGGGATGGGTTCCGGGTTCAAGCTGACCTCCGAAGTCCCCGTCGCTGGGGCAGGGGGTGGATGCAGTTCCGCGGGATCGTGCAAATGCTGAGCTGACCCATGGCAGTGAGATATGAAGGCGGAGATTTACAGGAATCTCCGCTTTTTTTTTGGTGCGCTGGCGCAGAACTCCGTTCACTGCACCTGTTCACTCTTCGTCCGCTGTATGGTTGTGACAAGGTCTTTGAGGTGCTCACGAAGGCACATTCTGAGAAAGGGAATTTCTTCCTGCTCCACCACCCCCTGCTCCAGGGCCATTTCCCCCACGGCCATCCATTCATCCGGGTCAAAGCTGCCAAGCACTTCCAATACATTACGGGAAGAGGGCAGAGACGGGTCTCTGCACACCTTTTCCGTCCATGCCATGAGAAAACCGTCCAGAACTCCCTGAAGGCAGGCGGCGTCTGCCCAGGCCAGGTCTCCCGTGCCGTCCAGGCGGTCCAGCCGCATGCGCAGGGAGAGGTTGAGGAAAAAACACAGAATTGCTGCCCATTTGTTTCCTGATGCGGCGGCATCGGGAGTGAGGCATCGATAGTCGCGGGCCGTGATGAGCTTCACGCTCAGGCCCCCCCGTTCCCGTTTGATGATGAAATCCCCAGCGGCATGGTGCCAGGGATAGATTTGCCTGAAGTCGTCCGTGTCGAGACCGGCGGTCAGAATGGCCGATGCGAGCCGGTAGAGGTCCACGGTTTCTTCAGCGTCAAGCCAGCGATCATTTCCGGAGGACTCCCACACCTTGATGCGGGCCCGAGCCCCGGATTTTTCCAGGGACAAATGAAATTCGTGGTGATCCTCAAACCATTCTGTCATCATGATGGCCATGGAATGAAGGGCATTCCTTCGGGCATCGTGGTAAAAAGCCTCCCCCTGGAAATAGGCTCGGGTTATGTGGGGGTGGTGGAACTTGAGATGGAGCTCGTTCAGGACCGCGAAATCCGACAGGAGAAAAGCCTTTTGTTCGCAGGAGAGGGCAATGTTCAGGGCGAAAGAAGCCGTTTGCTCTCCCGCCCGCACGTTCAGGTGGATCACGTGGTACAATGCCCCGTGTTTTTCGCTGATGATCTCCAGGTGGTCCACTGCGGGAGGGGGTTCGGGAAGGGCGAAGTGGTTCTGAAGGGCCTGGAGAACGAGGCGGTATCCATCCTGAGCCAGATACTGGTGAATGCTTTGCAGGTAGGGCCCGTACCGGAGGGGCCGAAGGTCCCCGTGGGCGTCCTGGGGGAGAAAGACCCCGGCGTTGTTGTCACTGAGGGGAATGATGCCATGGGGTGATGCTATGAGCAGGTGAACGGCGGGAGGGGGCGTCATGAGCAGGAGTCCTTTTCTGCTGAAGGGTGGATCGCGGGTGAAAAATGCATGAAACGGAGTCTGGAAAGGGAAAGGAAGTGCTTCGGTGCCACTTTTTTTTAAAACATAAAGCGAGGTCAGCATACCACAAAAGTCACAAGGGGGCCACAGGAAGATCCTCCCGGGCGCTGGCCGAACTTGTCATGTGAAGGCGGTGAGTATATAGTGGTTCCCCTTGGAATGGGTGCTGGTTTCACCCATGGCTGTACCAACGAAAGGTGAACAGGGCTTGGCAACTCAATCATTGCAGGAGTGATCGGATTGGACAATTTGGACCGGATGCTGCTGGATCGCATTCAGCGATCCTTCCCCCTGGTGGCGAGGCCTTATCATGAGCTGGCCAGCGGCCTGGAAACGAATGGGGAAGAGGTCATGGGGCGCATCCGTGCACTCAAGGAGCGAAGTCTCGTCAGGCAAATCAGCGCCATATTCAACACGGGTGCCCTGGGGTACCGGAGCAGTCTGGTGGCCATGGCAGTGGAAGAACCCCATCTGGAAAAGGCCGCTGCCGCGGTGAATGCTTACCCGGGGGTGAGCCACAATTATCTTCGTCCCGGGCACTTCAACATGTGGTTCACCCTTGCCGTTCCTCCCATGGAGTCCCTGGACAAGGTGGTCAGTCGTTTGGCCAGGGAAGCGGGAGGATGGAAGACCATTGTTTTACCGGCGCTGAAAAAATACAAGTTGGCCGTCGTGCTCGATGTCCTGGAAGAGGGGGATCTTGAGGCTGCCGGGGACCGGTCTTCCTTCTCCGCCAGGGAAGAGGTGAGTGTCTTTGAGCCCACGGCGGCCAATATTGAAGTGGTGCGCTGCATTCAGGAGGACTTGCCCCTCGTGGAAAAGCCTTTTCATGAGTGGGCCCGCAATCTGGGAATGGCGGGAGATGAATTGCTCCACATCATCGGCAGTTGGCTTCAGCAGGGAATCATGCGCAGGTTTGCGGCGGTGCTCAATCATCGCCAGGTGGGATTCAAGGCCAATGGAATGGTCGTGTGGAAATGTCCGGAAGATCACGTGGATTCCCTGGGCGCTGTTTTGGCTTCCCACGCGGAAGTGAGTCACTGTTACCACCGGCCTGCTCATCCCGGCTGGCCGTTCAATCTCTACGCCATGGTCCATGGCCGGAATGTGGAAGAGTGTGAGCGCGTGGCGGGCAAGCTGGGAAAAGCCATTGGACTGCACGATTACCGCATTCTTTTCAGCACACGGGAATTCAAGAAAATACGATTGAAGTTATTTTGGGAAGACTCCCCATCCGGGGGGCGCGTTCTCACCTTTTGAACAGATGATCAGGCGGCAGGGGGGTGAACATGACCCGGGACGATCAGTATGAGACCAGTAAGAAAGCGATTTTTGACAGCATGTCCAAGAAAGCTCAGGAAAGGATTCTGAGGGTTGGGTATGAAAACTGGGACCCTTTCCCCGAGCCCAAAGACCCCCGGGACCGCATATTCGGTTCAGCTGCGCTGCGATCTCACGCCCTGGTGGATCGGTTTTTCAAGGAGCAGCTGCGGGAAATGGAATCGGTGGCCATTCGCAAGGAGCTTTTTGAACTGTGCAGGGGACTTCTGTCCGATGATGCCAGAGCCAAAGCTGTTTACGATTTTTGTCAATGGTTTGAAAAACAGGACAAAATTGATTGATCTGAAGGTCTGACGGGGCAAAAAAAGGCGAACCGGAAAAACTTTTTTCCCGTTCGCCTTTCCCCATCATGATGTGGGCGGTTTTCCAATCAGTTGGCCTGCTGCATGCCTGGCTGCTGGCCATGTTCGCAGGGTCTCAGATATTCCAATTCTTCCGGAAGTGCCGGACGCACATGCACTATTTTCACTGAATAGTGAAGGTCTTTTCCCGCCAGGGGGTGATTGAAGTCGAGAACCACGCCTTCCTCCGTTTTGTCCACCACGAGGCAGCTGTACTGGGCGCTCGTGTCCGGATTGGTGGCCATGACCCACTTTCCCTTCTCCAGGTCCCTTCCCTGGGGAAACTCTTCGTAGGTCTTCATCCTCACTTCATTGGGCTGATGAAAGCCGAAAGCTTCCCGGGCGGGAATCACGAACTGAACCTCCACTCCTTTTTCCAGCCCCATCAACCGCCTTTCCAGGGCGGGAAGCACCTGGTCGTAGCCCACCACAAAATTCATGGACGCGGGCATGTCTCCCCCTTTGACGCAGGAGCCGTCCTCCAGGTGCACCGAGTATTCGATGATGACAAAGGAATCCTTCATAATTTTCATTTCGTCACCTCAAAGGAGCCCTCGCTGAAAGGGCCCCGTCAGCTTTGGTCGATGTTTTCCCATTCCGCCTGGGTGGCAGCATCCAGGGGAAAACCCATGGTTTTGGCCCGGTTGAAATGTTCCATGGCTCTGGGAAGGTCTCCCAGCATGCGGTGGGCCACCGCCAGGTTGTAGTGAGCGGGAGTGAACTTTTCATTGATCTCAAGAGCCTTGTGAGAAGCCTCGATGCTGGACTGAGGGTCTTCTGCCTGAATGTAGGCCACTGCGAGGTTGTTGTGAGCCTGGAGTTGGTTCGGGTCGAGCTCTATGGCGGTGCGGCTTGCTTCAATGGCGTTTTGGAAGTCACCTTGTTGAAGGTGGGCGGATCCCAGGTTGCTGTGAGCTGTGGCCATGCGGGGGTTGAGAGCGATCGCTCTGCGGTTTGCATCGATGCAGGCGTCGAGGTCTCCCTTTTGATAATGGATCCCCCCCAGGTTCACGTAAGCTTCCACCAGGTTGGGTTCGCACTCGATGGCCTGCTTGAATTCGGAAATGGCTTCTTCCAGCATGCCTTTTTGCGCGTAGGCAAGGGCCAGGTTGTAGTGAAGGGGAGCCGACGCGGGTTCGAAAAAAAGCTGTTGCTTGAGGTACTTGATGTGCAGGTTGAGTTTCATTTGCGCTTCACTGGGGTGCGACATGTCTCTTTACTCTCTCTGGGATTTATATTATACGCTGGTTTCGGGTTTCAGTGGCATGATGACCGGCTTTTCCAGGAGCAGCCGGCCGTGCCGTGAGATCTCTTTCAAAATACGGATGGAGAAACGTTCACAGTTCATACTCTCCGGTGAGGTGGCCCACGGCCGCAGGCAAAGGGCTGGCAGGGGGGTGTTCCACCTGATCTGCGGCATGTTCCCGTGTTCTCTTTGTCGCGCTTACTTATCAATTAGGTCCCCGTGTGTCAAGGTGCCGCGACCACCGGGCCCGACCCTGCAGGATACGGCTTGTGGGGGCTGTGGCCGCACAGGGAGCCGGCTTGTGCGGGGGGACTTTTTTATTGACAAAGAGCCTTGAGCGCGATAAGGATCCAAAGTGAATCTATTCACTAGTGTTGCGCTTAAAGGGTTGACAGAATTCGTATTCTGTTGTTTTTTTGCGACCAATTCCTTACGAGGAGGCAGTGATGAGCGAGGAATCCAAAGAACGTATTTTGGAGTATGTCAAGTCACAAAAGAAGACCAAGCACTATTTCAACGATCTGTGCAAGGCCATTCCCGAGATCAAAATGATGCAGGCCAAAAAGATCGTCAACGAACTGGTCAATGAAGGCAAGCTGAAATACTGGTCCAGTGGCAGCACCACCATGTACATGCTTCCCAGTGAAGGTGATGTGGACAAAGAAGAAAAGGGCATGAACTGAAAGTCCCGCCGACTGATCTTTCCATGGTTTTTCTATGCAATTCATATACATGCATGTTCAAAACATGTTCAGGGATCAACGAGTTCAAAGCGATGTTATGTTCGATCAAAAAAGGGGGTGAGTTTTAACTCGGTACGCAGTTCTATACGTTGAGAGTGAGGTGTTTGACACCGTCGAACCAAAGAGTGAAATTGGCCTATGGAGGTAAATCGAATGGCGCTTAAGCATGCAACTCCTATGCTTGATGAACTAGAAAAAGGGCCTTGGCCGAGCTTCGTGACAGACGTGAAAAGACTTGCCGCTAAAGGCAACAAGATGTGCGAAGACTGGCTTGGGCTCATGGAATTGTCCTTTAAGGATAAAGAGACGCACTGGAAACACGGTGGCATCGTTGGTGTTCTGGGCTACGGCGGAGGCGTCATCGGCCGCTATGCGGATCGTCCTGACCTTTTTCCCGGTGTGGCCCACTTTCACACCGTGCGTGTGAACCAGCCTTCCGCTAAGTACTACACCACCGATGTGCTTCGCAAAATCTGCGACCTGTGGGACGCCAGGGGAAGTGGTCTCACCAACATGCACGGTTCAACGGGCGACATCGTTCTCCTCGGCACCACCACCGACCAGCTCGAACCTCTGTTCTATGACCTGACCCATGACCTGGGAATGGACCTGGGCGGTTCGGGATCCAACATGCGCACTCCCGAGGGCTGCCTGGGCAAATCCCGCTGTGAATGGTCCTGCATCGACACGCAGGAAATCATTCATGACATCACCATGGAATATCAGGACGCGCTCCACCGTCCCATGTTCCCCTACAAGTTCAAGTTCAAGGCCTCCGGCTGCCCCTGTGACTGTGTGGCCGCCATTGCCCGGTCCGACTGCTCCATCATCGGCACCTGGCGGGACAAGATCCGCATCGATCAGGAAGCCGTGCGCGCCTATGTGGGCGGCGAGCTCTCTCCCCATGCCGGAGCCGGTGGAACTGAAAAGCGGGCGTTCGACATCAAGGAAGAAGTGCTCGATCTCTGCCCCACACGCTGCATGGACTGGGACGGAAAAAATCTCAAGATCTGGGACGAAGACTGCACGCGCTGCATGCACTGTATCCGTGTCATGCCCCGCGCGCTGAGGCCTGGTGTGGACACGGGCGCCAGCATTCTGGTCGGCGCCAAGGCCCCCATTCTCGAGGGCGCCCAGCTGTCCAGCCTCGTCATTCCATTCATGAAGATGGAGCCTCCTTTTGGGGAGTTCAAGGAATTCGTGGAAAAGATGTGGGATTGGTGGATGGAGCAGGGCAAGAACCGTGAGCGTCTGGGCGAGACCATTCAGAGACTGACGCTGCGCGAATTCCTCAAGGTCTGCGACCTGAGTGCGGATCCACGCATGGTGAGCACGCCTCGATACAACCCCTACATCTTCTACGATCCAGCGGATGTTCCGGGTGGCTGGGAACATGACGAAAAAGCTTTCCGTGAACGCCATCAAGCTTAGGAGGTGAAACAATGGCTTTTGATCCCAAGAACCTGATGAAAGATCGCATCACAGACATCGGTCCCCCGAAGTTCGACCAGTTTTTTCCCCCGGTCATCAAGGAAAACTTCGGCAAGTGGAAATATCATGAGATTCTGGAGCCGGGAGTTTTGGTGCATGTTTCCGAGTCGGGCGCAGAAATCCACACGGTCCGGGTGGGCACGGGCCGGCTCATCAGCACCGACCTGATCCGCGAAGTCTGTGAAATCGCCGATAAGTACTGCGGCGGCCATTTGCGCTGGACCACTCGCAACAACATCGAATTTCTGGTGAGCGACAAGTCCAAGCTTCAGCCCCTCATCGACGATCTTCGAAGCCGTGGAAACTGGTTCCCCATCGGTGGAACGGGCAACTCCGTGACCAACATCGTGCACACTCAGGGCTGGGCACACTGCCACACTCCTGCCATCGATGCTTCCGGTCCCGTCAAGGCGGTCATGGATGAGCTTTATGAATATTTCGGTTCTCACAAGCTGCCCGCACAGGTGCGCATCGCACTGGCGTGCTGCCTGAACATGTGCGGCGCCGTTCACTGTTCCGACATCGCCATTCTGGGCGTGCACCGCAAGCCGCCTTTCGTGGAGCATGAGCGTGTGCAGAATGTGTGTGAAATTCCCCTCGTCATTGCCTCCTGCCCCACCGCGGCCATCAAGCCCAAAAAAGTCAATGACATGAAGAGCGTGGAAATCAACAACAGCCGCTGCATGTTCTGCGGCAACTGCTACACCATGTGTCCCGCGCTGCCCCTGGCCAACCAGGACGGCGACGGCATTTCCCTCTGGGTGGGTGGCAAGGTTTCCAACGTCATCAATCCCCCCATGTTCTCCAAGCTGGCCGTTCCCTTCATTCCCCAGGAACCTCCCCGCTGGGAGAGCACCGTTTCAGCCGTCAAGAAGATCCTGGAAACCTATGCAGCGGGAGCGCGCCGTTATGAGCGTGTGGGTGACTGGATCAACCGCATCGGCTGGGAGAGGTTCTTCGAGCAGTCTGGCCTGGAATTCGGGTATGAGCACATCGATGACTACCGCCTGGCCATGATGACCTGGAGAACCACCACGCAGTTCAAGTTCTAGCTGATTCTCGGGGGATGGAGTGCAAAAGGTCCTTCGCTTCATCCCCGTTTGAGGAATATTATGGCGTTTCAGAAACCGAGACTGGTGATAGCAGCTCTCAGAGGGGGTTCCGGCAAGACCATTGTGTCTCTGGGGCTCACTGCAGCGTGGCGCCTTCATCGGGGTCTGAACGTCATACCCTTCAAAAAGGGGCCTGACTATATCGATGCGGGCTGGCTGAGTCTTGCGGCACAGACATCGTGCTACAACCTGGATCCTTTTTTGATGAGTTCCGATGCGATGCTGCGCTCATTTGTCTTTCGGTCAAGCCGAGGCGAAGGGAGTGTGGTCGAAGGAAACCGTGGCCTTTATGATGGGGTGGATGCTGATGGCAGCTACTCCACCGCCGAATTGGCCAAGTTGCTCAAAGCACCGGTGGTTTTGGTCATCGATGCCACGAAAATGACAAGGACCGCGGCAGCTCTGGTCCTCGGATGTCAGCACCTTGACCCCCATGTGCACATTGCGGGGGTGATTCTGAACCAGGTGGCTGGAAAAAGGCATGAAAAGGTGCTGAAAGGAGCCATCGAGCGCTCGTGCGGTGTGCCGGTGCTTGGAGTCGTTCCGAAAGTTGCAGAAAATGTTTTTCCCGAGAGGCACCTGGGGTTGGTTCCCCCTCAGGAGTCCCGTGATGCTCTTAGTTCCGTTGAATTCATGGCGGAAAAGATCCGTGAGTGGATCGACCTGGACGGTCTGTGGAAACTGGCTCAAACGGCTGGTGCCTTGGGTTGTCCCCTGCCGGAAGAGGAAATTTCAGGGAGTGAGCGGCTGTCGGCCGGTTCAGTGGTCATTGGGGTCATCAAGGATTCGGCATTTCAGTTTTACTATCCTGAAAATCTGGAGGCTTTGCGCCAGATGGGTGCGGAAATCGTGGAGATCTCCAGCTTTGACCGCAAACCCCTGCCGCAACTCGATGCCCTTTACATAGGGGGAGGCTTTCCCGAGACACACCTGGAGAATCTGGCCGCCAATGAGGTCTTCAAGGCCTCGGTGCGCGAGCAGATTGAAGGCGGTCTGCCCGTTTATGCTGAATGTGGTGGTCTCATGTTTCTTTGCCGTGGCATCACCCACCGCCAAAAGAATCATCCCATGGCGGGAATCTTCCCCTTTGAAGTGGTGCTGGAGAAAAAACCCCAGGGGCATGGTTATGCTCTCCTGGAGTGCGTGAACAGTAATCCGTTTTACCCCGCGGGAACTTTGCTGAAAGGGCATGAATTTCACTACTCACGAGTTGTCGGCCACAAGCCGGCTTACCCCTTTGCCTTTAAAATGGCCAAGGGCCATGGAATAGTGGAAGGCTGGGACGGGATGTGCTATAAAAATGTCCTTGCCAGTTACTCACATGTGCATGCCGTTGGCAATGAACAGTGGGCGAAGGGAATGGTGAAGGCAGCGCGAGAGTTTCGGCAGCGAAAGCAGGAATTATCATTGATGGGTGACGTTGATGCGGAACGGGGTGTGATTGGAACCCCTCGTTATTTAACTGTCCAATTGAGAGGAGAATTTGTCCATGGCAACAGTTGAGTTTAAAGGTAAAAGTTTTGAAATCGATGAAGACGGCTTCATCACCAGTTTTGACCAGTGGAACGAAGATTGGGTTGACTATGTCAAGGAATCCGAAGGCATTTCCGAACTGACGGAAGAGCACTGGAAAGTGATCCACGTCCTTCAGGACTATTACAAGAAGCATGGCATCGCTCCAATGGTCCGCATTCTCACAAAAGTGACCGGTTACAAGCTCAAATACATTTATGAGCTCTTCCCCTCGGGACCGGGCAAGGGAGCCTGTAAAATGGCTGGTCTTCCCAAGCCCACCGGCTGCGTGTAATATTCTGGGGTTGTGTGCTCAGAAGAGGACTGCTGCCCCCTCTTCTGGGCTTTATTCTGTCAATTGGTCTGAAAGAGTTGATTTTTCCTGGTCTGCCGGGGGAAAGAGCGGAGAAGACCTGGTCTTTGCTCTGCCGGGATCAATGGAGGACACCTGATGGGTTTCAATGTTACTGTTGATAAAGATAAGTGCAATGGCGATGCCGAATGCGTCGATGTCTGCCCTGTAGACGTTTTTGAACTGATCGACGGCAAGGCTGAGCCTGTGAATGAAGACGAGTGTCTCGGTTGTGAAAGCTGTGTGGAAGTTTGTGAAACAAACGCCATCACGGTGGAAGAAGTCTAACGATCAGGGACTTGGATTTTTGTGAAAAAGAAAAAGCCATTCACCCAGGTGAATGGCTTTTTCTTTTGTCCCCATGAGCTGAAGAAAGGGGGGACATGGCTATGTGACGTGGGGCAGTCGCCAGCCGCCTTTCAGCGGGGGCTTGAGTGGCACCCCCTGCAGGTGGTGGGAGCTGTGCTGGTTCTGTCTTTTCTCACCTCTGCCCGGTGGCAGTCCTGGCACAAGTTGTGAAAAGCCAGTTTCAAGTTGAGTTTCTGATCATCAGGAGGCAGCCTCCTCTCGCCTTCAACGGTGGCTTCAAAATGGCATGTTTGGCACCTGTCAACGGGGTCACCTTCCTGCCAGATATTTTCACCATTCACGTAAACGTGATGGCATTGGTCGCAAGAAATGCTGTAGTCTTCCGCATGCTTTTCATGGGTGAACAGAACGGGGCCTCTCGTTCCATTGGGCCAGATGGTGGATTCTATGTGAAAAACATCCTCCACCTCCTCATGGGCGGTGACCACAAAAGCGGTTACGAACAGAACCAGAGCAATGGCTGCGGACAGGGTGAAGGTTTTTCTGAAATCCATGACTCACCGTTCCTCCTTCGGAGTTATGAAGCTTTCACGGGCAGCAGAATTGCCAAAAAAATCTTTTGACCTACAATTCATTGTAGGCAATGTGTTCCATGGGGGTCAAGGTTTTTGCCCTTTGGGCCGCTGAAGGGTCGTGAAGTCATGGAATGCTTGCCAAAAGCCGGTGAGGTTCCGTGGTTCCAAATGGGTTTGACTGAAAAGAGGAATTCTGAAATGCAGTTCCAAAAGTTGTCTTTTAAGAACTCAGAGGGAAAGACACTTTCTGCAAGGCTGGATTTGCCTGCCGATGAAAGACCAAGGGCTTATGCAATATTTGCCCATTGCTTCACCTGCACCAAAAATCTGAACGCGGTGGTGCACATCAATCGGGCCATGGCCCGTGAAGGCATTGCCGTCCTTCGCTTTGATTTCACCGGGCTGGGTGAAAGCGAGGGAGATTTTTCCGAGACCAATTTTTCTTCAAATGTTGCCGACCTTCAATCCGCCGCGGAGTTTCTGGAGTCGAACTACGAGGCGCCCGTGCTTCTCGTGGGCCATTCCTTCGGAGGTGCCGCCGTGCTTCAGGCTGCAGGGCGAATTTCTTCCGTTCGCGCGGTGGCGACCATAGGGGCCCCTGCCGACCAGACACATGTGCTCAAATTCCTGGGGCACACCCGGGAAGAAATTGAAAAGAAAGGTGAAGCAGATGTGAAGCTGGGGCTCAAAACATTCAAAATCAGGAAGCAGTTTTTCGATGACATCGGTGAAAGCGCCATGGAGAAAACGCTGCAGTCTTTGAGCAAACCTCTTCTCATCTTCCACTCCCCCATTGACAGCGTTGTGGAATTCAGCAATGCTTTGGACATATTCCAGCGTGCAGAGCAGCCCAAAAGCCTGGTCTCCCTTGACCAGGCCGATCATCTTCTCAGCTCCGGAGAGGATTCAGAGTACGTGGGCGCCGTTCTGGCCGCATGGGCCGGAAAATACATGGGACTGAAAAAGGAGCCGGAAAAGGAAAAAGACCCCGAGGACAACCGCACCATTGTGCGAACCGGACGGTTTGGTTATCAGACGGAAATCAACGCCAATGGTCATCGTTTCATGGCGGATGAGCCCATTGCCGTGGGAGGGGCGGATACGGGTCCCACCCCATACGACCTTTTGACGGCGGCGCTGGGGGCCTGCACTTCCATGACCCTCAGGATGTATGCAGACCGCAGATCATTGCCCCTGGAAGCAGTTGTGGTCAGACTCAAGCACCGAAAAGTTCACATGGCCGATTGCCAGGACTGTGAGAAGGATGGCAGGAAAATCGACACCATCGATCGTGAAATTGAGTTGGCGGGCCCCTTGGAAGAAGATCAGAAAAAGCGGCTTCTGGAAATAGCGGACCGTTGCCCCGTACACCGGACTCTGCAATCCCGGGTTTTGGTTCAGTCACGTCTGAAGGAAAGTTCTCAGCCGTGAAGACACGAGGCTTTGTGCGATGAGCAGGTTTTCCGGAAACCTCCCGTCACCAAATTGATCAAGAAAATCCGCTGATTCCGTCTGTCTCCCTCATCCCCTGGGAGTTCAGCGTTTTCGGCGGGGTTTGTGGAGGCTTGAGAGTTCATTGCCGACAGGTGCGTTGTCTATCTGCCTTGAGCAAGAGAAAGCAACCAGTGTGCCCCACTCAAACTCTTTTTTCAAAAAGGGGGAACCTTTTATGAAACTTCCGTTGGAAATCAGTGCCAAAAACGTTCATTTGTCCGATGAGATGGAAGACCTCATTCGTGAAAAGGCGCAAAAACTGGACAACTTTCATGATGGAATCATCGGGTGCCGCGTCAAGGTGGACATGCCTCACAGAAGCCAGCGAAGTGGTCAATTCTACAATGTGACCATAGACATCACTGTTCCCGGCAGCGAAATCGTCGTCAAGAGAGAGCCCAGTGAGGACCTTTATGTGGCCATCAGCAGCTCTTTCGACACTGCAGAAAGACGCCTCAAGGAGCATGCGGGCAAACAGCGCAGTGAAATCAAGCCCCAGGCGGAAAAGAGCGTGGGAAAAGTGAGCAAGATCTTCCATGATGAAGGGTATGGCTTTTTGGTGACCTTGCCGGAAGGGGTGGAGGTTTACTTCCACGAAAACTCCCTTGTGAACGGACGCTTCAAAGACCTTGAGGTGGGAACGCTCGTTCAGTTCATCGAAAGAGAAGGGGAGAAAGGCCCTCAAGCCAGTTCTGTCTCCCCTGCCTAGCCTCCCCCTTTGATTGCAGAGCAGCGGGTCCGTGTACGGCCATCCCGCTGCTCACATGTTGAACTTCACGAGACCATCGTATCTCTTTAAAGGCTTTTCCTCTTTGCCCCCATGATTCATGACCACGAAGACTACAGGAAGCCGTAAATGCTGAAACTCCACAACACCATGTCCCAGAGTATGGAGTTGTTCACGCCGCGGCACGGTGAACAGGTCAAAATGTTCACCTGCGGCCCGTCCGTCTATCGTCCGCCGCATCTGGGCAATTACAGAACCTTCCTCTGGGAAGACGTTCTGGAGCGATACCTGCGATACCTGGGTTATCGGGTGGAGAGAGTGATCAATCTCACGGATATCGAGGACAAGGCCATTGCAGAGGCGGAAAAAGAAGGTAAGGCCCTGGAGGAGCTGACAGAGGATGTCACTCGCCGATTTTTCGGGGAGGCCTCCTCTCTCAGGATCAAACTTCCCCCTGAGGTGCCACGTTCTTCCGCTTGCGTGGATCAGGCCGTGCATCTCATAGAAAAACTCATGGAAAAAGGAATCGCCTACCGCCACGGCAATGACATTTTTTACGACCCTCTTAAATTCCCAGGTTTTGGAAAGCTTTATGGGTTGGACATGAGCCGCTGGCCCAAAAAGAAGGTGAGGTTCAAGAAAGACACCTATCCGGGAAGGAGATGGAATCTGGGAGACTTCATCCTGTGGCATGGACGCAAGCCTGGAAGCAGCATCTATTGGGAGTCCGGTTTGGGAAAAGGCCGCCCTTCATGGAATGTCCAGGATCCAGCCATCATCACGCGGCACCTGGGGTATCAGATCGATATCAGCTGCGGCGGTGTGGACAACCTGTACCGACATCACGATTACAACATTGCCGTCATCGAAGGGGTCAGCGGTGAGGAGTTCTCAAGGTACTGGGTGCATGGAGAACATCTGCTGGTTTCGGGAAAAAAGATGTCCAAAAGCCTCAACAACATTCTCTATCCCGGGGATCTTGTGAAGGAAGGCTGCAGTGCCGGACAGATCCGGTTTTATCTCCTCTGCGGGCATCATCGCAAACGAATGAACTTCACCTGGAAAAATGTGGAGGCGGCGGCTCTTCAACTGGATCGTCTGCGCGGGAATGCGCAACGCATTCTCAACGCCCCTTCCAGCCGTGTAGGGTCTCGCGCTGCTGCCGGTGAACAGCAGGACCCGGGGAAGGAGCTTCTTCACACCTTTGAGGTCTGCATGAACGAGGACCTCGACATTGCCGCCGCCGTCAACGCTCTTCAGGAAAAATTGACCGGGATGGCCGAAGACGCAGAGGCGAGAGGAATTTCTTCCAGGGAAAAGGAGAGTTGTGGGGATGCTCTTCAGAAAATCGACGGTGTCTGCCAGTTCATTTTTTCCTCGAAAGGATAGTCACTTCGGCCGGGACTTTCCCTCCATTCCCTGAACACGTCCTTGAAAGCACCTGTGCCTTAACACGGGTTTTTTTGAAGAGGATGCGATCAAAGGCTTTCCGGTTCGGACACCCAGTCGTGTAAAACTTCAATGAGGTGGTTTCTGCCCTGTCCCGTTTCAGAAGAGAAGAGCACAAAGGAATCTGCCGGAATCCCCAGATGAGCCGCTGCCTGAGTGACAAAGGGCGGCCATTTGCTGCGTTTCATCTTGTCTGCCTTGGTCAGTACGGGAACGGAAGGGATGTTTTCAATGGCAAGCCATTGCTGGAGAGACAAATCCTCGGGGGTGGGAGGATGTCTGAGGTCCAAAATGTGGACCACTCCCTTGAGGGTGGACCTTTGGGTCAGATAGGTCTCCACCATGGGCCCCCACTGGGCTTTGATGCGCTGGGGAACTTTTGCGAAGCCGTAGCCCGGTAAATCCACGAAATAAAATGCTTTGTTGATGAGAAAAAAGTTGATGGCCTGGGTCTGGCCCGGAGTGCGGCTGGTGCGCACCAGTTTTTTCCTCTGGACGATGCAGTTGATGAGAGATGATTTTCCCACGTTGGACCGGCCTGCAAAAGCCACCTCCGGCAATTGTGCCGGAGGATAATGGTCCGGCTGAAAGGCGGACTTGATGAATTCCGCTGACTTTATGGTGAGCACAGGGTTCATGATGTTTCCGTGAGTCAATTGGGACGGCGGTTTTTGAGGTGGTTTTCAATTCTGTCCAATCCCTGGGAGATGTTTTCAAGGGAATTTGCGTAACTGAAGCGGATGTAGCCCTCTCCATTGGAGCCGAAATCCACTCCCGGTGTCACTCCCACCCTGGCCTGCTCGAGGATTTCAAAGGCAAACCTGTAGGAATCGCCGGTGAACTTCCTGGCATTGGCAAAGACGTAAAATGCTCCCGTGGGCTCAACGGAAATGCCGAACCCCATCTCCTTGAGGCGCGGTATCATGTACTGGCGCCTGCGGTTGTAGCGTTGCACCATCATTTCCACGTCTTTTCTCACCTCTTCATCGTTGAGCGCCGCGCATCCTGCCGCCTGAGTCACCGATCCCGCCGAGATGAAAAAATTCTGAACGAGTTTCTGTATGGGTCGAATGAGTTCTTTGGGGGCGATGAGGTACCCCAGCCGCCAGCCGGTCATGGAAAACAGTTTGGAAAAACCGTTGAAGACAAGACATCGGTCGGTGAACTCGAGCATGGAGCGGGCCCGTCCCTCGTAAACGAGTCCGTGGTAGATTTCATCACTGAGAACCCAAGGGCCCAGATTGGCGATTTCAGCCATCCTCTGAGGCTCCAGAAGGGTTCCGGTGGGGTTGGCCGGGGAGTTGACGAGAATGGCTTTGGTCCTGGGTGAAATGGCCGCTTGAATGCTTTCCGGACGATACTGAAACCCATCCTCTTCATGAACGCCGATTGTTATGGGCTTCCCTTCCAGAAAGTTGATGAAGTTGGGGTAGCAGGCATAATGGGGATCAGAGAGAATGACTTCATCTCCGCATTCCAGAATGGCGGCCAGAGCGACCAGGAAAGCAGGGGATGTGCCCGAGGTGACGATGACCTGATCGGGTTCCAGGTGGTGGACTCCATAATTCCGGGCATAGTAGGCGCATATGGCTTCACGGAGCTGCGGTGTGCCCAGGCTGTGCGTGTAGCGGGTTTCATCCCGTTGAATGGCTTCCACGGCAGCCTTTTTGATGGCTTCCGGAGTGCCGAAGTCCGGCTCACCAATTTCCAGGTGAATGATGGATTCCCCGCTTGCTTCCAGTTGCTTGGCCCGCTCCAGGACATCCATGACAATAAAGGGTTTGATTTCTTCCACGCGCCTGCAGATCAATTTCGGTATCCTTATGAAATTCTGGTCTCTCGAGGAGGGTGAAGGGCAACGCCCTTGACTCAAGCTTTTCCACCCTGAATAAAATCCCCTTCACCTCATTCCCGCGGAGGCGCTAATCCAGCCTTTTCAGGGCCTTCCCGATCCCCCGCTTTCGTGGTGGTCAGGGGACTGGGCAACACACAATCCGTTAAGTCAAAGGCATTGAGGGTGAAAGGGGGTATGAGGAGGCCCCTTCCCTGAAGTTCCGGCAAAAGAAAAGGGTCATGCACAGAAAGTCATTCCACAGACACCCGTATCACGATGGCTTCTCCCATGCCGTCCTTTTCAATGTCGTTCACCAGTGCAAGAGCATCCGATCGGTTTTCCACGGGTTTCAGTTGAACCACGTGAAGGTCTCCCAGGACCTCGTGTTCGAATTGCCTCACCACAGCTCTGTAGCCTTTGTTTTCCAGCCTTTCTGCAAGTCTCACGGCATTGGGCCGATGGATGTAGGATCCCACCTGGACGATGTACGCCCATTTTTCCCCTTGCACGTCTTTTCCCCCGCCATCAGGGAGACGCCTCTGTGGTGAAGCGCTTGAAGCTGTTTCTTTCACCTGAGGTTCGGACACCCTAGGGGAAGGCTGTGCAGAAGTGTGAGGCTGGATTTCCGGTGATGCTCTTCGGGACAGATCCCTGTCTCTCATGACCTCCACCTTCGTCAGGGAGGAGGCCCTTCGGGATCCTGCCAACCCGTGCACTGAATCTGCATCCACGATGGTGTTCATGTGTGAAAGATAAGACCTCGCCTCTTCCGCCATGGCCGTGTTGGGCGCGAGCCTCATGACGCGGTCGAGAGAATAAAAGGCGTTTTCCAGCTCCCCCACAAGGTAACTCATCACACCGTAGCGAAGGTGGGCTTCGGCCATATTGGGTGCATATTCTATGGCTTTGCCATAGGCGAGTCTCGCTTCGTCCCCCATTCTGTGAGCTTCAAGGATTTTTCCCATGCGGTAGTATGCCAGCCCGTACCTGGGGAACCTTCTGGTGGCCTCTTCGTAGTATTGAAGGGCCATGCCCGGGTCTCCCCGTTTTTCATGGAGGAGGCCCAGGTTGAAAAGGGCCAGGTGGGAGGTTTCATAAAGAGGGTTGGCCAGGGCTTTTTCGAAGTTCTCCTGAGCCTTGTCCAGGTCGCCCTTCCTGGCGTGATGGCGCCCAAGGGCGTTGTGGGCGTCCGAATAGTCGGGAGACAACTCCAGGGCACGATGAAGGTGGTGCAGGGCTTCCGCGCTCATGGACAATTCATCGTAGGTGATTCCAAGGTCGTAGTGCGTGAGGGGATCATTGGGATTCTTGTCCTTCGCCCAGTGAAAAAATTTGAGTGCCTGGTTGTAATCTTCAGCGGTGAGGAACTTTTCACCCAGTCCTCTCAGTTCCTCTGCAGAATACCTGGCGGGTATGTCCCTTTCCACTGTGGCACAACCGTGGATCAGCAGGAGAATCACCAGAATTGCGATTTGGGCAGAAAGCCTTTGCAATGACATCAGATCACCTTGTTGAGGGAATACTCTATGACGCCCTGGGCGCCCCGCTTGATCACCTGGGGCACCAGTTCTCTCACCAGATTTTTGGAAACCACCGTTTCCACCGACAGCCACTTGCTCTGATAGAGGTGTGCGATGGTGGGAGCGTTGAGGCTCGGCAGCAGCTGGATGACCTCTCCCAGTATCTCTTCCGGCACATTCATTTTAAGGCCGACCAGTTCTTCTGCCCGAAGGGCCGCCTGAAGGAGCAGGGAGATTTCTTCAATTTTTTGACGCTTCCAGGGGTCCTTCCAGGACTCCCTGTGGGCGATGAGCTGCGTGTTGGACTGCATGAGTTCTCTGGCGATGCGAAGGCCGTTGGCCCGCATGGTCGTTCCCGTCTCTGTCACCTCCACGATGGCATCGCACAGTCCTGCAATGACTTTGGCTTCCGTGGCGCCCCAGGAGAATTCCACTTCAACATCTATGCCTTCTGCGGCAAAATAGCGGCGTGTGAAGTTGACCAGTTCCGTGGCTATTTTTTTTCCCTGCAGATCCTTGAGTTCACGGACGGGCGAATCCATGGGAACGGCAAGCACCCAGCGTGCCGGCCTTTGGCTCACTTTGGAGTAAATGAGGTCCGTTATGACGACCACATCCGAGTCATTTTCCATGATCCAGTCTTTTCCCGTGAGACCCACATCGAAAGTTCCGTTTTCCACATAACGGGACATTTCCTGTGCACGGCAGATGGAGCAGCTCATTTCAGAGTCATTGATTTCGGGAAAGTAGTTCCTGTCCGAAAGGGAAATTCTCCAGCCTGCCTGACGAAAGAGCCTGATGGTTGATTCCTGAAGGCTTCCTTTGGGAATGCCCAGCACGAGCTGTTTCACTTTTTGTAGACCTCCTGAGGATCGAAGAGCGGGGATCCTTCCACCTGAAGGGTTCCTTGCAGATATTTGCGATAAAAACAACTTTCATGGCCTGTGTGGCACGCGGCGCCACCCACCTGTTCTACCTTGAGCAGAATGGTGTCCAGGTCACAATCCAGGTAAATTTCCATGACGTTTTGCACATGCCCCGACTCCTCGCCCTTGAGCCAGAGCTTCTGCCGGGACCGGCTCCAGTAATGGGCCTTGCCCGTTCTGACCGTCTCTTCCCAGGCCAGTTCGTTCATGTGGGCGAGCATGAGGACCTTGCCCGTCCCGGCATCCTGCACGATGGCCGGAAGCAGGCCCTGCTGCTTGCTGAAATCGGGTTTCGCTGTCAATTGCTCCTCCTGACGGCATGTCTTCCGTGGTCAATTTATCCACTGTGCCTGGCGGCCAGTTGCCCGCAGGCCGCTTCAATGTCCGCTCCCCTGCTCTGTCGAATGATGGCCGTGTAACCAGCTTTTTGCACCAGCTCCTGAAAGTGAAGCACCGCTTCTTCTTCGGGCCGGTGGAACGGGCACCCCTCGTGAGGATTCAGGGGAATGAGATTGATTTTGGCGCGAATTCCCTCCAAAAGCTTGACAAGCTGCCGCGCGTGGCGGGGCTGATCATTGAGGCCTCCCATGAGGATGTATTCAAAAGTGATCCGTTTGCGGGGAGCCAGGGGGTATTCTCTGCATGCGGCCATGAGTTTTTCCAGGGAATGTGTCCTGTTGACAGGCATCAACTGGCTTCTGAGTCCGTTTTCCGGAGCATGAAGGCTGACGGCGAGGTTGATGGGGCTTTCCCTGCCCAATCGGCGCAGCTGGGGCACAAGGCCCACCGTGGAAAGGGTGATGCGCCGATGGGAAAAATCGAGGCCGTTGGGGTCCGTGAACACCGAGATGGCTCCCATCACTGCGTCGTAGTTTGCCAGAGGTTCCCCCATGCCCATGAAGACCAGGTTGGTGATTTTTTGTTTGGGTGGGAGAAGCTTTTGAACCTGGCAGGCCTGGTCCACGATTTCAGCCGTGGAGAGGTTGCGCTGGAGACCCAATGAACCGGTGACGCAGAAACCGCACCCCATGGCGCATCCGACCTGGCTGGAAAGGCAAAGGGTGGTGCGCGGCGCATCGGGAATCATGACCGTTTCAATGCGCTGTCCGTCCTGCAGGGCAAAAAGGTATTTGACCGTTCCATCCTGAGACCGGTGACTCTCCAGCAATCGCAAGGCGTCCAGCCGGCTTCCATATTCCAGCTGAGTCCTGAACGTTTTGCTCAGGTCGCTGCACTCGTTCCAGGCAGTGACGCGCCTCACATAAATGTGCCGAAAAAGCTGGCGGGCCCTGAACCGCTTTTCGCCAAGGCTTTCCATCCAGTCTTCCAGCTGCGGCAGGGTGAAGTCTTTCAGGCAGGGAAGCTCCATGGTTCCTAAGCTCAATTTCTCCTCACAAGATACTGGTCATGGGTGCGGTCCTGAAGGAAAATCTGATGATAGGAACGCAGGTTGGCTCCGTCGTAGAGCTGGTAGCCCAATTCGCGGCATTCATTGCATGCTTTTCTCGGAATGTGAATGGCCAGCACATGGTGGCCCCGGTCCGTTTCCGAGTCAATGCTGAGGACCCCGCTGCAGTCTCTGCAGGTTCGCTGCTCTTCCATCTGAGTTTCCAGGATGTTGTCCGTGTCGTAAAAAACAGCTCTTTCCCGCTTGTGGGACTTCTTTTCCGCACGGTTTCTTTCCCTCAGGCGAGGTCCCTTTTCCCAGCAGTCCATCACGTCGGCGACCACCCGTTTCACCTGTTCCGCCGTGTCTGCTGTCTGGCGAATTCTCTGAGGCCTGTAGTCGGGTTCTCTCACCTTGCTGAAGTCCATTCCCGCCAGGGCCATGATGATGCCCACATTGATGTAGGGCAGCGCTGTCTCGATGGAGTACCCTCCCTCGAGGACAGCAATGTGGGGTTTAAGTCTCCGTGTGAGTTCGGCATATCCCTGAGCGGAAAAGTTCATGTTGGTGATGGGGTCCGTGTAATGGTTGTCCTGCCCGGCGGAGTTGACGATGAGGTCTGGTTTGAAGTCGTTGATTATGGGCAGAATGGCATTGTCCAGCGTGTAGAGAAAGCCCTCCTCGGATGTCTGCGGGGGCAGGGGTATGTTGATGGTGGTTCCCGCTGCGGAAGGTCCTCCCATCTCATAGCCGAACCCCGTGCCGGGATAGAGTGTGCGCCCATCCTGGTGGAGGGAGATGAAAAGAGTGTCGGGGTCGTGCCAG
>Ga0207421_10001462_pt1 | contig 30323 bp, 24 predicted proteins | sample SodLakKL_010_SED_4_FD_187542 | JGI IMG/M metagenome (GOLD analysis project Ga0207421, IMG submission 187542) | Alkaline sediment microbial communities from Lake Tanatar, Kulunda Steppe, Russia - 8KL_010_SED (SPAdes) (version 2) | ecosystem: Environmental > Aquatic > Non-marine Saline and...
CCCCGGCTTTCTACGATGGGCGCGTGTACTTCGCGTACTCCGGTGAGGGCTTGCCGGGGGAAGAGAAGCCGACCTACGTATACGCCTTCGATGCCGGCAGCGGCAGGCTCGAATGGGAGCGTGAAGTGGAGGGCTTGAACGGCCGCGACATTGTCGCAGCCGACGGGGCGATCTACCTCTCACAGTTCAAGAGACGACCCGGTGGGCTTGGTGGACATAAGCCCGGTGCGCTCCTTGCGCTTGATGCGGAGAGCGGAGAGACGCTCTGGGAGCGTGAGCCCGACGGTGCGTTTGGGACGCCTGCGGTTGCCGAGGGTATGCTGTTCGTAATCGAAGAGGACTCCGAGGCCGCTCCGTACACGGTGCACGCTTTGGATGCGGCAAGCGGAGAGCGTGTGTGGCAGCGAGACGAGGATTTTGCGTGGCAGATAATGGTTGCCGGTTCCGCCGTCTATGTATTAGTTGAGAGAGAAACGGGCATTATGGCGCTCGATTTGCACACGGGCGAGCAGTTGTGGACCAAGAGTACTGATCTACGCGTCAGATATAGCACCGCAGCTACCGATGAAACGTTCTTCGTCGTCGGTGCGACACGTGGCCGAAGGGAAGATGAACACATCTACGCCCTCGACAGCAGCGACGGGTCGGTGCGCTGGAGGACAGCGTGGAGGGAGTGCGCTGAGAAAGCGGACGTGGAATCGCGCTTCGGGTTGGAGGAGAGTTCACTGGACGGTCTGCTTAGCGATGGAGAACTGATGGTATCGGACGGTATTCTGTACACGCAGCTCGTCCCGAGAGCGGGAGCAGCGATAATGGCGGTGGATGCCGAGACGGGCGAGTTCCTGTGGTTGAGTGACTTGTTTCTCACAGGCGACGAAGAGCTGGAATCGGATACTCTGAATCCGGAAGGCGTAAAAGGGTTGTCGGCAACCATCGTCGACGGGCTGATTGTTGGACACGGTAACTACCATTTCGACCCTCTTGGCGTCATTGCGGTGATCGGTGACCGGGAGTAATCATGATGCGGAAAGCGCCGGGCGCAGCCCGCGGGCCGCGAGAACGGAGCAGTACGGCCACGGGATGGGAAGCGGCAGTCTCGGCCCGGCGCTTTGAGGAATGTGTGCGCGCAAAGGGATCCGATTGGAAGCCAAGGTATTGGGTATGGGATTTCCCTTCATCAAGCAGCTTGACGAGACGGACTGCGGGGCGGCGTGCCTTGCCATGGTAGCGCGGTACTACAACAAGGACGTGGGCACGGCCCGAATCCGCGAAATCGCGTGCACAGACCGTGACGGCACGAATTTCTTAGGCATGATCAAGGCCGCCGAAGAGTTGGGCTTTGCCGCCAAGGCGGTGAAAGCAAAGGAGAAGGAGCTCGATACCGAGCTTCCGGTGCCCTTCATCGCGCACGTACGAATCGATGAGTACAACCTCTATCATTTCGTGGTTGTCTACCGTGTGACTTCGAGCCGGGTGTATGTAGGGGATCCCGCTCAGGGACGGGCGAAGCTTCCGCATGATGAGTTCGCCCGCCTTTGGACCGGGGCCTTCATTGTGGCGGTGCCCGCGCCGGATTTCCGGGAGAACCGGGAGCTCACGGGTCCGCTCGGCCGCTTCCTGCCGCTTCTGTTGCCGTTCAAGAAGCAGTTTGCCGAGGTGTTTGTGGCCTCGCTGCTCCTGTTCTTCTTCAACATTGCGCAGTTCTTCTATATCCGGTTCCTTCTTGACGAAGTCCTTCCCGGAGGGATGTGGCTTGCCCTGCATGCGCTCTCCGCGGCGATGGTTGGGGTGGTGTTTCTGCGCGTCGGAGTGGAACTCGCACGCAAGTACGTCCTCGCGCAGGTGGGAAGCCGGATCGACCTATCGATCGTGTTCGCGTATCTGAGTCATCTACTCTCGCTTCCGCTGAGCTTTTTCGACCGGCGTAAGGTAGGAGAAGTCATCACGCGGCTGGACGACGCCAAGCGTATCCGCAGCGTTCTTTCAGGTGCCACGCTATCGCTTCTGATGGATTCGTTCATGATCGTGGGTATTGGTGCGTTTCTGTTTTCGCAGAGTCCGATGCTGACGGTGGTGATCCTCGCGACCGTTCCCGGATCGACAATCGTAGTGGTCGCCTTTCACAAGCCGTTTCGAGAGAACAATCGCAAAGCGATGAAGCTTCACGCCAGGAGCCACTCGCACCTGGTAGAGACGATGAGAAGCATTTTCACGGTGAAGGCGATGAATCACGAGCAGCGGAGCTTCCTGAAGGGCGAAACGCGGTTCCTCGATACGATTCGACAGCGGTTGAAGCTGGAACACATGGCGAACGCTCAGGGATCGTTCATCGGTCTGATCGAAGGCTGCGGCCGGATCGCGCTCTTCTGGATGGGCGGGTATCTCATCCTTCAGGGAGAGTTGTCGTTCGGACAGCTGATCAGCTTCAGCATGCTTATGCGCCATTTCACCGGGCCGATGAAGCGGCTGCTGACGATGCAGCCGGAGCTTCAGAGTGCGTCGGTTGCAGCGAGGCGGCTTGTTGAGATCATGGACCTCGACCCTGAGCAGGCGGGAGGTGAGAGCCTCACGGATTGCAGCGACCTGCGTGGAAAGATCGAGTTTCGCAACGTCGACTTTCAGTACGGGACGCGTCGTCGTGTGCTCAAAGACATCAGCTTCACCGTAGATCCGGGGCAACGGTTGGGAATCGTCGGCGGAAGCGGAAGCGGCAAATCCACTCTCATCAAGTTGCTTCTGCGGTTTTACGACCCCATAGACGGTAACATACTCATAGACGACATAGACATTCGCGATCTCAACACACGTGAGCTTCGCGGCTCCGTGGGGTACGTGCCCCAAGAGGTTACCCTGTTCGGTGGGACCGTCTATGAGAACCTCGTTATGCACCATCCCGAATGTACGATGCAGGACGTGGTGGTGGCGTGCGCGAAAGCACACCTCCTTGATTTCATCAACGAGCTTCCCGACCGATTCCAGACGGAGATCGGGGAGGCCGGATGTCGTCTCTCCGGGGGCGAGCGGCAGCGATTTGCGATCGCACGAGCGCTTGTGGGAAATCCCGGAATCCTCGTCTTCGACGAAGCCACGAGCGCGCTTGACAGTATAACCGAGCGGAGGGTCCAGAAAACCATCGAAAGATTGTCCCAAGAAGGGATTACGACGATCATGATTGCCCATCGGCTTTCGACCGTTGTCTCGTGCGACAGGATTCTCGTGATGCGCGCCGGCGAGGTGGAGGAGTGCGGGACGCATGGGGAGCTGATTGCACGGGAGGACGGTACGTACGCGAGCTTGTGGCGCGAGCAACGGATTGCCTGATGTCGTTCTTTTCGGTGAACACGCTCAAGCCCTCTCGCGAGTTCTATGAGAGCCGCCCGCCCTACTTCGTCGGTTTCTCGGTCATTGCGGTGGCGGTGACGTTGGTGGCTGGGCTTGCCTTCCTGTGGTTTTTCGAAATGGAGGAGGTGGTGCGAGGGCACGCCGTAATCCGGCCGTGGGACAACACGAGTGTTGTTCGAAGCCGCACCGGCGGAGAAGTAGTCAAGGTTCCGCTGATGGACGGCGATCGCGTTGAGAAGGGTGACGTACTTCTTTCGGTCGACGTTCGCGACCAACTGGATCGAATCGAAGAGATCGTCCCGCGGGTGGAGCGGCGGAGAGAGCGGAGACAGCGAGTTGCCACGCTGCTTGCGGCGTTTGCTTCGGATGAGCCGAATCCATTCCTGGTCTCGGAGGAACCTCGGTTCCACGAAGAATACGTTTCGCTTGATGCGGAACGGAGCCGACGGCGGGCGGAGCTCAACGAAACCGAGCTCGAGTTGACTCGAGAGCTTGCCAAGCCTGAGGAGTACCGGGCGGAAGGGCAGATCGAGCGACTGCGCCGGCGTCTCGAGACCCAGCGGTACGGGAAAGAGACGTGGGCGGCACAGCGCCGCGCGGAGCTTCATCGCACGCTCGAGGAGCTACAGGAGGAGATTGCATCGCTGGATACCGAGCTCTCGCTATTGCGCCGTCAGGTAGAACGCGGCACTGTCCTGGCTCCTATCGACGGGTATTTGCGCGAGCTTCGTGAGTTGAATCCAGGCGATCACGTTGCAGAGAACGAGACGGTCTACGAAGTCATTCCAACCGACGAGGAGAAGTTGCGCGTTCGGGTTGAGATTCCGCCTCATGAAGTCGCGGAGCTCCGGGAGGGCATGGCGCTGCGAGTTCGCTTCGAATCACTACCGCCTCGGGAGTACGGCTTCATCGAGGGGGAGCTGACGAAAATCCCGGCAGACGGGCTCGTGGGGGACGATCGACCGCCTGTCTTCTATCTCGAAGGGGAGATACCGCCGAGCGTGACCCGCGAACATGGCGACGGTGATACGGAGGTTCACCTTCGCCCCGGCATGACCGGGGAGGGGCGTGTCATTCGACGTGAGAGTCGCATTCTTGTGTACTTCATGAGGGTACTCGATTGGGTGTACTGATTGGCGTGATCCTCGGACTCGCGCTGAGCAACGGCTCGGCCGGCGCTGAAATGCTCGAATGGGAAACGTTCCTCGATTCCTGGGCACACGAGACGGCCGAAGCTGAGCGCATCGCGGTGCAGCAGGCGGTTCTGCGGGCTCGAGAGGCCGAACTGGACCACGAAGTGGTGCCAAGCTTTCGCTTTCTCGGCGACGGGCTCTATTCGTGGCGCGGGGCGAGACCGGAAGAACACTCAGCCTCCTATGGAGTGGCCCTAACGCAGTTACTGCCGTTCGGCGGTAGAGCGTCTGTTGCGCTCCAGAATACCACCCGTTTTGATTCCGGCGCGGACCGGGACAGGGCATTCCGACAGGTCCCGGTTGCTTCGCTCCAACTGTCGTTGCCGCGCTATATCTCGCGTGAGTACCCGCGCGGTGTAAAAGCTGAGCTCGAGCGAGCCGGCCTGCGGAGACGAGAAGAGCAGATCGCGCTCGAGAAAGAGCACCACCGCATCGACGCAGTGGGAGTATACCGGAGGTTGTGGGAAGCGCGGGAGGATGTTGCTACGGCGGTGGAGCGGCTGGATGTGGAACGGAAGCGTCGGGATGCGCTCGAAGGGATGGTTGATGCCGGCATCGCGGTCGAGATGGATTACCTTGATGCGTGTGAGCAGGTCTCTCGGCTTAAGCTGAGGCGGGACGAGGCGTATGAGCAGCTTCGCAATTTGTTTTTGGGTTTGAGAGCCGCCCGACTGTACCGGGATATTGCGTGGGATGAGTTCCGGAGGAAGCCCGTGGAGATACCGAGCGCTACTCTCATCGAAGATAGCGGGGGCCGGTTACTGGAAGAGTCTGCTTCCGGGCACGGTCGAGTCTCCTCGCGTCCTGATGTGCGGGCGAGCCCGGAGTACCTGCTTCAGGCGCAGCGGGTACGGGAGGTTGAGCTCAGAATGGATTCGTTGCGTGCAGGACGAGTGCCGGAAGTATCGATCGATCTCTCCTACGCCCCGAGCTATGACGCGTTCGCGCCGGCCTACGGCTTTGCCGAGAGTTGGTGGAAGCTTGAGCCGGAGGAATACTATGAGCCGTTGGCGGTGAGCGTGTCGCTCGATTACGCTTATACTCCCGGGGCATACTCTCGCGAACGGGATCGATTGGAAGAGGAATTGCGGACGGAACAGCTTCGCCGTGAGCGGATCGTACGCGAGCGGGAAGTCCAGTACCAGCGCGCTGCGCAGCGGGAACGGTTGCTCCAACGGAGAGTCGAGCGGTTGGCTGAGACTCGCGATATTGCCGAACGACGGTTGGATGCCGCCCGGCGTTTGCACGGGCAAGGCGAGCTCACGCGCATTGAGCTGCTCGAGCACGAGCTCGCCTATGGAGAAAACCGGCGCGAGTTTCGCCAAGCCCGCATGGAGCTATGGTACAACGGCGAACGGGAGAAGGTGCGCTACTGAGGCGGTGAGCGGCCCAATCTCGTCGGTGGTCCCACCGCCCGGCCGGACCGGCCGCCCCGGCCCCATCCGAAAAGCCGGAGCACGGTCATCATCGCTGCCGGGACCACGAAGAACGTGCTACTGAGCACCACAGGCGTGTTTAAGCTTCTGCCGGCCCGGCTCACAGCGTCGAGATAAGCCGCTCCCGCGAGAGCCGCGGCGCAAGCCGCTTGAGAAGCACGAAGATCAGCGCGCTCAGAACCACCGCGCCGGCGGCGACGTGCCACGGGCGCAGCACAAAGAGCCCCATCACCTGAGATACGATCAGCGCTACCAGGGGAAGCACCACCACTCCCGCGATCTGCTGTGCTTCCATGAAGCTCTTTGCCTTGAGCGAGGCCATGACGGAGGCAGTCAACCCGGCAAACGCGATCGCCGGCACCAAGAGCAGCAGCGTCGGTACCCATATCCACGCGCCGACTATCCAGGTTCCCTGCGTGGAGAGGTAGAACGCGTTGGTTACGCCGAAATAGACAACGAACGCAAGCCACCCGACGCCCACCGCCGGGACCAACGCGGAGAGCACCTTCGCAATAAGAAGCTCCCCGTTGGTGATCGGAGTATAGAGGAGCGTCTCCAGGGTGCGCCGTTCCTTCTCCCCGACAAATGCGTTTGCCGCTACGATGGTCGCGGTCATAAGCGGTACAATCAGAAAGAAAGGCAAGAAGGTGTAGTTCAGAACAACGTAGAGAACCTGGCCCGTGGCGTCTGCGATACCGGAAGGCGGCCGGTAGAACGGAATCAGCTCTTCGAGCTCACCGAGGTTAGCGGCATCGAGGGCTGCTTCGGAGAACGTGAAGACCGCAAGCAGAACCGCCGGAAGAAGGACCACCAAGAGCAGCGGGACCACGATCATGGGGATCCATACCATCCGCTGAGCGGCAACCTCCCGGATGTCTTTGCGAATGACGGCTTTTATCCGTTGCGCGTTCATCCCGATTCCTCCGTTCCCGCGGATCCCGCGGCCGCCGTGTCCCGGGGTACCGCCCCTCCGGCCGGCGCGGCGCCCGCCCCGCCGCCGTCAGTGCTCCCCGTATAGGTCGCCGATCCCCCGGCCGCGGCCTCGCCGGCCGCCGCTTCCCGGCCGACCGCCTCCCCCGCCGCCGCGTCGCCGCTCGCCGCCTCCCGGGCCGCCCGCTCTGCGCGGCCCCCGGCCCCGGCCCCGCCCGACCGGCCGATGAAGTGGAAGTACGCTTCTTCCAGCGACGGTCGTAGCCGGTGCACCTCCAGAATGTGTTCGCCCGCGTCCATGGTACGGCGCAGCACGTCGTTTATCTCGCGGCTCCGCTCGTAGGCCACGGTCTCTTCGCCGGTTTCCGTCACCACCTTGAGAGTCGGCGTACCCTGTGCCTCATCCAGGATCTCTTCCCGGCGCCCGTAGCGCACCAACTCCCCGTCCGCCAGGAAGCCCACCGAGTCGCAGATTCGCTCCGCAAGCGAGAGGTTGTGGGTGCACATGAGGACCGTTTCTCCCCGCTCTTCGGCCGCCTCCCGGATGAGCTCCAGAACCTCAAGCGCCGCCTCCGGGTCCAGGCCCGACGTCGGCTCGTCCAGAAAGAGCAGGGTCGGCTCGTGGAGTAGCGCTCGCGCAAGCTGCACGCGCTTCCGCATCCCCGTGGAAAACGTGCCCAGCTTCTCGTCCGCCCACTCACTCAGGCGAAACGCGGAGAGAAGGCGCTCGATCCGCCGGTCAATCTCCGCGCCGGCCAGATCGTAGAGGAGGCCGAAGAACCTCAGGTTCTCGCGAGCGCTCATCGCTTCGTACATGTTCGCCAGCTCCGCAACCGTCGCCGTGCGCAGGCGAAGCTCCGCGCTCCCCATCGGCAGCCCGAGCACCTCCGCCGTCCCGGTTGTAGGGCTGAGCGTCCCGTTGAGAAGCCGAACCGTCGTCGTCTTCCCCGACCCATTCGGCCCAAGCAACCCGAATACTTCGCCCCGAGCCACCGTAAGCTCGAGCGACCTCACGCCGAACACCCCGTTGTCGTAGCGCTTGCCAAGCCCCCGCGTCTCTATCGCCGTCATCCGTCGCCCCTCTCCCGTGCCGCCGCGCCTCTGCTTCGGCGCGGCTCGCGTGCTCTGCTCGGACCGCAGTATGCCTGAAAACCACCCTCCGCGCAAGAGCCGCTCTGCTACCTCGAGCGTTTCCGGGCGCATCCCTTCGGGACCGGGCTCTCGCTCGTACTCCTCGGGGCGGCCCGCACCCCACGCGCCGCCGCTCCCGGATCGGATCACCCTACGGCGCCCGCGGCGCCGCTTCCGGAGCGACGCGCTTCACGGCCCCGTCTTCACGAGCCCGGCATTGCCATGCCCCACCGCACCTGCGCCGTCGCTCCCGGATCGGAATACCCTCACGTCCCGCGCTCCACCTCCCTCCCGGTCGGGCCCGGCTTTCGGGCTCCGTCCCCTCCGCCCGGCCGGGCCCGCCGCCCCTGTGGGGTATCCGCTCGATCCCTTGCGCGGGAAGGCGTCAACAGTGTGCGAGCATGAGCCCCGTCTTCGGCAAGTCGCAATGAGCCGGAAGACAAGCCTTGTCGGACGAACAAATCCCTCGTCGCTTCGTTCTCCGTGCACACAGCCGCCGGTTCCTCAAGCGGATCCCCGGCGTGCGCTCACTCGAACGGGCCGTAGAGAGGCTGAATACACGATAGTAGCGTATAATTTAACCGATAGATGCACGATCGCATCGTATGTTGAGTGTGGCCGGATCGGGCCGGAGAGTGACACTTAACGCGGGAACGGCCCGCGTACCGGGACCGTTTCACCCCTCGATACCGGCCCACGCGTGGGGGGTATTCGCCCGTCCCGGCTCTATCCGAAAATGCGGAGTAGCGTCATCATCGCGGCCAGCACCACAAAGAAGGTCGTACTGGCCGCCACAAGCGTGTTGTAACCCTTGCTTGTCTCTTCAAATCGCCTGTCCACCTGCGCCTGCGTCTGTTCAAATCGCTTGTCGGCCTGCGTGTGCATCTCCTCAAAACGCTTGTCGGCCTGTGTCTGCATCTCTTCAAAGCGCTTGTCGACGTGCTCGAAACGTCGGTCCATCTGCTTGAGCGTCTCTTCGAAGCGCCTGTCCATCTGCGCCTGCGCGTTTTCGAACCGCTTGTCCATGTGGGTCCGCATATCTTCGAAGCGCTTGTCCATTGCGGCAAAGCGCTCATCCATGCGAGCAAAACCCTGTTCCATCCGTTCAGCGATGAGCTTGATGTCGCCACGCACCTCACCCAGCCGTGTCTCTGTTCCAGCCGATTGCGCCCCGGGCTCCTGCCGGCCCACAATTCGGTCTGCGAGGATCGTGACATAACGGTGTAGCGCACGCTTGTCCTTGACTTCGAAAGCGTGTTCGAGCTCAGTTTCCAGGAGTCCAATGATCTCGCGCATGGCGTCTCCCATAACCTGTACAGTATACACCGTGCGCGTACGGCGTGGCTACGGCAGCTTCGGCGGAACTGCTATTCCTCACCTGTCCCTCACGCTTCTCTGGTAATCACTCGAACGGGTTGAACAGCGCGATGCCGAAGCCTTCGAAATCCTTGGTGTTCCGGGTGGCCAGAACACGCGCCTGCTCCCATGCGCAGGCGGCGATGAGGGCGTCGGCTTGCGTGGCAGCCTGTCCTCCAAGCTCCAGAAGTGCCCGTTTCTCCCCGCTCCAGTACGATGCGCGGTCCGTAACGGGGAAGACGACACCGCGGTCAGCCAGAAGACTCCGGAGCCACGCCTCTTTGCGGTAGAGCGAACGCCGGCGGAGGCCGAAAATGAGCTCCTCCAGACAGATCACCGAAGTTGCCACCGTGTCCAGAGCGCGGAACCACGCTACGACGCGAGGCTCCGGACTGCGCTTCATGATTTCGCTGATTACGTTGGTGTCTATCAGATAGTTCACTCGGGATCCCCGACGAACTGATCGCGACGGCCGCCGCGGTCCGGCGGTGCCGGGTCTCCCTCGATCCGGTGAAGGCTGGAAAGCTCATCGAGCCAATCGTCCATGGTCCGATAACTGCCCAGTGCCCGGTTCCGGACGAACTGTTCGTAGGAAACGACGACGCTCACCGGCGTGTCGCGCACGAGCACCACCTGAGGAGCTTCTTCCGACTGGTGCAGAAGCTGTGAGAAGCGGCGTTTTGCCTCAGCGGCTTTCCAGTGCTGCATGTTCATCTCGTATGATCAAATATACCATACGCATGATCAACAAGCAATGCCGGTTCTTGACGCCCGGGATAGAATGCCCGGAGAGTCCGTGGATGCGAGACATGCCTAAGTCATCTCGCCCGCCGGCAGCTTGGCCACCCGGCCGGGCCTGTCGCCCCCATTTGGTATTCCGCGGCTCGCGTGGGCCGGCACGTCGTTAGAGTCCGGGCGAACCTCATACGTACGGGAGCTTCGAGCGGGAGTGCGCTCCAGCGCGGGAGCTGCTGAGAGATGCTCTGTCTGTTGCGGGGACTCTACTCGCTTCCGAATGGCGGCGGATCGCCACGGCCGTTATCGGCCTGTCCCGGCCAGATCCGAAAAGCCGGATGACGGTAATCATCGTAGCCAGGACCAGAGAGAACGTGGTACTGAGCGGCACGAGCGTTTTGAAGGGTCTGCCCACGTCTTCAAATCGCCTGAATGCTGTATGCCTCACCCCAGCGGATTGACGTACCCTTGGGGGGTAGGGTATAGTGTTCTGACAGGGTGTGCTGAAGATGAGGACCAAACACGAGGCTATGGTTTCTACGGACAACGCCCCTGAGGTGCTGGATGACCGCAGGCAGCAATTCAGGACCACGGTAGGTTGGCGCCGAGAAGGACACGCTATACGTCTGGGCTTCCGTATGGTCGCCATAATAACGGACCTGCGTTGCGGGGTAGTGGAGCCCATCAATACGGCGACGCCGTGGGCCTCAGCGAAGCGATCGACTCGAGCATCGGCACGCGCCTGAAAACGGAGTTTTAAGATGAAAGAACACGACCATCACGACAACAGTGGCCACGCACCGCCCAGCGGCCACAGCGAATACGACAAGCGCACCGAACACGACCAGCACGCGGGCCACGGCGGCCATGCGGGCCACGCCGATGAGGAGAAACACGAGGGCCACGCCGGTGACGGCGGCCACGGCGGCCACGACAAGCACGCCGGCCACAGCCCGGCTATGTTCCGGAGCAAGTTCTATCTCTCGCTGATTTTGACACTGCCGGTTGTCTACTGGTCCGGGCATATTCAGGAGCTTCTCGGTTACAGCGCGCCGGTATTCCCTGGGTCGGGTTGGATTCCCGCTGTCCTCGGCACCCTGGTCTTCCTCTATGGCGGGCTGGTGTTCCTGAAGGGCGCGTGGCACGAGTTGGTGGCGCGCCTGCCGGGGATGATGACCCTCATCTCGCTTGCCATCAGCGTCGCCTTCGTCTTTTCGTGGGTCGTCGATGTCGGCCTGATCGAGGCGCAGGCGCTGTGGTGGGAGCTTGCCACCCTGGTGACGATCATGTTGCTTGGCCATTGGATCGAGATGCGTTCGATCTCGCAGGCCGAAGGAGCCCTGAATGAGCTTGCAAAGCTGCTTCCCGACACCGCAACTCGCATCACCGACAGCGGTGAGGAGCAAGTCTCGGTGGGCGAGCTCATCGACGGCGACATCGTGCTCGTGCGTCCCGGCGAGAGTCTCCCCGCCGACGGCGTAGTCCGGAAGGGCGAGAGCAGTATAAACGAGTCGATGATCACCGGCGAATCCCGCCCGGTGAAGCGGGGTGCCGGCGATGAGGTTATCGCCGGCACGATCAACGGTTCCGGCTCGCTCCGCGTGGAGGTCACGGGGACCGGAGAACAGACCAAGCTCTCCGGCATCATGCGGCTGGTCGCCGAGGCGCAGGAGTCCAAGTCGCGCGCACAACACCTCGCCGACCGCGCGGCACAGCTTCTGACAGCTGTGGCGCTTGCCGCGGGGGTGGTGACCCTGATCGTCTGGCAGTTCGTCGGAGCGCCGATCGACTTCGCCATCATCCGGGTGGTCACCGTGCTCGTAATCGCCTGCCCTCACGCCCTTGGCCTTGCGGTGCCCCTGGTCGTGGCAATCTCGACGACACTCGGTGCGCGCAGCGGCCTGCTCGTGCGCGATCGCCGCGGCCTCGAGGAAGCACGCAACCTCCACACCGTTGTCTTCGACAAAACCGGGACGCTGACCCTGGGTGAGTTCAGGGTGGTCGATCTTGTGACCGCCGCCGGAACCTCCGACGACGAAGCTCTGCGCGTGGCCGCGGCGGTGGAGGCCGAGTCGGAGCACCCGATCGCGCAGGGCATCGTGAAGAGCGCCCGGGAGCGGGGCCTGGCGCCGCCCTCGGCGCTGTCTTCGCCGACGGCTTCGCCGCCGGCTCAACCGGCGGGCGGAGACCAGCCGGCCTCCGATGACGAAGCCAAAAGTGCCGGCCGGCTTCCGGCCGCCGAGAGCTTCCGTGCCCTTCCGGGAAAGGGAGTGGCGGCGACGGTCGACGGCATCGAGTACCACATCGGCGGTCCGGCGCTCCTCTCCGCCGAAGATGTCGAAGTACCCGATGCGTTGCTGCAGGCGGCCGAGGCCGCCGCCGGCCGGGGCCAGGCAGCCATCTATCTCGTGAAAAACGGTGAGGCGCTCGCCGTGTTCGCAGTGGCCGACGCCGTCCGGGAGGAAAGCCGGGAAGCGATTCGCGCGCTGCACGACCGGGGGATCAAAGTAGCGATGCTCACCGGCGATGCGCAGGCCGTAGCCGACGCAGTCGCCGCCGAGCTCTCCATCGATACGGTATTCGCCGAGGTCCTCCCGGAGGACAAGGCGGCAAAGGTGCGGCAGGTGCAAGCACGCGGCGACAAGGTTGCCATGGTCGGCGACGGGGTGAACGACGCACCCGCGCTCGCCACCGCCGACATCGGGATAGCCATCGGTGCCGGAACCGACGTGGCAGTCGAAGCAGGGCACATTGTGCTCGTACGCTCGGACCCGCGCGACATCCCGCGGATCGTCTCGCTCTCGCGGGCCACGTATACCAAGATGGTGCAGAACTTGTGGTGGGCGGCCGGCTACAATATCGTCGCGATTCCGCTTGCCGCGGGCGCGCTTGCCGCCTGGGGCGTTCTCCTGACGCCCGCGGTCGGCGCGGTGCTCATGTCGGCGAGCACGGTAATTGTCGCGATCAACGCGCAGTTCCTAAAGCGGGCCACGCTGTAGGCGGGGTTCTGCCGGAGGCGGCGCGAGCGCGCCGTCGGCACGGGCTTCCGGCTCTTGCGCGCGCGGGCGCGCCGGCCAACCGTGACCTACGGAGTTGTCTGTGAGCTTTCTTTCCTTGCGTGCGTGGGCGCGCCGGCTAACCTAGTGGTAGGCGAGCGTATTGGCGGGGCGTGTCAGTACGTGCTACGATCTTCGTCGCTTGAGCGTGCGATAGGGGGCAGCGTCTTGGAAAACCGCTCGTTTGAAAGCAAAGCCGCGGAGCTCGGAATTTCGGTCGAAACCTACCGGAGCATGGTCCGCGCATTCGTCCAAGATACGGCCTCACAGCTCAGAGAGCTGGAGTCCGCCATAGCTTCGGATGATAATGAGGTGGCCGGTCGGGCAGCGCACGCTATAGCCGGAGCCGCGGAAAACTTCGAGTGTATCCGCTTGGCAGAGATCGCCCGGGAAGTTCAAACCGCGGCGAGAAACGGTGAATCTTCCGGGGCTCTGGCGCAGCGTCACGATCAGTTGTGTGCCCAGTTCGCCACGCTTGCACAACGGCTTGAGCTTCCGGACTGCGGATAGGGGCGTATGCCAAGCACGATACGTACGATTCTGGTAGTCGACAACAACTCGGCACTAACGTCGTTTTTCAATGACGTTCTTACAAACCACGGATACAGCGTCCGGATAGCATCCACCGGCATGGAGGCGCTTGCGTCCGTACGTGAGGATGTCCCGGATCTGGCGATCGTGGACCGGGTTATGCCCGAGATGGACGGCGACGAGCTCTGTCGGCTCCTCCGATCGGACGAGCGGACCCGCTCCATGTTTCTGGTTGTGGTGTCGGCTATTGCCGTCGAGGACCCCGCACCGCCGGAAGGGTGCCGGCTCGACGCCTATCTCGCGAAGGCGCCCTTCGGGGAGCTCAAGGATACCATCCTGGAGGTGATCGCAGACCTTGCAGCCGGCAACGCTCAGAAGTACGCCGGCCGTCTGCTGGGGGCGGATTCGCTCCATGAGAGGCAGATTACCTCCGAGCTTCTGGAGTCCAAGCGACACCTGGAGGCATTTCTGGAAGCTACGCCGAACGGTGTCATCGAGCTCAACCGGGACAACATAGTGGTCCGAGCTAATCGCAGGGCGAAGGAACTGGTTGGAATCGACGATGGGCCTCTGGTTTCACGGGATTTAACCTCGGTGCTTTCCGCCGCTGTGCCTCCGGAGCGGCTACGGGAGGTGCTGAACGGCGCGGAAACGGAGTTCCGGAGCCTTGGAATGGACGGACCGATCTCACTCAACGGCCGCTACCTTGTCCTTTCGATACGGGCGATCGAGAGCCCTCAGAGCCCGGCTACGCTCGTTCTCGTTCGAGACGTCACCGAGCTGCATGAGAGCCGGTTGCAGGTCGAGCGGCTTCTGGATGAGAAGCAGCAGCTGCTCCGTGAAGTCCAGCACAGAGTCAAGAACAGTCTCACCTTGATAAGCTCGTTGCTCGGCCTCGCCGCCGGTCGAACCGAGTCCACGGAGGCGCGCGAGGCTCTCGCTGAGTCGAACTCGCGCGTACGGAGCGTGCTGCGGATGCACGAGACTCTCAACCAAGCCGGACATTACCAGACTATTGATGTAATTGAGTTCCTCCGCGTGTTGTGTAGCGATGCCCAGTCGCTATATCCCTCCTCGGACTGCAGGCTTACTTGCCGGTTTCCGGCGGAGGCCATTGGACTTCCCGTGCGGACGGCACTGCCGCTTGGCCTCATGCTAAACGAGCTCGTGACAAACGCATTCAAATACGCCGTCCCCGAGGATAGCGAGGAGCGCACGGAGATCAGCGTACAGCTCGAGCACGACGGTGACTCGCTCTGTATCCAGGTTTCCGACAATGGCCCGGGATTGCCGGAGGGGACCCCCGGCGGACCGCATGACGGCCTTGGGCTGCAGATCGTTGCCGCACAGGCCGAGCAGATCGGAGCCACGTTTACGGCGGACACGGAAAAGAGTGGGGCCGTCTTGCTCATCCGTTTGCCGGTTCCCGGCTGATGCCCGGCTCTGGTGCAAAACCAAGCTACCACGCAAGGCCGCGGGCTGCGCTTGTTGGCGCTCTTCTTCCTGCGGCGTACGGTCAGATTGAGTCATGAGTCGAGACATTGCAGAAGAAGATACAAGAAGCTGGACGCATCCGGTCCGAGATCCCGGATCAAAACCTGTCTGAGGAACCGGGGCGCTTGCGCGCCAAGCGTGAAGAAACAAGCGACACCCGGCTCCTTCCGCGAATACGACCGACCGATCCGCTGAACGTTACTCCTCCACCCAGCACGTCACGACGGTGAACTCTTGATCGCCCGCTCGTTCCGGGTAGGCCATCAAACCGAACGTATACTGGTGGCTCTGGTACTCGTCCGCGTCTCGTAGATGGCCGACGCTGACCGCGACGTGGGTCCCATCGGTCATGCTGGTCGAGTATTCGTAGCCGTACTCGAATTTGAACCCGCTCCCCACGAGCACTCCGACCGCCGAGACCTGCGCCTGCATACCGATCGACTGCGTGTACTTGAAGCTCTCCCTCTCCGTTGTCAGGTCGTCGATCGACAGCGTGTGGTACCCGGTGCCCTGACCGACGCTGATCGCGTTGCCGCTCGACGTGTACAACCCGTCGCCGTGCCGGGATCTGATCTCGCGCATATCGTCGTACGTGGGGTACGAGAACGGGTCTCCCGGCGCATGCCCCAGTACCGAGCTGTCGATATCGACGCCGTCTCCGTTGTGCGCGTTGTAGTAGTCCCTACTTTGGGACGTGAGGATCGGTCTGCGGGGGATGTTGATCGAGATCTCTTCCCCGACGCTTTCGGGATCGTTGGAGCTGACGATCTCGTAGTAGTAGACGTCGAATGGGACGCACGCGAAGACCACGCTGTCTTCTCCGGCAACCGTGGTGAACTGGCGTGTCACCGTCGTCTGCGTGCTCTCGGCGAACGATCGCGTGAAGCCTTGCTCGAAGACCGCCTTGATCTCCGCTTCCGCGCCGATACCGAAGACGTTGAACCCTATCTTCGTCCCGACCGACCACGACGTCTGGAACCCGTAGCTGTTTTCAATTTCGGTGGTCGTGCTCTCGCTCTGCCCGAACGAGAGCGACGTGCCGCCCAGGTTCTGGTCCAATCCGTCCCAGTACGGGGGAGAGGCCAGAGCCGCGATGATCCGGGGATCGGTGAACTGGAGCGAGTGCCCGAGGTACGATACGATGTTGCTCCTTCCTTGTACATCCGGCAGACAGAGAGAACCCGAGCGCTCGTGCCGGTCCGTGGGCGTGGTCATGCGCGTTATCTCCAGGTCGCCTGCCGTGTTCACCGACCAGATCTGCAACCCGTCTCTGTTTCTCAGGCCCAGGACGATATCGGCCTTCCCGTTTCCGGTTGCGTCTCCTACGCGCAACATCGATTGGTTCGGCTCGCTGACCGTTCCGAGCCGTTCGAGGCCGCCGTCGTCGTTGAGCCGCAGCACCGTGTTGTACGCGACGATCTCGTCCCTTCCGTTCCCGGTGAGGTCGCCCGTGTCGACGGGAACGAACCGGTGTTGGGGCGTCTCGTCCTGGCCGATTATGGTGTCGAGCACGTCGAAATGGAGCCGGCCGTCCGGATCGCGCGACACGTCCATCACCCTGTAGTGGCACCAATTCCCGTCGCCGTCGTCCTTGTTGCCGGCGAAGGCGATCTGCGGAATCCCGTTGCCGTTGAAGTCGCCGGTCGCGACGTCGGCTACGTTGACTTCGTTGTCGAACTCGAAGCCCGTATTCCCTCCGTGCAGAATTCGCGGGCCGCCGTCGCCCCAGTCGTACACGAACCCTCTGGCGGCGTGGTGTCGGCCACTATACCCGTTGACCAAGACGATCTCCGAGCGTCCGTCCTCGGTGAAGTCGGCGGTAGCGATACGCGCGACCACCTTGTCCGGGTCATCGTCGAGCGGCGGGACGTCTTGGTCGTGGAGAGTGGTGAAGTCGGTGTCCAGAATCATGAACCGATCGGCGTTGACCACGAGGATCTCAGGCTTGCCGTCTCCGGTGATATCCGCGGCCTCGATGTCCTGCCGGTACCAGAAGTCGTCGCCGAGGCAGACTTCCTGATGGGGAAACGTGGCCGCGTTCCGGTACGTCCCGGCGGTGGGATTGAGCACGCGAAAGACGATCTCCTCCGTGTCGTCGTTGTAGTACATCACGACAACTTCGTCGCGGCCGTCTCCGGTGAGGTCGATCTCCACGCTCCGGTGGAAGAACCGAGTCCACGAGTCGTCCGTATCCTCGGCGTCGTCGATGCTCTGGAGATCGGCGTCCCAGAATCCGGCGCCGTAGCTGCTGCCGGTCACCCTGTCTTCCAGACCGGTGAAGAAGACGTCGACGTGACGCATCAGCGTTGTTTGACGACCCCCCAACGGGTTGCTGTCTTCGTCGACGGGGTTCCCGTCCGGGTCCAGCCGGTCAGGAACCGAATCGACTCTTATCCCCAGCTTCTCCAGCATCTCCGTAAACCCATCGTCCCCGTCATCCGGCTCCTCGCCGTTTTCAACCTCGTCATCCGGCTCCGGGCCGGTTCCGAGATTGCAGCCGGCAACCAGGGCGATCGCGAACCCCGCCACCAGCAGTGTGCGCAGCACCACCCCCCCGCTCAGCATTGTCCTTGGCATGGCTTAGCCTCCTCTGCTTCCCTAGCTATGCGGGAATTGTAGCGTGGGGCGGAGGTCAGCGCGTTCTGCTTTCGAAAACCGGAACGTCCTTCAGGCGTTTTCGTCTGCCGGAGGTGCTTGACGGGCTTGGGATTCTGGAATACTAAACAAATGAGCACGGTGCCTCAGTGCACGCACGTGGGCATCAGGAACCCGGCGATGGGTCTCATTGTGGACTACATCCTGTTTTCTCACGCATTGCTTCTGTGGGTGTGCGCCGTTCTCGAGGCACTCGCTCGCCGGAAAACACGGGCAACAAGCTGCTTCCTTATCGCCCTCTTCTTCCTTACAGGATATCTGGCCGCGTATTTCTGGGCATATCGGGCCGGCATCATGTACCGTGTCCCGTGGCTCATTCATAGCGATCTGGCGGCAACCTTCATGATCGGCCCTGCCGTGTACGCGTACACCCGGAGCATCTCGGGCAATCGGGTACGCCCCGCGGTGGTTGGCGTGCAGATGCTCCCTGCTGTGGCCGTTCTGCTGTTTCTCGCCGTTGCCGTGCCTCCTGCGGCGCGCGGTCAGGCTGCTGCGCATGCGGTGCTGCCTGACCATTACGGCAGCCCGGCGGTACTCGTGGCAGCGGTGACGGCGGATCTATGGCTGTTGGCGTTCCTCCTGGGGGCCGTGATAACGGTCAGATCGGTGTTGCGCTCCGGAGCTTGCCGAAACGCTCAGGCGATCCGTTTTCTGTTTCTGTTTCTTCTGGCAGTTCTTGTCGCATCGTCGCTCTTGCTGCTCGCCCACCATCTCCGGAGCGCGGTGCTGGTCGTGGTGCTTTCGGTAACAAACGCCGGCCTTATCATCGTCTTCTTCTTGTACCACCACCGGTGCAGCCCGAGCCTCGTCGACGCCGTGCCGGCAGGGACCGCCCAGCCCTCCGCCTCCGAAGCGGCTTCTCCCCGGGCGCCTTCCGTACCGCGCGACACCATGGAACGGCTGACCCACCTAATGGATGTGGAGCAGGTGTACCGGGATCCGGATATCTCGGTTCAATCGTTGAGCAATGCGTTGGGCATTCGGAGTCACCAGCTGTCGGCGCTACTGAAGACCCACATGGAAACCAGCTTTCGAGCGTTCATCAACAAGCGTCGCGTTGAGGAGGCACGCAGCCTGCTCATATCCCGGCCGGATAAATCGGTGCTGGACATTGCGTTTACGGTCGGCTTCAACTCCAAGACCACATTTAACACTGCCTTCCTCCGAGAGACCGGGGAATCACCCACATCGTTCCGTGTACGGCACATGCGTTGAACCGCGGACACGCTTTCTCGGCAAGCAACGAACGTGAGGACGTGCCATCCCGTAAGCCGGCCGGTTCCCGGAGGCTCCGGGTGTCCGAAACGGGTAGGGGGGGCGTATCCCGATTGGGACCACAAAGGGCCGAACCCTGGATGCAAATGCATGCGAAGCACCCAGAGCTTGGCCCTGTCGTTTTGCTCCAAAACTCGGACAGTTAGGCGGAACCGGAGTACACCTTCATCTCGAGGCCACGTGGCCCCGTGCTCAGTACACCCATTCGCCTTCGCCCTGGCTGCTCTTGTGGATTCTCCCGTTGCTGTCGCCGCTGAAGACGTCGCCGTCGGCTCCTATTGCCACGGCGTGTGCCGAAACGGGATGACCGCGATACGACCAGACACTCTCGACATCGTCGCCGTCGCTGAGCTGTTCCAGTTGGTTGACATGGCCGCCGCTCTGGCCGCCGTACGAGCTGCCAAAGAGGTTACCCGCGTCGTCAAGGACGAGGTCGGTCACATTCGACCCGAGGCCGGAGTAGTTCCATGATCGCGCTCCGAGCTGGTCAGCGGTGGGCTCGAATCGCCGTACCCGCGAGTTGTCGCCGCCGACGTAGAGATTGCCCTCGCCATCGACCTCAAGTGCTCGTATCCGCGTGAATACGTTGACGTTTTCGTCTTCCAGGTCGCGCTCATCCCACTCATCGGGGTTATCGGCTTCGTCGACTTCTTCGGGATAATCGACGATCTTCCAGTCGGCTTCGGGCGAGTTGCCGTCGAGGTTGCCGATGCGATGAATCTCTCCCCCTTCGCTGACTCCACCGTCGCCGCCGCCGGTGTAGAGAACGTTGTCCGTGGCGTCGTAGACGAGGGCGTCGGGAGTATCGATAAGGTCTTCGTAGTAGTTCTCGCCCCAAGTCTCCTCCGGGGAGTCGCCCTCCAGGTCCGTGAGCGCGACAACGCCCTTGTCCATAATTGTGCTCACTCCTACGTAGAGGACATCGTCATCTGCACCCAACGCCAGGGACTGCGGGGATCCACGCAAGTCGCCACCGGTCTTGGTCCACTCCACCGTTGGCTCGTCGCCCTCCGGGTCGATCTTGTGCACCCCGGAAACCGACGCTGAGTAGAGCATCCCCTCCTCATCGACAATCGCGTCGTTCACCGTACCACCATGCCCGTCGTAGATCCAGACACGCTCCGGCTCCTGACCGCTTATGTCGATCTTCTGGACTTCTTCATCGCTCGCGGCGCTGTAGAGGTAGTTCCCGTCGTTACTCACCGCACTGACCGCAAGTGCCTGGACCCGATCGTAGTGGCCCGGGCCCGCAGTGGTGAACGTCTTGATCTCTCCGGTAACGGGCTCGTCTTCCGAGTCGTATACGACAGCGCGGACCTCGTAGTCCGTTGCGCCGTCCTCTCCCCCGGTAAGTCCGTCGACCGGTTCCTCAAAGTCGCCGAACACCCCGGAAAGCGTAACGTCCTGCTCTTCGGTCTCGGTGATACTGCCGTCGTCACTCCAGTCGGTTAATTCCGCATCACCGTACTGAAAGAAGACAGTGTACTCGTCGTCCTCAAAGTCAGTGAGTCTACCGCGCAACGTTGCCGAATCGCGGTCGACATCCTCGGGCGTTCTGGTTGCGAGACTGAAGTCAGCTTCTTCGTCGCCGTTTTCGTCCCCGTTCTCCTCCGTCTCCTCATCAGACCCGTTGTCATCATCCACATCACCCGTTGTAGGGCTGTCGCATGCAGCGATTAAAAGTGCTGTGGCAAGCCCTAACAAAAAAGAAAATCTAAGTATCGGAATTTCATGATAATAGAATATACCACAGCGCACACAACAGCGTCCATGTTACGGAAACGAATTCACACATATCCTCCATGGATTCGAGCAAGTCCGATCCGGTGGATTGCAGCGCAAGTGCACATCGCCCTGGGCAGCTGCGCCGGCTACACGCTTCCCCGCCAGACGAGCTCGGGTTTGTAGAAGTGCGTCGAAGACTCGGTGCGCTCCTCGAACACTCGCTCGACGATCTCGGCTGCTGCCGCTTCCGCGACCTCGGCTTTCGGCTGGTGCACGGTTGTGAGCGGCGGGCGGGTGTAGTGGATCCACTCAACGTCGTCGTACCCAATGATGCCGACTTGGTCAGGGACTGGGATACCGTTGTCGAGGAGTGCGTTCATCACTCCGATGGCGCTGACATCCGATGCCACGAAGATCCCGTCGTAAGAGGCGAGCTCCGCGAGTCGTGATTCGGCGAGCGCGTAGGCGGTCTCGTACGTGCCGTCGCGCAGGACGAGCTGGCTGGCGGTCCCGCAGTACTCAGGGCTATCGCGCTCGAACTCCTCGGCGAAGCCACTTACTCGTTCAGCGAACTGAGGATCGTCCTCGGCAACCGCTGCGCAGCGCCGCCGGCCGCGCTTCCGAAATGCGTCGGCGGCAAGCTTGCCGCCCCACCGGTGGTCGATGAGGATGGCCGGATAGCGATGGATCCAGGGGCTGTATGCCGGGTTAACGAAGACACACTTGTTGGTAACCGACGTGATCGCTGTCGCCAGCTTCTCGCTTATGTCGTAGCCGATCACCAGCAACCCGTCCGCTTTCTTCTGGCGGATCATGCGCACGACCGAAGTCAAATCGTCGAGCCCCGGGTCGAACGCCTCGATCATCATGTCGAACCCGCGCGCGGCGAGTCTGGCTCCCATGAGGTGCATGAGCTGTGCGGTGTAAAACGATGCGATCTGACGACCAGGGTGGTAGGAGTACAGCAAGCCGACCGTCATGCGGACGCCGGTGGAAAGGCCTCGGGCCCCGGCGTTGATCTGGTACCCCAACTCCTCGGCGATGCGTACAATCCGCTCTCGTGTTTCCCTTGCGACGAGAGGGCTGTTGTTCAGCGCCCGTGAGACGGTCGTGTGGCTGGTGCCGGCAAGCTCGGCGATTCTTCTGAGGTTCATGGTTCCTCGTGTCTACACGGCCAGCCGCACCGGCGCCAAACCGCGAGAGCGGGGAATTCCCGTGCTGGCCCGCAACGAGCACCGGTCGCTCGGTTCGCCGGTACGGCGTGGGCGAAAAGCACGCCGCCGCCCCAAGACAGCGACGTGCGCACGGCCACGTACGGAGCCGGCTCCGACTCACTTGGAGGCGAAGCCGATGAAGCCCTTCACGTAGTACTTCTGAAGGGTCATGTACACGACCAGCGGGACGATTGTGGTTAGGATCGCCGCCGCCGTCAACACGCCCCAGTCCACCTGGAACTCACCCCGCATGAGCGGAATGCGCTGGGTTGCCAGCATCATGTCATGGTCGTAGATCGTAATCAGCGCAAAGAAGAAATCGTTCCAAACCCACGTGAATTGAAGTGCGAACACCGACGCCATCCCCGGCCAGCTCATCGGCACAACCACCTTGAAGAAGACACTGAGGGGACCGGCCCCGTCGATTTGCGCCGACTCCTCGACCTCTTTCGGGAGCGTCGAGAAATACCCGCGCATGAAGAGGATCACCCACGGAGCGCCCCACGCACTGTGCATGATGATCAGCCCCAAGAAGGTGTTGATCAGGTTCATGTCGCTGAGCATCTGGAAGAGTGGCACGGCGATTGTATACTGCGGAATGGCCAGCAACAGCACCATGATGAAGAACAGCGTGTTGCGAGCCGGGAACCGGTAGCGCAGAAAGCCGTAGGCGGCCATGGAGCCGAGAACGATCGGCACGATCGTGGCCGGAAAGGTCACGATCAGCGAGTTCACCACTCCGTCGCTGATGGGGGCCGAGGTATGGTTCCACGCACCAAAGTAATTCTCCAGCGAGAGGTTCGAGAGGTCGACGTTCCACCAGCCGCGGATAACCTCACGGAACGGGCTCACCGACGTGGCTACGAGGCCTATGAACGGGATGAGCCAGATGGCGGTGAACCCGTACGAGACAACGTACTGTCCCACTCTCTGCAGGCGTCTGCGGCCGTGCTCGTTGAGAAACCGCGTTGTCATCCGTTCACCTCCTTTGCGTTCCGCCGCATGAGCCAGATTCCCACGAGTCCGGTGAATACCGCGAGCAGGACACCGACGGTTGCGGCCAAGTTCTGCTCGAGCGCTCGGAAGGCATAGTTGTACATCTGTAGCGACAGGACCATCGACGAGCCGCCGGGTCCTCCGCGGGTGGCCGCATAGACGATGTCAAAGATCTTGATCTCCCATAACAAGGTCATCGCGATCACGACCGTCGTCACCGGAGCAAGCATCGGGATGGTGATCCGGAAGAACTCCACGAGGGTACCGGCTCCGTCGACGTCGGCCGCTTCATAGAGCTCTTTCGGAATCGTGGAAAGTCCCGAGGAGTGCATCGTCAAGCTGAAGCCGGTCCACAGCAAAATAGAGCCCAAGATCAGGGCCATGAGCGAGGTCTGCGGATACGCAGTCCAGCTCCGCGTCACCACCCCTTCGAAACCGATTGCTTCCAGGAAGTTGGGCACGATACCGGCTCCGGAATCGAACATGAAGCGAATGAGCACCCCGCCGACGATCATCGGGATGACGACGCCGAGGAAGATGATGCCTTTGATCGCCGCCCCTCCCCGGAGATTGTGGAGTAGGGTTGCCAGTACGATGCCGAGCAGTACGGTGACCGGGAGATGGATGAGAATCCAGACCGCATTGTGGATAAGTGAGCCCCAGGCCGGATATGTGTTGGGAAACCGGTCGAGGTTGAGCGTGTCGTCGCTCGCGAGTACCTGCACGAAGTTCTGCAGGCCTACAAAATTGTCGTCCGCGTCGAAAAAGCTCAATCGCAGCGTCTCGAGCGCAGGGTAGACGATAAAGACTGCCACCAGCACGACAGCCGGCACAACGAAGACCGCTGCGTGGGCCAGCTCCGCCCTGCGTTTGGTCATAGAGCACCTCCAACAGGCAGGTTGATCCGCCCCGGCGGGCGGGGCCCGCGCTGCTGCGCAGGTCCCCGTCCGTGCGCCGCCGGAACGATAAGCGGCCGGATGTTACTCCACATCCATCGCGTCGATTGTCTCGAGCACGTCGTCAATGGCGCCGGGCTCGACCCAGAGCAGCGTCAGCTGATCCCAGAACGTGCTCTGCCAATCGCCGCCGATCTCGTCGTCGAGGTCCGGCACCAGGGTTTCCATTTCGGCCGCTAGGCTCGCGACCTCGCGCATAGCCGGAGGATAGGCATCGTCCGGTACGGCCGTGCTCGGAACCATCCGGTCACCGCCTTCGGCCCGCACCGCCTGTCCTTCCTCGGACAGCACGAAGTCAAGGAATTCGCGTGCCAGCTCGGGGTTGTCGGTGTACTCGGGGATGAAGAACGAATCCGGAGCCTGTACTACCGCCCGCTGTCCGGGCAGGGCAAAGACACCCAGATCATCCGGGTCGTCGACTACCCCCGTGATGAAGCTGGCGATCGGATAGAGTCCGTAGTCGCCGTCCCACCAGAGCTCGATCATCTCCGTGAAGTCCACCGGATCGCTGAAGTACCCCGCCTCCAGGAGCGGGACCAGCTGCTCGCGGAACATATCCTCCGCTTCGGTGCCGACCCAGCCGACGTTTCCTTCGATCAGGTCGAGCTGGAGCTCGGGGCCGCCATAGTTGATGATGAAGTGCTCTACAATGTCGGTCAGCGGCCAACCGACGCCGTTGCCTGAGCCGATCGCGGCTTCGACACCGTCGATCTGCTGGATGTCGTCCAGAAGTTGTACGAACTCCTCGTGGGTATCCGGCTCGGAGAGACCGTGCTCCTCGAAGAACGACTGGCGATACCAGAAGCCGGGCTTCAGGTTCATGGAAACGCTGACGCCGCGCACGTCACCGGCGGCATCGACGATTGGCGGGGACACCATATCGTCTTCGTAACGCTCCCAGAGGTCGTTCTTGTTCATGATGTGCTCGCCGTTTTCGGAGATCCACCACTCCCACATCATGATGACGTCGGCCGCCGACGTCTCAGCCGCGAACTGGGCGGGCAGAACCTCGACCAGGTCCTCTGCGCGCTGAGTTACGACGTTCACCTGCGCGTCGTGTTGATCCTCGAAGGCCTCAACGACCGGCATGAACGTGTCGAGCTCGTCACCGGCCCACGGGACCGACACGGTGATCGACTCCACCTCGGGCTCCGCTTCGCCTGCCGCGAACGCCGGAGCGACTGCGAAGGCAAGTACTGCCAGCGGGACCAGTACCTTACGCATATACGCCACCTCCTTATTGGTGTCTCGGCCGCATCCATCACTGCGACCGTGTGTAGAATCAGCCCGTTTCCACGGGCGCCCTTGCGCTGCAACCGGTAACATAGTATGATTCGTGCCATGCAACCGGTAACATTACTGACAGTATTGGCCCGATATTGGCAGCTGTCAAGGATAGTTTTTGCGAATCCAGTTATCGCCGCGGAGAGAAGCCATGGCTGAATCACGCCCGAACGTTGTCTATATACATACCCATGACACTGGCCGATTCGTTGCTCCCTACGGGTACAACGCACATACGCCGAACCTCAGCGCGTTTGCCGGCGAATCGGCCGTGTTCCGCAACGCCCACAGCGCCGCTCCAACCTGTTCGCCCAGCCGGGCGGCGCTGCTTACCGGAGAGTATCCGCACACCTCCGGGATGCTCGGCCTTGCGCACTTCGGACACAGCTTGACCGATCCGCGGAAGCATCTGCTCTATACGCTGCGGGAGGCGGGGTATGCCTCGGTGCTCGCCGGCATGCAGCACGTTGCTCACGACCCGCGCTCCATCGGCTATGACCAGCTTTTGCTCGATCCGGCAACCGTTCCCACGGTGGACACGGTCTGTCCGGCGTTCGAGGAGTTTATGAACCAGAGTCCCTCCGAGCCGTTCTTTGCAAGCGTCGGGCTAACCGAGACTCACCGCGCCTTCGAAGAGCCGGGAGACCGCGAGTGCGCCCCCGCCTTCTGCCAGATTCCCTCGCCGATTCCCGACACTCCGGAGACCCGGGAGGACGCCGCAGCCTTTGCAGCCAGTCTCCGCCGCGCCGACGAGGGGATCGGCCGGGTGCTCGAGGCGCTGCGGAGGGCCGGCCTCTATGAGCGGAGCATCATCATCGTCACTACCGACCATGGGCCCCCGTTTCCAGAGATGAAATGCAACCTTACCGTGCACGGTACCGGAGTCATGCTCTTTCTCCGCGCTCCCGGGGTGGCCACGGGGAGGCGCGACGGAGCCACCCACGTGGAGGACGCGCTGGTGTCTCAGATGGATCTCTACCCGACTGTCTGTGATCTTGTCGGACTCGAGAAGCCGCCGTGGCTCGAGGGGGAGTCCCTGGTCCCGTTGCTTCGGGGGGAGACGAGCCACGTCCGCGACGAGCTATTCGCCGAAGTGAACGAGCACGTCGCCTACGAGCCCATGCGGGCGGCACGGACCGGCCGCTACCTCTACATTCGCCGCTTTGCCGCGGAGCCTAGCATCAACGAGCGCAACTGCGACGACGGGCCCACGAAGTCGCTTTTCGTCCGAAACGGCTGGCTAGACCGCCCGGTTCCCACCGAGGAGCTCTACGACACCCTCTTCGATCCCCAGGAACGGCGGAACTTGGCTGGAGTCGAGGGCTACGCCGGCGTACTCCAGGAGATGCGCGGCCGGCTCCGGAGATGGATGGAGCGGACGGAGGATCCGCTTCTGGGTTAGCCGGCGTAGGCCGGCGCCGCGCGCCCGCAGCATCCGCCGGTAGACACTGCGCCGGCAAGAAGGCCTGGAAGTAGGGGAGTCGCGTCCTCGCCATCCGCGGGCAAACACTGAAATGCGACGGTGTAGGGGAGGAGCTGAGCGGCTCTTCGGCTGGCCGCTCGCGCCGCAATGCCGCCCTGAGGCGGTGGCGGAAGCGTCAGGCGCGGCGCCAGTAGTAGATTGCCAGCTGCGTCCGGTCACGCAGCTGGAGCTTGTCCAGAATGGTGCTTACGGTGTTGCGAACGGTGCGCTCGCTGAGGAAGAGCTGCTCGGCGGTCTCGCGATTCGAGTAGCCGTGCGCGATGCGCTCGACAATGTCGCGTTCCCGGTCGGTGAGCTGATCCAGACCTGCGCCGGCCGGGTGCGAGAGCTCCCTGAGTGCGTCCGGGTCCAGTATTGCCGAGCCCGAGGCAAGGGCCCGGAGCCGTCCGGCCATGCTGGAGAAGTCGCCGGACTTGAGCAGATATCCGTCGGCACCGGCGTCGAGCGCCAGGCGGATTTCCTGCTCGTGGTTGAAGGTCGTCAACATGACGATCTTGGTGCCCGGAAACGCGTGCATAATCCGGCGTGTCGCGTCGATGCCGTCGGTACCGGGCATACGAATGTCCATGAGCACGATATCCGGCCGTTGTTGCTTCATGAGAGCAAAGGCCGCATCCCCTTCGGGTGCGGTGCCGACGACCTCCATATCCGGCTCATTCTCCAAGAGCAGGGCCAGGCTCCGGCAGAGTAGCTGGTCATCGTCAACGATCGCGATTCTCAACGCCTTCCTCTCCATCCAACGGCAGGACACAGATCAGCGTGAACCCGTCGGTGGTGTCGGTGGCTACACTGCCGCCCACGGCACGGACGCGCTGCCTGAGACCGCGCAATCCGACGCCGGCGACCGGCGCCCGGACTGGAAGACGCGCCGACAAGCCCTCCGCGCCGGCTACAGCCATTTCACTCTGGACGCGCGGGTTGTGGACCCGGAGGCGGACAATGCGCGGAGTCGCCTCGATTGCGGCATCCACGCCGGCTCCGGGCGCGTGGCGGGCGGCGTTCGTCAACCCTTCCTGTAGACACGGCTCCAAGAGTCCCCATACCCATGGTGGTACTCTCGTCGTGTCACCGCGGACGTTGAGCTCGACGGGGAGGGGGGCGAACGCGTGACACACCTCTCGCATCCGGTCGGGACCGACCGGCCGCACCGGCTTCATGTTCCGCACTGCTTCTCTGAGGCGGGCTGCGCTCTCATCGAGCCGCTCGCGTACCTGGCGAAGCATTTCCCGTGCCTCCGCTGATGCCTTCGGCGATCCCCGGAGCGTCACATCCTCGAGTGCTCGCACGGCGAGGGAGGCGCCGGTGATCTTGTGACCGACCTGGTCATGGATCTCGCGCGCAATGCGGTCGCGCTCGGTGAGTTGCGCCTCACGCGCCGTGCGCACCTGCTCGGCGAACCAGCTGTTCCGCGAGCGTTCCAGCTGGTAGCGCACCGCACGAGCCTCGTCCGCCTGCCGGTGCAGGGTCTGGCGCTCGCGAGCCCATTCGCGGATCAGAAGCGCCGGAAATGCCGCCTGCGCCAGTGCTGCAAGCACGCCGACCGGCGCTTCGATAGGTGCCACAACCGGAGCAATGCCCAACTGCACCGGAAAGATGTGGACCGCGACAGCCGCAACGGCCGGCAGCGCCCACCGGCTCCGGCCGGAGTGGATTGTGTCAAAGACCGGGAGCGCGAGCGCGAACCATGCTCCCGGCCAGTACGCGGCCGTGGTGACGACGGCCAGCTGGTCCGCAAGCACGGTCCACGCCGGCAACGAGAGGCGTACTCGCGCAGCCGTGGCAACACAGAGGAAGAGCAGGAGCGCAGTGCCGGCAGGATCGCCGTCGCCCAGCCATAGAGCGGCCAGGGTCACGACGGCCAGCCCGCGCCAGGCATTGGCTGTAGCGTGCGGGGTCAGCTTCATCGACGGCGAAGATTATAGCATCCGTTTCCGTGGTTGGCTCATCCAATTCTCCTCCTGCTGCCGATGAGCAAGAACAGCACGGTGAGGAGGAGGAAGAGGAGGTACGGCAGTCCAAGCTCTTGGAGCCGGCCTCCGGTGACCACAACCTGTTTTGCTTCCGCGAGCCAGTAGGTGGGAAGGAGCATCGCCGGCCGTTGCAGCGCCTCCGGCATGACTTCGATGGGCCACATCAGCCCTCCCAACATCGACATGAGTATTACCACGTTGACCATGATCAACATCGACGCTTCGCGGTTTCGGAAGAGCGAGCACCACGCGAGCGCGAAGGCAACCGCGGTAAGGGCAAAGAGGGCGTACGTTGCAAAGAGCAGGCCGGGATTGGTCAGGTTGTGGCCAACGAGCGCGCCGGCGGTCACCGTGATAGCGATTTGGACCACCAGGACCATTGAGTACGCGAGGACGTTCCAGCCGAGATAGGAGAAGGAGGAGACCGGCGCTGCCGCGATGCGGAGCAACACTCCGGAGGCACGATCCTGGAGTAGGAAGTGCACCATCTTGGCGGCGGCAAAGAGCACGATTATGCCGAGGAAGTGGTAGCCCATCGGAAGGACGGCCCACGCTCCTGCCGGCGCGTCCGATGCCGGCGGCATGGCAACGACGGCGACCGGCAGTACGATGAGGAGGATCATCGTACCCTTGTCACGTACGCACCGTTTCAGTGCGAGGGCAAATATCCTCATGCCAGCTTCCTCCTCCCGACTACGACTGCCGTGGCAGCGACGACAATGCAGACTCCGACGAGAATGCCGAAGCTGAGATACAGTTGAGAGCCTCCGCGCCCGAGGAGATGCGCGCTGCTGTCCCCGAGGATACGGCCGATCACCGCATTCTGCGCAAGCGATATCGGGTTCCCGTAACTGCCCAGAAACTCAAAGAGCGCATTGTCCGGCAACGGCACGATGAAGCCGGCAAGTACGAAGGAGCCAAAGCCGTATACCTCCGCCAAGCGTTCGGCAACCGTGGCGTTGCGGGCGGCAAGGAGGAGAATCAGGTGCACGAGCTGCGCCTGAAGCGCCACAACGAAGAGCACGAGGAGCACCCACCCGACGTTTCCCCACCGCACCCCGTGCACCAATGCCGTAAGGGCGATCAGGGCGGCACCCTGGAGGATACTGAACAACGTGGCAGCCGTAATCAATCCTCCGGCGTGCATCGACCCGTGATAGGGAAGGGAGTGGATGCGCCAACGCCGTGCCGAGAGCAGGTCCTCCTTGATGTAGTCCATCGTGTACGCCCCGCCGAACAGCTGGAACGCGAAGACAAAGCTAATGGCCACGTAGTCCATTCCGCCGAACCCGTTCGCGACCACTTCGGACAAATGGGCGGAAATTAAGCCTATGATGCTAATCAGTGCCAGCGGAAGGACGAAGAGAATGAGGAGCGCAAGGTAGCCGCGGGCCATGCGCAGGAGCGCATACTTAACCGATTGTACGAATATCGCGGCAGACATAATCACTCCTCCTCCGGATCGCGCAGCTGACGCCCGGTCAGCGTTAGGAAGACGTCCTCCAGAGTCGGTGCCGGCGTCTGGACGGATCGCACGCCGCCTGCCTCCCGCACGATCTCC
>Ga0207421_10001463_pt1 | contig 30308 bp, 37 predicted proteins | sample SodLakKL_010_SED_4_FD_187542 | JGI IMG/M metagenome (GOLD analysis project Ga0207421, IMG submission 187542) | Alkaline sediment microbial communities from Lake Tanatar, Kulunda Steppe, Russia - 8KL_010_SED (SPAdes) (version 2) | ecosystem: Environmental > Aquatic > Non-marine Saline and...
CAACTGGGGCATGAGTCCGGTCGAATCGCTCGAATGGGTGAAGGAGCACATGGTGCGGTATTATCCTCTCGGTGAGTTCTGCACCCCCGGGGAGGGTGAGTGACATGCATCACGAAGTCCTCATGGCAGGTTTTGGTGGGCAGGGCATCATGCTCATGGGCCAGATGCTCGCGTATGCGGGCATGAAGGAGGACAAGTACGTTTCCTGGATGCCCTCCTACGGTCCAGAGCAGCGAGGGGGTACTGCCAACTGCGGGGTGGTGCTGTCAGATGAGCCGGTCGGATCTCCTGTGGTCACCGAACCTACCCTGTGCGTTGTGATGAATCGCCCGTCCCTGATGAAGTTCAGGGATGCGGTGCAGAAGGACGGCTACCTGTTCATCAACAGTTCTCTTGTTGACGATTCGGTGCAGCGAGATGACATCGAAGTGTTCTCCATATCGGTGACTGATGAGGCAGATGCTATGGGAAATACGCGCGTGGCCAATATGATCATGCTGGGTGCGCTGTCCACGGTGACCGGAGTCGTGCCGTTTGAACGCCTGAAGGCCGTCCTTTCTGAGGTGCTGCCCCCGGCCAGGCACAGTCTGATTCCCATAAATGAGCAGGCGCTCGAACTGGGACGAGAGCTGGTGCAGGATTGACAGGTGCTTCTGCGGAATGAGGAGGGAGCAGGGGCGGGCCCCGGCCCGCTCCCAGCATAAGAAAACAGGGGGAGGTCCATGGGTTCTTCAGAGAAACAAGACCAACTGCCGGAGGAAGTCACCGAGGATGAGGTGCAGGAGCTGGTGGGGCAGCTGCCCGGCATACAGTCCTGTCGCCTGGTCTGCAATGACTGGGGCGCGATTGAAGAGTTTCACGTGTTGGCGGGCGATGAGCGGCATCCAAAGCAGATAGTCCGTGATATCGAAAGTGCCCTGGCGGCCAAGTGGGGACTTCAGGTCGATCACAAGCGAGTCAGTGTGGCGAGTCTCACCTCCGGTTCTGGCCGGTCCGGCGAACAGTCCACGGGCAGCGGAACTGCATGGATTGAGCTGGTCAGCATCCGCTCGACCAGCCACCCGGGGCAGCAGTATCTGGAGGTTGAGGTGACCGTGCGGACAGCGAGTGGGGATGCGACGGGTCGTGCGGACGGGGGTATCGCCCGGGCGAAGCACGGGCGACTGTCTGCTGAGGCCGCCACCCGGGCGCTCAATGAGATTCTGCCCCCCGGGCACTATATACAGATGGAGGACATCCGCTCGGTGGATATGGCGGCGGGTCCTGTTGTCTGCGTTCAGCACAGCCTGCTGCGGCAGCGGATCGCATCGCTTCTCATCGTTGGTGCCGCGCCTGTGCAGGGAGATGATTGGTCGCGCGCTGCCGTGCAGGCCACCGTTGCTGCTGTGAATTATCACATCGAGCACTTCTCAGCCGCGAATTCCGCAAAGCGCGAATGAGATTGAGGGGAACATATTGTCTCGATGCTATGGGGTGCACGAAGCCCGGGTGGAGTATGCGCAGTTACTGCGTGAAGGACTGCAGCGATGTGAGGTGCGGATTCTCGACCGGGACGAAACGTCCCTGGCGCTGAATTACCTTCATGTTACGGGAGCGCTGCGCCGGGGGGATCGGGTGCTGGTCAACACGACCGCAATGGACCTGCAGCTCGGCAGCGGTGGGTTTCACGTTGTTGTCTGGGGTCCACGGATGACCGGTGAGCTTTCGAATGATGCCGGTCACATTATGAAGCTCAGATATACGCCCCTGCAGATGCGCGTTCTGGCCATAGAGGAGAAGGCGTCGCCACATCACAGCAGGGTGCGGGAGGCGGATGACCTGTACAGAATGCCGGTGGTCTGCCTGGAACTGCACAGTCAGCTGCTTCCAGCCGTGGCGGGCATCCGGGCTCGCGATCCGTCTCTTTCAGTTGCCTTCATAATGACGGACGGTGGTTCGCTTCCCCTGATCATGAGTGAGGTGGCTGGGCACCTTACAGAAAAGGACTGGATCCGTCACACTCTGACCGCCGGTCACAGTTTCGGTGGACAGTGGGAGGCCGTAAATGTATACAGTGCTCTTGTTGCCGCCAGATGCGCTCTCCGGGCAGATGTCGCGGTAACGTGCATCGGCCCGGGCGCGGTCGGAACCGGCACCCGTTTCGGTCACTCCGGGATGCAGCAGGCTCAGTCCATTAATGCGACCACGATATTGAATGGTATGCCCATAATGCCGCCGAGGTTCTCGTGTACGGACGAGCGCCGCCGTCACCGCGGCCTCAGTCACCACAGCCACACGGTCCTGGAGTGCGCTGCACGCGACGACCTGCGCGTGGTTGTGGCTGAGGACGGGACGGACCTTTCCTGGAGAGAAGCCGCACACACCCGACCAGCTCACGGTCGCGTCATTTCCGACAAAGGAGGCCCGGGAATTCAGCTGTTGCGCACTGAGTTCGAACCGGAACGGGCGAGAGAACTGCTCCGCTATATGGGGCGACCTCTTGAGGACGAACGTGATTTCTTTCTTGCCGCCTCAGCGGCCGGCCGGTTCGCCGCAATGATGGTCGGCATGAAGGAGGAAAATAGTGATGATTGATCGTGGTGGATCCGAGATTGTCTTCCGGGGAAGGATCCTTGCTGTGCGGGTGGACTCAATTTCCCGGTCGGGAGGAGAAACGAAAAGAGAAGTCGTCGAGTCTGCCCAGGTCAGCGCCGTGTTGGCCACCCGGGAGCGCGATGTGACGGAGGTCTGTATGGTCGAGCAGTACCGTCATCCCGTCAAGCGACGCATTCTGGAGATCCCCGCCGGGCGCGTGGATCCCGGAGAGACGCCGGAGGAATGCGCGCGAAGGGAGCTGAGCGAGGAAACAGGATACACGGCACGCCGGTGGGTTCCCCTGGGCTCCTTTTACTCCTCCCCGGGTTTTTGCACCGAGTGCATCCATGTCTTTTCTGCGGAAGATCTGGAGTGCGCCGAGGCCCCGCCTCCCGGCGATGAACGGGACCTGTTGGTGCGGTGGCTTCCACTTGATGCCCTTGTGCATTCAACCGACGGCCCGCTGGACGGCAAGACGCTGGCCGCCCTCATGCTGTGGAACAAAAACAGGAAAGGTCGCTGTGATGATTCTGCCCCAGGCACGTACACATAAGCATGTGAGGAGCATGCATCCGGCGAAAGCAGAGGAGGCGAGCGGTTGTGCGCCTGTCGGCGGGCGGAAGAAGGCGGCTGCCCTCGCGGGGCCCGCGGGTGATTCATTCCAATGCAGACTCGCTGTTATTCGATCACCTCAGGGAACATGTTGCCCTGTACTTCTTTGTGCTGGCGATGTTAATTGCCGGTGTGATTGTCGGGGCTCTTGCCATCGGTTCCCTCACTTCCTCGCAGGTAGACGAGCTGGGAGAGTACACTCTGGGTTTTTTTCAGAGCCTGGAGGGAGCCGAAACGCCTGTTCCCGGCAACGCCCTGTTCGTGACCTCCCTGACTGCCAATATGAGAACATTATTAGTGATCGTGCTGCTGGGTTTCACCGTAATAGGCATGCCCCTCGTCGCCCTGGTGCTTCTCATCCGGGGATTTATTCTGGGCTTTACCGTCAGCTTCCTGATGTACCTGCAGGGGGGGATGGGCTTTCTGGTTGCCTTTGCATCTGTGTTTCCCCACAACGCCCTGATCATTGCGGCCATGACCTTTGCGTCAGTGAATGCGCTCGCCTATTCTCTGAACCTCCTTGCCAGCCGGCGCGGGGTGGGAGCAAAGAGGAGCGATGTATCTGTAATGTGGTACCTGCTGCGCGCTCTATTGGCCTCCTTTGTCATAGTCTTTGGCTCAGCGGTGGAAGGTTACCTCGTACCCTGGATGATGCGGCTTTTGGCGGGATATATGTAAGTGTTATGATGGACGTGCAAATGTTGGGGGTACATACGAAGTCATTCTTGCCGAAAGGATGAGATCGCATGAAGATTGGAGTTCCCCAGGAGATCAAGGCGAATGAGAACCGTATCGCGCTCACACCAGCAGGTGCATCCGTGCTCAGCAGTGACGGACATCAGGTGTTCATTGAAAGAGGTGCGGGAGAGGGCAGCGGTTTCTCCGATGCACAGTACACCGAGGTAGGCGCAGAGATTCTGGAGGATGCCGAGGCGATCTACGGGACGGCCGACATGATCATGAAGGTGAAAGAGCCGCTCGAACCTGAGTTCGACCTGCTCCGCACCAATCAGATTCTCTTTACCTACCTGCATCTGGCCGCAGAGGAGGATCTGACCCGCGTCCTCATGGACCGTGCAGTAGTATCCATTGCTTATGAGACTGTGGAGCTGGAAGACGGGAGCCTGCCTCTATTGACACCCATGAGTGAGGTTGCCGGTCGTATGGCGACACAGGTGGGCATTCATCACCTGGAGGAACACGCGGGCGGAAAAGGAAAACTGATGGGCGGCATCCCCGGCGTTCTTCCCGGTCGGTTTGTCGTTGTCGGGGGCGGGGTTGTCGGCACCAACGCGGCAAAGATGGCCGTGGGCCTGGGCGCTGATGTCACCATCCTGGACATTGACGCCGATCGGCTGCGCTATCTTGAGGACGTTTTCGGCAATACCATCAAGACTCGTGTTTCCAACCCCTTTGTGATTGCGGAAGAGGCGGAAAAGGCCGACCTGCTGGTGGGCGCCGTTCTCGTTCCCGGTGCCCGGTGCCCCACACTGGTGACAGACGACATGATCCGTTCCATGGAAGACGGGTCGGTGGTGGTTGATGTGGCCATTGATCAGGGGGGCTCAATCGAGACCATCGATCGCGTGACCACGCACGCTGAACCAACATACGTCAAGCACGGGGTAGTTCACTATTCGGTTGCAAACATGCCCGGGGCGGTTCCGCGCACCAGCACCATCGGGCTCACGAATGTCACCCTTCCGTATGCCTGCGAGATTGCTGCCAAGGGATGGAAGAAGGCAGTCCAGGATGATCCGGCACTCGCCAAGGGGGTAAATGTCCTCGACGGTAAGATCGTCTACGGCGCGGTGGCGGAGGCCTTTGACTTGCCGTATCATGCACTGGATTCCGTTCTGTAATACTGCGCGCTGTACCGGGCGGTGGTCGAATCTTCTCCGGTCACCGTCCGTATTGCTGTGCGGAAAGGAATTCGGGTGATAGCCCGACCTCTCATGACATAAGGATATGGCACAGATGGTTATGGGAGGGGGCATTGCGGCCGGAATGACGAGGGGAACGGGGTTTTCCAGTGCGCGGCTTCTGGTGCGGATTATCCTGACCCTGCTGCTGGTCGCCGTGGTGCTGCCCAAGATCCTGGCTCTTTTCTTGGAATCTCTCATCCCCGCGCCCCCGGCGCCCGATGGACCTTACATTCGGGAGGTTTACGCACCGGTACGGGTATCCACCCCGCGCGAGGAAGTCGAGGTCTGGTGGCACATGGTGCGAAAACAGCTGAGAAGCTACTACCGGAAAGAATGAGCGTGAACGCCGACGGGGAGGGGGTTACGGTGGAGGATGCGGGCGTGATCCAGGAGTTCATTGATTACCTGGGCATCGAGCGGGGGCTGGCCGGGAATACGCTGGAATCCTACGCGCGCGATCTCAGGCAGTTCCTGAAATACCTCGAGGAGGAAAGAGAGGGGGGTGAGAAGCCTCTGCTGCTGTATGAGGCCAAGCGCGCCCGTCTGGTGGCCTATGTAATGTGGATGCGGGAAAGAGGTATGGCGTCATCCACCATTGCCCGCCGGCTGGCGGCTCTGCGCAGCTTCTACAATTTCATGGTGCAGGAAGACTATATGGAGATGAACCCTACCCGGGACATAGACATTCCGAAACCCGACAAGCGCCTTCCGCAGGTCCTCACGGTTTCAGAGGTGGAGCGACTCCTGCGCCAGCCCGACGAGAGTGGGCCCATCGGTATGCGAGATCGTGCCATACTGGAGCTGCTCTATGCCACCGGTATCAGGGTTTCCGAGTTGGTGGGGCTGGATCTGGAGCACATCAACACGGCGCGGAGGCAGCTGCGGTGTATCGGCAAGGGTAACAAAGAGCGAATTGTGCCCATGGGAAGCATTTCCGCCAGCGCCGTGAAACGCTATCTCGATGCCGGCCGGCCGGATCTGATCCGGAACCTGCGTGAGCAGGCGCTTTTTGTCAACAATCACGGGCGACGCCTGACCCGCCAGGGTATCTGGAAGATCGTCAAGCGGCACGGGCTGGGTGCGAATATTGATAAAAAAATCGCACCTCACATCCTGCGCCATTCCTTTGCGACGCACCTGTTGGAAAATGGAGCTGACCTGCGCTCAGTTCAGGAGATGCTCGGTCACGCCGACATCTCCACCACTCAGATCTACACTCACCTGACCGGCCGTCACCTCAAGGATGTCTATTCGCGGGCTCATCCCCGGGCCTGAGGAGGGCGGACCCGGGTGTCGCATTATGGGTTTACCCCTCACAATATAATGTTCATGGAAAGGACGTGATGGATGTGGGTGGGAAGCCGTCCCTTCTGTGCATGACTCTCGCGATTGCCCTGTTCCTGAGTGCACCGGTCCGGGGAGTCGGGGGGGATGCGACCCTCTCTTTTGACCTGGATTCGGTCGAGCTGTCCGCCGCGTCCGCCCATCTCATGGATGCGACCACGGGTGCAGAGCTCTTTTCTCACAGAGCGGATGAGAGAAGGGCCCCGGCCAGCATGACCAAGATCATCACTATGGCAGTCATCTTTGACGCCCTGAAGGCCGGAACGATCCGTCTGGACGACGTGGTGGTAGTCAGTGCCCGTGCGTCGGGAATGGGGGGATCGCAGGTATTTCTGGAAAAAGGGGAGGAAATGTCGGTTGAGGATCTGCTCAGGGCGGTGGCCATATCTTCCGCCAATGATGCCTCGGTGGCCCTGGCCGAGCATGTCTCCGGCAGCGTAGAGGCGTTTGTCGATGATATGAACGCACTTGGCGAGCATCTCGGCCTGATCAACAGTCACTTCACCAACCCGCACGGCCTGGATCATCCTGAGCATTATTCGACCGCACGAGACATCAACCATTTTGCCAGCTACCTGCTGAGAACACATCCGGAGGTCACCGACTACACGTCTGTGTGGACGGACTGGCTGCGCGAGGATACTGATGACCCGTTCTGGTTGACCAATACTAATCGTCTGCTGGGAGATTACCCCGGGATGGACGGATTGAAAACCGGTCGCACTGAAGAATCCGGCTGGTGCCTCAGTGCCACCGCGGTGCGCGACGGGACCCGGTTTATTGTCACGGTCATAAATTCCCCCACTTCCGATGAGCGGTTTGACGATGTGGAGAGATTGCTCGACGGCGGATTTGCCGCGGCCGAGACCGTGTATCTGGTTGAGCCGGGCGATGTGATGGCGGAGGTGCCGCTGTGGGAGGCCGATGTGCAGAGCATAGAACTCACCGTGGGCGAGAGGGTGGTGGTGACAGTTCCCCGCGGTACCGCAGATCAGGTGGCACTGCGCGTAGAAGAGCCCGATGCTGCGCTCGCCGCCCCGCTTTCGCAGGAATCTCCCGTCGCCTCAGTGAGTGCCGAGCTGGAGGGGACATCGATTGCGGAATACTCGCTGGTGCCGGTCCGCAATGTCGAACGGTGCGGTCCAGTGACTTTGTTTGTCAGGATGCTCCGAAGGCTGTGGGTATTCCGTTGAGGCTAGCAGGAATTGACCCCACGTTGACGAAAGCCTCTCTGCGCGCGAACTATTGATGCTTGCGGTGGGGAGGTCATCATGGAAATTGACATCCGTCGGGGCGGCGATTCAATGATCATAACACTGCGCGGAGAATTTGACCTCAAGACGGCACCTGAATTCTGCCGGAGGGTGGATGAACTGGAGCTCGAGACGACCCCCCGGGTGGTGGTGGATTTGAAAGAGGTCACCTTCATCGACAGTTCGGGACTGGGAGCGCTTCTGGGTCGTTATCGGGATCTGTCATCTTCCGGCATAGACTTCGCTCTGGCGGCTCCCTCGCATACCGTCCGCGAGATCCTCGGCATCGCCGGGGTGTGTCGCGTGCTGGATGTCTACCCGAGTGTGCAGTCCGCGCTCCGGAGCGAAGAGGAGGCATCGAGGGCCGATGACGAGCACTGAAAATTCGAACTGGATGCGGCTTGAGTTGGCCGCGCGAAGTGAAAACGTGGGACTTGCCCGGGTCAGCGTGGCGGCCTTTGCTGCTGAGGCCGGATTTACCCTTACACAGGTAGACGAGATCAAGATAATCATCTCAGAGGCCGTATCAAATGTGGTCCTGCATGCCTATCCGGGTTGTTCTGAGGGGACAGTGGTTATCGAGGCGCGGATCTCCGGAGATATGCTGAGGGTCCGGGTCCGCGACGAGGGCGTCGGGATGGAGGACGTGGAACGTGCCCGCCGCACCAGCTTTTCCACCCTTGATGGGCGAATGGGCATGGGATTCACTTTTATTGCGAGTTTCTCTGACCGGCTGGACATAGAGTCCTCGCCCGGTGAGGGCACTGCAGTCATCGTTGATGTCCACCGGGCATCCTCTGACAGGGATCCGGACCCGGAAGATGGCCAGTGAGGAGCCAATGATGATGAGGGGATCCGGTGGCTGTACGGATGCCGTTCTGTTCTGCCTTGCGCGGGAGGGAGATCAGTGCGCCCGCGAAGAGCTGGTCGAGATGCACCTCGGTCTGGTTCGCTCTGTGAGCGGGCGTTTTTTTGTTTCCCCACAGGAGCGCGCCGATCTGATGCAGGCGGGTATGGTGGGCCTTCTGCGAGCAGTCGAGCGATTTGACCCCGAACGTGGTACTGCCTTCAGCACGTATGCGGTCCCTTACGTGCTGGAAGAGATGCGTCGGTACCTGCAGAGTCTCGGGCCTGCTTCGGTGTCGCGACGGGCCAGGGACCTGGTGCGCCGGGTCCGGGAGCACCAGGCTCGCGCCGGCAGGGGTGATCGCACTTCCCTGCGCACGACGGCGGAGGAACTGGGTATCGATGCGGCGGATGTTGCTCATGCTGAGGAAGCCCTGCGCCCACCCGAGCAGCTGCAGGAAGATGAATTCTGCACCGACACCGATCGGCATGCCGATGGGACGGAGAAGCTGGACTTGCGGGAGGCGCTGCGGGGTCTGGACTGTCGCGGTCGTCGCATAATCTGCCGTCGCTACTTCGAGGACATGACGCAGCAGGAGGTGGCCGAGGAGATGGGGTTTTCGCAGGCGCAGATCTCACGACTGGAGAAGAAGGCCCTGAAGCAGATGCGAGATCATCTCCGGATTTTTTCAACCTGAACCAATTTCATCCTCACATCTGAAACTGTCTCCGCCGGGAGGTTCATCTCCCCGGCCAGGATACCAGCTGCCCCGGTGCGTTTGGCAGTCATGTATGCGATGAACTATCCCCGGTGCCTGCCCCGAGAATGAGTCGTGCAAGCAGTTTTTGAATTCGGCCACGCTGTCACATTGCCGGTTACGGACGAGACGACAGCCTGGCCCGGGGGACAGCTGGCCGTATGATCGCACTGCACGTGAGTCATAATATCCCTGAAGCCGTTAAGTGGAGGTGATCCATCGTGAGTGTAGTCAAAGTACTGGAGCTGGTCGGCTCGTCTGGAGACGGTTTTCAGGAAGCAGTCGAACAGGCCGTGGAGCGCGCCTGTCAGACTGTTGACGGTATCTCCGGGGTCGAGATAGTGAATCTTACAGCTGATGTCAACAACGGCAGGGTGATGCAGTACCGGGCAAATATCAAGGTTGCATTCGAGGTTGATGGAAGAGGCACGAAGTGAGCTGTCCTCACTGCAGCCTCTTCTCTGCTGCAGACCTGGGAGGTGGGCGATGAAAGCGGGACCGCGGGAATCGAGGGCGTACCAGAGGCTGCATGCGAAGTACCGTCCGCAGACTCCCCTTCTGCGCAATGTGACCGTGGCATTTCTGGTCGGTGGGACGATATGTGCCTTTGGCCAGCTGGTGTATGATTTTTACCTCGGCCTGGGTTTCACTCCCGCTGAGGCTGCGGGACCTCTGGCTGGAACCATGATCTTCCTTGGTGCATTCTTGACCGGGCTTGGGGTCTATGACTGGATCGGTGACTTCGGCGGCATGGGGGCGGCCCTGCCGATAACTGGCTTTGCCAATGCAATTGTGGCACCAGCCATGGAATCCAAGCGGGAGGGCCTCGTGCAGGGACTCGGAACCAAGATGTTCGAGGTGGCCGGTCCCGTACTGGTTTACGGGTTGACGGTATCTTTCGTTGTCGGAGCGGTCCGGTACATTATTCGTGCGTATTGAGGCGAAGATGCAGACGCTGGGCGATCCGCCGACCCCGAACACTCTTTGGTTTTCCTCCGAGCCGCGTTTGATCAGCTGCGGTTCTGTTGTCGGCCCGAAGGAGGGCGCAGGGCCTCTGGGCGACCACTTCGATCACGTATGCTCGGATGAGCGGCTGGGTGAGCGAAGCTGGGAGCAGGCGGAGCGACGCTTACTCATGGCAGCTATCGATCACTGCCTGGTCCGCGCCAAACTGAAGCCGGAGGATGTGCAGGTGCTGCTCGCCGGCGACCTTATGGACCAGATCGTCACGTCGGGATATGCCGCCCGGCATCATAATGCTCCGTTCTTCGGTCTGTACGGGGCCTGCTCCACCTTTTCGGAGGCTCTGCTTTTGGGTTCAGTACTGGTCGATGGTGGGTACAGAAAGACGGCCCTCTGCGCCACCGCCAGCCACCACAATGCTGCGGAGCGCCAGTTCAGGGCTCCCACGGAGTTCGGGGCGCAGAGACCCCCGCTGTCGCAGTGGACCGTAACGGGTGCCGGGGCGTGCCTCCTGGGGGCGGAGCCCGTGGTCAAGGATGAACCCTGCATAGTTGTGGAGTCCGGGACGATCGGTCGGGTGGTCGATTATGATGTGGCTGATCCCTATGATCTTGGTTCGGCCATGGCCCCAGCCGCTGCGGACACTGTTCTGGCCCACTTACGGGATGTGCAGCGATCGCCGGAGTACTACGATCTGATTCTCACCGGGGATCTGGGAAGGGTGGGGCGAGACCTCGCACTGGAGCTGGCAGGTGGGCAGGGTGTGCAAGTGGACGGGGAGCGCTGGCAGGACGGAGGAGTGCTCATTTATGATCGCAGTCAGAATGTTCGGGCCGGAGGGTCGGGATGCGCCTGTTCAGCGTGCGTATTCTGCGGTTACGTGTGGCGCCTGATGCGGTCCCGGAACCTGCGCCGGGTTCTCGTGGTGGCCACCGGCGCTCTTCTCAGCCCGCTCATCAGCAAACAGGGAGAGTCTATCCCCGCTGTAGCGCATGCTGTATCTTTCAAGCTGGTCTGATTTTTCGAGAGGGGGAATTCAGTTGCCCTACCTGACTGCATTCATCACCGGGGGACTCCTCTGCGTGGCGGCACAGCTCGTGGTGAATCTCACGCAGCTGACCCCGGCCCACACGATGGTTCTGTTCGTCTCGGCAGGTGCCGTGATCAGCGGACTGGGCTGGTACGATGTTCTGATCGAATTTGGGGGGGCCGGTGCAACCGTTCCCCTGACCGGTTTCGGCCATGCCCTGGTGAACGGCATCCTGGACGGTCTTAACCAGAAAGGACTCATGGGTCTTTTCACCGGGGGGATCACCGGTGCTGCCATGGGAATCACTGTGGCAGTCATCGCCGGTTACGCGGCAGCTGTGCTGTTTGATCCGAAGGGGTGAGCGCATCTGAAGAGCCGAGAGATGAGGAAGCAGCCCATAGACAAGGACCTGGAGAAGACCGAGCGCTTCCTCAATGACGAGATAGGCCTGGACTCGTGTGTAGAGCTGGTGCCCAAGAAGTTCACATTTGCCGGGCGCGAGGGTTTGCTAGTAGGTGTGGACGGGTTCACCAAAGACGGCATTCTCATGTACATTGTGGACAGCCTGACCCAGCTGGACGAGGCGGACATCCTCCCGAACCCCATGGAGAAGCTCCTGCAGCGGTTCGTCCCCTTCATGGAGGTCGAACTGGCCGACGATATGTATGATGCCACCGACCAGATTATCAGCGGGCCGGTGGTGTTGTTCGTCGACGGTGAGGACCGGTGCATGGTCATCGACTCGCGAACCTACCCCATGCGAGCCGTAGAGGAGCCAGATCTTGAGAGAGTGATGCGGGGACCGAGGGATGGATTTGGCGAGACACTGGTTCTGAACATTGCGCTGCTGCGACGGCGGGTGCGCGACTACAGCTTCCGCACCGAGTTGGTGACAATTGCCGCCCGCTCACAGACGGATGTCACGCTGGTCTATCTGGAGGATCTCGCGGATCAGAGTTTTCTCGACGATGTCCGGGAATCACTGGCCAACATCGATGTCGACGCGGCTCCCATGGCGGAGAGAAGTGTGGTGGATTTCATCACGCAGGGTCGCAAGTCTCGTCTGAACCCGTATCCGGTGGTTCGCTTCACTGAAAGGCCGGATGTGGCTGCCGAGTACCTGTTTGAGGGTCACATACTCATAGTGGTCGATGGAACGCCGGCGGTAATCATGTTTCCCACCACCGCCTTCCATCACCTGCAGCACGCCGAGGAGTTCCACGAATCGGTATTCAACGGTACGTTTGTGCGTCTGGTACGCTACCTCGCGGTGTTGATTGCCTGGGTGGGCACCCCGCTGTGGTTGGTCTTGAGCCAGAGCCAGGAAGTACTTCCCCCAGGGTTTGACATAATCGGTCCGGAGGAAGCCGTTGCCGTTCCCCTTTTGGTGCAGTTTCTTTTCGGTGAATTGGGGGTGGAGTTGATCCGCATGGGTCTGATGCACACACCGAATGCCTTGGCAACCAGCCTGGGAATTATTGGTGCAGTCCTGCTGGGAGAGCTTGCCGTGGAAGTAGGGCTATTCAATGCCGAGGTGGTACTGTACGTCACTGTTACCGCTCTGGCTTTCTTTGCCGTACCGAGCTGGGAGATGAGTGGGGCGCTGCGGCTCTCCCGCGTGATCCTGCTGGTGGTCGGGGGAGTACTCGGACTTACCGGTCTGGCAGTGGCCTTTCTCCTGAACATTGTAGTCCTGGCCCGAACGACCAGCTGGGGGGTTCCGTACCTGTGGCCGCTCATTCCCTTTGATGGGCACGGGTTTCTGGACATTCTGTACCGTCGACCCATGTCCGTTCCCAAGCGCCGGCCCTGGATTCTTCGCCCCGGGGATCCCACGAGGGGGGGATGAAAGTTGCTGGGCACACTCGCTCGTCAACTCACCCGTACGCGAAAAGAAGACCGGGGTGGTGCAGTCCGGGACCGGGTCCGGGTGGGCTTCCCCCGCTCCCTGACACATTACCTGCAGGGAAACTACTGGAGACGTTTTGTGCAGTTAACCGGGGCAAAATGGGTGGTCTCACCGTCGACTGACGCGCAGATATGGCGCGATGCGGTCAGCGGGGGTGATGATGATCTCTGTCTCCCCGTTCGGGCGTACTGTGGACATGCCGCCTATCTCGCCCCGCGCACTGATCTCCTGCTGGTCCCGCGAGTAGTGCGGATGGAGCCCGGAGCCCATATGTGCCCCCTCCTTCTGGGGCTTCCCGACCTGGTCCGGTCGCGACTGGATGGGGTGCAGGTTCTCGCTCCCAGGGTATGTGCTGACGAGGTGCCGGCCAGATTCAGGCGCCGGCTGGCCCGGGCGGCGCAGTTCATTGGGGCTTGCAGGGCGGATGGACGCAGTATCCTGCAGACGGCGAGAATGCCCCGCCGCACGCCCCGGTCTCTTTCTGAACCGGTCCGGGTTCGACTCGACCGACTTCGCCCGGACAGCGGCCGCCCACAGGTGGCAGTTCTGGGTCACCCCTATCTTCTGGCTGACGATTACCTCAACCTGGACCTCATGCACAGGTTCGTGGACTGCGGGGTTGAGCCCATCGTCAGTGATTGGCTGAGCCCAGGCGAACTGGAGCCCCATCTTGACCCTCCCGCTGTACGGCCGTACTGGAGCGAGGGGGCACGGATGCTGGCTGCGGCGCGCTGTCTCGTTCGTCGCGGGGTGGAAGGAATGGTTCATGTATCGGCTTTTGGCTGCGGCTGTGATTCGTTCATGGGATACGAACTGGAAGCCCGTATGCGAAAGTGGAACGGGCCACCGCTGCTCCGACTGGTTCTGGATGAACACACGGCAGAGGCGGGACTTGCGACTCGTCTGGAGGCCTACTGTGACATGATCCGGGGTCGTCGCGATGCGGGGTGATGGAATGAAGTTGACTTTTCCCCGCATGGGAACAGTGCAGGTTGCCCTGGCGGCTGTACTTGAGAAGCTCGGGCACCAGGTGGTGGTGCCGCCGCCGCTTTCTGCCGATACTGCGGCACTGGGGGCCAGGTACGCTCCTGAGAGCGCCTGCCTGCCGTGCAAGCTGGTGTTGGGGGGTTTTCTTCAGGTGGCCGAACGCGAAACGGTGGACGGGGCGATCATGGCTGGTGGAGTGGGCCCCTGTCGTTTCGGCTGCTATCACCGGGCTCACCGGTCCCTGATGCGCGAGCAGGGATTCGACTGGGAATGGTTTGTGGCCCGTCCCCCCAGGGGGCGGCTGGGAGAGGTTTTCGCAGAACTGTCGCGTCTCCGGGCCGGGGCATCCATGCGTTCGGTGTACTCGGCACTTCGTCTCGGGTGGCGCAAACTCACTGTTTTGGACGAAATCGAGGAGGCTGTCCGGGAGCTGTTCCCGCGGGAGAACTCACCTGGGAGCGTGAGGCGGGTGCACCGCAGGGCGGTCGCAGCTGTTGAGCATGCCGATGAACTGCGGGCTCTTCGGCGGGCAAGAGCAGAGGCTCTTTGCGCCCTTAGGGCTGCCTCGACATCAGCTCGGGATGAGGAGCCGGTTCAGGTGGCACTGGTTGGAGAGATATTCACCGTACTGGAACCGGGGGCCAACATGCAGCTCGAGGATTTTCTGGGTGGACTGGGAGCGCGTGTCCACCGGGAAATCCGGATCAGCAACTGGGCGAGAGAACACATTTTCTGTGACTTTTTGCGATGGAGTCGAAAGGGTCATCGGATAAAGCGTGCTGCAGAACCGTACCTGGGACATTTTGTGGGTGGAGAGGGCCAGGCGACGGTTGGCCGGGCCGTACATTCATCTGCGGTGGTGGACGGTATTGTGCATGTGATGCCCTTTACCTGCGGTCCGGAGATCATCGCCCGTTCCGTACTGCGCACGGTTCGTCGCGACCTTGACATACCGATCTTGACCCTGGTGTTTGATGAGCACACTGCCCGGGCCGGTGTGCAGACACGGCTGGAGGCTTTTGTTGATATGCTACGGTGGCGAAAAGCACAAAGCGGAAAATCCAGGAACCGGCAGGAGAGCATCCATGACCGCCCCCGCAGCAGCATATTCGAGTAAGTCGACAAGCTTTCGCTTCAGGGATGTCGGTTGATGCTGGACTGCCGGGCCGCCGGTCACCGCCCGAAATGCAGAGATTTCTACTACATTCTATTTGTGCGAGATGTAGCATGCTGGGGCCAAAACCCGTGAGAGGTTGGACAGATTCCCACCACCCGCATCGGCGTCAGGTGATGTGCGGTGGCGAAGATCATCTGGTGTCCAGCAGTCATTCATCCCGCCCTGGAGTCGATTCATTGCGGTATGGACAGAACCGAGCAACCACAGCTGAGAAGCCTCCTTGCGGCTTCCCCCGGCAGACGTTCAGGAAGTAGGGCCGGGCTGCTGTCTAGATCTGCAGCGACTCCCGCTGGGTACCGCCGGACTCCTGTTCGTCCAGGGGTTCAGCGGCGGGATAGCTACCCAGGAGCTTGAGGAAGGCGGCCCGGTTGAGCAGTGCCACCAGGGCGTCCCGACATTGAGGTTCCTCCCAGTGGCCCAAAAAATCCACATAGAAGATGTACTCCCAGGCCCGATCGCGACGCGGGCGGCTTTCCAGTTTGGTCATGTTGATGTCCCGCTCCGCCAGCTCGGAGAGGGCAGCTACCAGCGACCCGGGCATGTGGGGAACGGCGAAGATGAGACTGGTCTTGGTCCTTTCCGCGCACACTGGGTCACCCTCACCGACGAGGAAGAACCGGGTGAAATTGTGCACCGAATCCTCGATATGCTGCCTGACGATATTGAGATCATAGGTCTTCGCCGCCAGTTTGCTGGCGATGACCGCAACGCCGTCGGTGGGCTCGGCAGCGAGGTCCCTGGCGCTGCCGGCTGTATCGTACCAGGGTACCGCTGTATATCCGTTATGATTGAGGAATCGTTCACACTGGGCCAGCGCCTGCGGATGGCTTCGGACATGGGTGATGCTTTCCGATGTGTCGGGGGTGGCCAGCAAATTATGGCGCACACGCAGCAGGATCTCTCCATGCACCTTGAGGTCGTGCTCCAGCAGAAGATCATAGGTCTTATTGATGCTGCCCGCCGTTGAATTTTCCACCGGGATTGCCCCGAGACAGGCCCGTCCCTGCATCACTGCCTGGAATATGTCTTCCAGAGTGCGGCAGGGCAGAGTATCTGCCTCGTTTGAAAAGTGCTGGTTGATTGCCTCTTCTGAATATGCGCCGTGTTCTCCCTGGAATGCGACGGTGATCATAAGAGCCTCCTGTTCGGGCACATCGCGCATGACTCTGACTGGTTGAAAGGCTGATACTTGTGTGTCTTGCTAAACATTTAAACATGTATACTGCCCGGGTGACAACCAGGTTTTTCCGAGTATCTCCGTACCTGGCTGTGACATTGTGATGAGGGGGCTGGTGCGAAGCAGGCGATGAATCTGATATCATTCATAAGCAGCAGGATGATTGTCGTCGCGTTTGTGAACTGATCGTCGGTTCCTTTGTTCAGCTTCTTCATATGTGTACTGATCTCGGTCACATGCAGCCGACGCGTTTCGGATGGTGACGATGGTAAGACGCAACGCTGCGGTGAGCCGGATGAATGAATCAGAAAGAAAGCGGTGAGAATGTGATCAGTGATCCTGCCACAATGCTCATGAGCCTTCCCGGTCTGCTCCTGGCTATAACGCTGCACGAGTTGGCGCACGGATTCGCGGCAGATGCACTGGGTGATCCCACCCCGCGAGTCAGCGGCCGTCTTTCCTTCAATCCTCTGGTCCATCTCGATCTGGTGGGAACCCTCATGCTGTTGTTCTTCCGCTTCGGGTGGGCGAAGCCAGTACCCATTAATCCGGCATATTTTCGTGATCGTCGCCGTGGAATGCTCCTGACGTCTGCAGCCGGCCCGACAGCCAACGTTCTGGCTGCAGCTTTTGCCCTGTACCTCCTTTTTCAGTTTTCCGGCCTGCAGCAGGTGGCTGCCGGTGTGATGCTCATGTGGTTTATGCAGTACAATATATGGCTGGCCGTATTCAACATGATCCCTATCCCGCCGTTGGACGGCTCACACGTGGCGGCAGCTCTCATTCCCTATCACTCGCCGCTGCGCGGTGTGATGAATATGCTCGAGCAATACGGGTGGATGATTCTGATGCTGCTGCTGATAAGTGGTCTGTTTGGAGCAATCCTGTTCCCGCTGGCGACGTACCTGCAGCGCTCTTTGATGTTCTTGGTCAGCCTTGTTGTGATATAAAGAGTGGGAGTTGATTATCGTGCAGGAGAACCACCAACGGGATGGCCTGGATCCCATGAAGTGGATTCGCGGTGCCCTGGAGGAAGCCGACGCCGCTGAAGATGCGGCAGAGTATTTTGGGGAAGTTGAGATTTCTGACGCGGTGGAGGATTTTGTTTCCAGGGCCCCGGTGGATGAGCCCTCCCTCGAGGTGCGAATGGAGTTTCTGGAAGCTGCTTCTGAGCTGCTGCAGAAGAAGGCCCGCAGTTTTGTCCGCACACCCGAGGAAGAAGAGGACCCAGACGAAATGGAGGATGCAGAACGCTCTGAACGTTTGCTGGAGCACCTTCTGGAATATCGTCGCTACCAGATGGTTGCGGAGAGACTGCAGGAGCAAGCACAGGAAATGGGCAGACGTCACAGCCGCGTGCCTCCCGAGATAGCGGAGTGGGAGGAAGCCCTGGCGGACATAGAGGGCGCGGATCTTTCCGACCTTGTCTCGGCCCTGGAGGGTATTCTGGCCGAGGATCTTTCAGAGGTACAAACCATCGAGCGGGAGACTATTACAGTATCGCAGTGCATGGAGGATATCCGGGACAAGCTGCTGAGTACAGATGGGCCGGTGGAATTTGCCAGCATTTTCCCTCTGCATCTGGGGCGCGAACGGGTTGTGGTTACCTTCGTGGCACTTCTGGAGATGATCCGCCGCCGGGAGGTAGAGGTCGCTCAGTCAGAGCGCTTCGGTCCTATATTGCTGTGGTCACAGTGAAACCAGCAGTGGGAGGTGAAAGAGTTGTTTACTGATCGCAGGAAGCAGCTGGGAGCGTTGGAGGCCAGTCTCTTCGTCGCCTCGGAGCCCATCAGCCGGGAACGTCTGTCCGAGATTCTGGAGCTGAGCCCCGAGATTGTCTCCGGGTTAATGGACGACCTGCGGGATCGGTATGAGACCGACAACAGTGGTGTGCAGTTGTTGGAGGTGGCCGGTGGCTTTCAGCTGCGGACTCGTCCCGAATATGCAAAAGTGGTCGAACGAATCCTGACTCCAAAGAGTGAACAGCTGTCGGCTGCGGCAGTGGAGACGCTGGCGTTGATTGCTTACCGACAACCGATCACAAGACCGGAGATTGAGCAGATTCGCGGTGTGAGCACCTCACATCTTCTGAGGAGGTTGCAGGGGGACGGGCTCGTTCAGGTGGTCGGGCTGAAGGATGCGCCAGGGCGGCCCAAGATGTACTCAACCACGGAGCGCTTTCTGGAGCAGTTCGGGCTTGAGAGCCTCGATTCTCTGCCGCAGCTCCCCTCCCTGTCTCCCTCGTCCACTGACGAATAGCCCGGGCGCTTCTTGCGCAGAGTATCTTGACAATATGTCGGCAATTTTTTGGTTGCTCCTCCTCATTCCGGTTTACCTGCTGGTGCACCCGTTTGAAGTGCACCTGCGCACAGATATGTCCGAAGACACTGTACGCGCGGATCTGCACCTGGCAGCGGCATCACGCCATTGGCTGTTGGGATCCTTCCAGAGTTTTCGGGGCGATGATAATTCTGGGTATGTGCAGGCTCTAAGTGATTTCCTTCCCATTGTTCGCAGATTCAAATGCGCCGACCGCGTGGATGTTCGGTTGGCGATCCGGGTCTCGGGGAGCAGCGCCGCCCGTACAGCTGTATCTACAGGGGCCACCTGGGCCGCTGTGGGTGCGTTTACGTCGGCCATGCGATCTGCTGGACTCCCCCTGGGTAAAGTCAGGGCCTCCGTGGAGCCCGACTTCGATGGGAGCTCTTTTCGCATGGATGCTCATTGCATAGGACGGATACGTGCGGGCAAGCTAATCCTCAGTCTCATGACGGGCTAGGAGGTGTGTCGTGTCCTCACATCCCATAGAATCACTATTTGCCACCACGATGGAGAGCATCCAGCATATGATTGACGTGAACACGGTAATTGGTGATCCGATAGAGACGCCGGATGGTCTCCTGATCATCCCGGTTTCCCGGGTATCGTTTGGTTTCGCCGTGGGAGGTGGAAACCTGGCAGCTCTGGTCGATGCTGCGCAGGGATCCTCGGCGCAGTCGCACGAAGGGGATTTCGGAGGGGGAAGCGGCGCCGGGGTAACCGTTCAGCCTGTGGCATTTCTGATCATCGACGAGGATGAAGTGCTGTTTCTGCCCGTCGATGAGGATAATCCCTATCTCAAACTGGCCGGGATTTTGCCGGACGTGGCGAGGGAAATCCGCGATGCGATCAACGGCGAGCAGGAGGATCCGCCTTCGTCGGTGAGAGCCTGACCGAGGGTGTGATGCTTCGTACCTGCAAGCCTACCGGGCCGAACGCTGATCGCGAACGGCCCGGCTCATTTTAGGGAGCACGTGGGTTGTGCAGGTGCTGTGCTACTCGAGATGAGCATCAATTTGCTGTTTGAGCTTCTCCTTGGCCATGGCCCCCACGAGGCGCTCAACGGGCTGTCCATCTCGAAAAAGAATCAAAGTTGGAATGCTCATAACCCCATACTCTTGAGCCAGCTCATTGTCCTCGTCAACGTCAAGCTTGGCCACGCGTACCGTCCCGTCCCACTCAGCGGCCAGTTCTTCCAGCGCCGGGGCCAGCATCCGGCATGGCCCGCACCATTCCGCCCAGAAGTCGACGAGTACGGGAACGCTTGATTCCAGTACTTCGGAGGAAAACGTGTCGGAGCTAACCTTTACCGTGTGAGACAATTCGCCTCATCCTTTCTCTTCGATCTTGCAGATGTGGACATGATACCACATCCATCCGCCGTGCAACGAGCCGATCATATATGTATGGGGTTCTGTATCCCCGGTTCTATCCATATGGTGTGCACGGGAGCTGGCACATATATATGGATGAGAGGAGGGCCGCGGGATGATCAACACGGTATGGTTGTTTCTAATTCTGATCGGAACACTGACGGCGGCGGCTCGAGGGGAAGTATCCACCATAACCCATTCGGTGATGGATCAATCCCAGGTGGCACTGGAGACCGTGTTGGGGTTTGCCGGGATGATGGTGATGTGGCTCGGAATGATGAATATTGCCGAAAAGGCGGGCCTGATCAGAGCGCTCTCTCACCTGTTTGTTCCGGTCATGCGGTGGCTCATCCCCGAAGTGCCACGTGATCACCCGGCGATGGGAACGATCCTGATGAACGTCAGTGCAAATATGTTGGGCGTGGGGGCGGCTGCCACGCCCCTCGGATTGAAGGCGATGCAGCACCTGCAGGAGCTGAATCCTGAGCCGGAACGCGCGAGTGATGCCATGTGTACCTTTCTCGTTTTAAACACCTCGGGTGTGACCCTGGTGCCTACCACCGTGATTGCGCTGAGGACGGCGGCCGGATCGGCCAGTCCCACAGAAATCGTCGGGACGGCGCTGATAGCAACGGCCTGCTCGAGTGCCGTTGCTCTTTCGGTTGATCGGCTGTTTCGCTGGTGGGGTGGGGGGAGGCGGCTGAGGTGATGATAATGCAGTTGCTCTCAGAGTGGGCCGTTCCAGTTATGGTCTGCGCAATTCCCCTCTACGGGTTTATCCGGGGTGTCCCGGTGTACGAGGCCTTCGTGGAGGGCGGGAGTGAGGGGCTGAAGATAGCTGCGCGGATTCTCCCGTACATGATTGGAATATTTGTTGCCATGGGAGTATTCAATGCATCTGGAGCAATGAATCTTTTGTCCGGCCTGTTCTCGGGTGTCCTGGAGCGCATCGGGCTTCCAGCAGAGGTGCTCCCGCTGGCCATGGTGCGCCCGCTGTCCGGCAGCAGTGCCCTGGGAATTACCGCCTCCATACTGCAGGATCATGGCCCGGATTCGTTTGTCGGTCGTCTCGCCTCCACCATGCAGGGCAGTACCGATACTACCTTCTACGTGTTGAGTCTTTATTTTGGTTCGGTCGGGGTCCGCAGGGGACGGCATGCAGCAGCCGCCGGGCTGTTGGGTGATGCGGCTGGGGTGCTTGCTTCTCTTTACGTGTGTCGATTGTTTTTCGGTTAGATGGTACAATAAACCCAAAGTTTGGCCGAAATGAATGCAGAACTCAAGGGAGGTCGAATCTTGAAACCAGAAGAAAGATTGAATGAGATGGGCCTGGAGATTCCCGAGTTGCCCGAGCCGGTAGCTTCTTATCTGCCCGGCGTCAAGGGAGGCAGCTTTCTGTTCATCTCCGGACAGCTGCCCGCTGATGATGAAGGCATACGTTATTCCGGCCAGGTGGGCACCGACGTGACGGTGGAGGAGGGGTATGCCGCCGCTCAGATGTGTGCGTTGAGATGCCTGTCTGTGATCTCGGCCGAGGTGGGAGAGCTGTCGAAGGTGAAGAGAGTGGTCAAGCTCACAGGCTTTGTCAGTTCTGGTCCTGACTTTGTCGATCACCCCAAGGTTGTGAATGGGGCATCGGACCTGCTGGTTGAAGTTTTTGGCGATGTGGGCAAGCATGCCCGGGCAGCAGTGGGCATGTCCAGCCTACCTCTCGGTGCGGCCGTAGAGGTGGAGATGATTGTAGAGGTTGACTGAAAGAGGACCTCAGATGGTGCAGGGCATCCGGCTCGACAAATTCCTCGCCGATGCGGGAGAAGCTTCACGACGCCAGGCAAAGGAAATGATCCGGCGTGCAGTTGTTAAGGTGGACGGTCGGACAGTCACTGAGCCGGGAATGCGCATCGACACGCGGCAGAGTACGGTGAGCATTGACGGACGCAGGATTTCAACGGAGGTAAAGCAGGTATACATCAAGATGCACAAACCAACTGGATACATAACGAGCACTGATGATCCAGAGGGACGACCGACCGTGATGGATCTTCTCCCGGACGATTTGCCACGGGTTTTCCCGGTGGGGCGTCTGGATTATCACAGTGCCGGACTGCTGTTTCTGACGAATGACGGTGACTGGGCTCAGAAGGTGGCCCATCCCGCGGCCAGGGTGTGTCGCGTCTACGAAGTGTGGGTGCAGGGAGAGCCGGAAGCCTGTGTCCTGCGTGACCTTCGCCGGGGGATCCGGTTGGCCGACGGTCCTGCCGCATTTGACAGGGTTCAGGTTCTTTTTTGGGAAAATTCCGGGCCGGAAAAGAGAGCAAAACTCAGGGTAGTGCTTCGGGAAGGCCGGAATCGCGAGGTCCGACGCATGCTGGCCACCGTGGGTCACCCGGTCATCGATTTGAAACGTACAGCCCTGGGAGAGGTTGATCTCGCGGACCTGCGCCCGGGGCATTGGAGATACATGACAAAAGAGGAGATACGAGTCTTTCGGTGAATTGATCTGCGGCAGGTTCACCGGCGGAAAGGAGTGTTCAGATTATGCCCGATCGGGCACTTGTGGTGATTGATATGCTGCGCGATTTTGTTGATCCAAACGGCGCTCTGTATACCGGCGAGGCCGGGCGTGAGATAGTGCCTGCACTCACAGGATATCTCGAGAGGGCGCGAGAGAGGGGAGACCTGGTCGTTTTTCTCTGTGACAGTCATCTTCCCGATGATGCGGAATTCGAGAGGTTTCCTCCTCATTGCGTGCAGGGAACCCCGGGTGCGGACATAATACCCGAGCTGGAGCCGGCCGACGGGGAACTGATAATTCCCAAGCGGAGGTACAGCGGCTTTTTTGGTACTGATCTGGATACTGCACTCAGGGAGAAGGAAATTGATACTCTGGAGCTCGCCGGGGTTTGCACAAACATATGTGTGCTGTACACTGCGGCGGATGCGCGAAATCTTAACTATGAGGTTCGGGTTTACTCCGATGCGGTGGCCGGCCTGTCGGAGGAGGCCCATCGGTGGGCACTGCAGGAAATGAAGCATACCCTGGGCTGTTCCGTGCTGTGAAGAGGAAGTCCCGGTTGGATAGGAGGAGGCTGTGACGGGTAAGAAGATGGGCTGCGGTGCTGATAAACTCAATGAATTCAGGACATTTGAGCAGGTCCGGAGATTTTCCCTCGATTCGGACCGTCCCTTTCATTCAGCGGAGCATGCTGAGATCGCGGCGGGTTACACCACCGACATCTACTTCGTAAAGACTCAGGAGATGATGCATCACCTGGACCTCGAGGATGTCGAAGTGGTTGCGGAGATTTTCCCCGGAGACTCCGGGGTATTCTGCGGTGTTCAGGAAATGATGCAGCTGCTCGGTGGACGCGTTGAGAGCATGTGGGGCCTTCCGGAGGGCGCGGAGTTCGAACGAAAGGAAGTGGTCGTCCGCATACGCGGTCGTTACGGTGAGTTTGGAATGATGGAGACGCCGATTCTGGGAATGCTCGCTTCTGCCAGCGGTTGGGCGAGCAGGGGGCGTGAGGTTAAGGAAGCTGCGGGAGAAAGGACTGTGGTATGTTTCGGAGCGCGCCACGTCCACCCGGCTGTGGCGCCGGTGATGGAACGCGCCGCTATAATCGGTGGTATGGACGGCTGCAGCTGCATCCTTGGTGCGAAGCTCCTTGATAGAAACCCCACCGGGACTGTCCCGCACGCAGCCATAATAATCGCCGGTGACACCGCCAGAATTGCACGTGCTTATGATGACTTGATGCCGGACGAAGACGCACGAATCATCCTGGTAGACACCTTCAAGGATGAAATAGAAGAGAGTCTTCGTATAGCGCGGGAACTCGGTGAGCGGCTGAATGCCGTGCGCCTCGACACTCCTTCGGAACGCGGCCGGGTGACTCCGGATCTTGTGCGGGAGACACGGGCCAAACTGGACATTGAGGGCTTTGATCACGTCAAGATATTTTGCTCCGGCGGCCTTGATCCCGATACGATGCGTGCTCTGTCCGGGGCTGGTGCCGACGGCTTTGGAGTGGGCAGCTATGTGGCCGGTGCGCCGTCCATTAACATGACCATGGACCTGAAAGAAGTTAATGGCAAGCCCGTGGCCAAACGTGGGCGCCTTCCAGGGGTGACTGAGAATCCCCGGCTCGAGCGGTTGCTGTGATTGGTTTTTCCGCTTCGCCATCATCATCCGCACAGAAAGAGCGGCACCTGAATGCGGTGCCGCCCAGGATTGGTCGAGGTGTCTATGTTTACATCCGGATGGTTGGTCAGTCTTCCTCCAGCTCAATGGCTTCCGTGGGGCAGGCCTCGATTGATTCCTCGATGGCCGAGCGCAGGTCTTCCGAGGGGTTCTCTTCGATGACGTAGGCGAGCCCGTCATCCCGGAGTTCGAACACATCGGGACAGATCGTTTCGCATATTCCGTCGCCTATGCACAGATCGTGAATAATGATCGGTTTGATGGTGAATCCCTCCTCGAGTGGTGATTTTGATCAACATCCCAATTAATTCTACTCGCGAGATTTTGTCGCTGTCAAGAAGAGTGGAAGTGGCGTCGTTCACGGGTGCAGGGGACTTTTCCGATACCAGTGGTGTGGGGATTGATTCGATGGGATTCATCGTTTCGATCTTGTGATTTTCGGCGGCAGTTCTGCATTGTATGGCTTTGCTGTCATTCATTCTCGCGAGTAAGGTGTGAAGGGAGCGATGGATTGTGCGCATATCACGGGTCGTGGCCCTGATCGTCGGAGTACTGATCCTGTGTCTGTTCTCCAGCTGTGCGGAATCGACTGACGATGACCCGATTGAGGAAGAGAATGAAGCACCTTCAGAGGATGACAACGTCATGCAATATCCGCTGACAGTGGTCGATGACATTGGCCGCGAAGTGAAGATAGAGCGCAAGCCGGAGCGGGTGGTCTCCTTTGACCCCGGGGCGACAGATATCCTGCTCTACCTGCAGCTGCACCCCCACGTGGTGGGTGTAGATGACTACAGCAGTCTCCCGGATGAGATGAGCGGGGTGCTGCGCCTGGGCGGGGCGGTCAATCAGGACATGGAAGGTATCACTGAATTGGAACCGGATGTCGTGTTTACCATCGACGGCATGGATGAAATGATGTCTGATCTGGCCGAGCGGGATATCACTACTGTGGTGCTGGATCCGGAATCGTTCGCTGATATTGTGGATAATGTTCATCTGGTTGCTGAGGTGATGGGAACTGTTGATCGGGGGCAGGAAGTGGTGTCCGATATGGAGGAGAAGGTCGGGCACATCTCTGAGATTACCGGGGATCTGGGCGAGGAAGACCGACCGGTGGTTTTCTACGAGGTGTGGCCTGATCCTCTGATGACGGAGGGCGGAGAATCACTGATCGACTTTCTGATTGATTCCGCTGGCGGAATCAATGCAGCCGGTGATGCTGCTGGAGCCTGGGTCGAGTTTTCTCACGAGGCCCTCATGGAAATAGATCCCGATGTGATCATAACTCCCTTCAGTGATACCGTGACCGAGCTGCAGAGAGGTGATCGGGCTGGATGGGAAGAGCTGACTGCCGTGCGAAACGAGCGCTTCTACCGGGTAGAGTCGGGGGTTTTCGGTCGCCGGAGTCCGCGTCTGGTGGAGGGACTGGATGAGGTGGCCCAGATTCTGCACCCCGATCTCTTTGAGTGAACCAGTACTGGATGGTTCAATCCCGATAGCTGGGCCGCATACCGCGGTGTCACCTGACATAGCAATTTGTCGAGGTGAGGACAATGGAAGACAGATACCCGGCTCACTGGCGACAGTGGGCACGACGACGCCCCGGCCCGGCCCCTGCGGGCTTCGCCCGTTTCCTTCGGTCAAGAATCTTTCAGATGGTGGCAATGATGATGCTGGTATCGTTCGCCGTTGCGGCCGCGGTGGTTATCGGGGCTCCCCTGACCGACCTTGGGGACCTCGATGCCTGGAGTTTCTGGCTGCAGGAGGCAGGTACTGCGCGGGAGGCCGCCAGCGCCGTACTGCTCGGCCATAATACGACAGTCACCCTGGCGTTGGTGAACCGGCCCCAGGCGGAGGACGTGGTGGTGTTGGTGGACGGGCGGAAGGTGGCCGCATTTGACGACTGGAAGGTGGAGCTGCCCGTTTCCGAGGGCGACACCATTTCGGTCGAAGCTGTGGACGGAGCGGAGCCAGTGAGGATCAGGCTCGTCGCTGCACGTGGAGTAAGCAAGCCTCCTCTGGGTAGTGAGTGGTCCGTGATCTCAGGAGAAAAGATCCTGGCAAGTGTAACAGAGCAACAATGACGAAGAGAGGTGGATGGCCTTGAAGAAGTGGTATCCGCAGGAATGGCAGTTTACTGTAGAGGTCGTGCGCGTGGGCGGGCGAGATGACCCGTAGGATTGTCGCATCGGTCTCGAACCTGGTGATGCATTTGCCTTTGAGTATGCCTCCCCGACGGATTTCTGCTGCAAGTCCATGCTGCAGCCGTTCTCTCTCTGCGAGGCAGTGCGTTCCGGGGGTGATCTGCGAAATCTGGGAGGGGCGAGCAAGACCGGTACAGCATTCTGCTGTCCGGATGGGGTGGTCTGGTTTCACCTGCAGGGCGAGCAGGTGGAGCAGCCCCATTAGACCGGGCAATCTTGCCTCAATTGTCATCGAGTGAGTATAATCTAGGGGAGTGTCAACTGTACTTTGAGGGTGACAGATGACTAATCACGATGGTGTGCCACTGGAAAATGAACTTATAGCCGATGACCTGATCATCTCGAACTCTTTGAGATCTTTCTCATTATCTGGTCGCTTCCTCTCCCACCTTCCTGACGGGGAAGCCCTGTTTGATGAATTTGCGGGTGGTTTTCGCCCACCAAATGTTGCGATAGACGGGCCGGCCGGTGCTGGCAAGTCCACGCTGGCACGCCTGTTTGCTCACCAGGCGGGTCTCCGTCACGTAGATTCCGGTGCCATGTATCGGGCCGTGACCCTGATCGCCACTGAACGGGGATGGACCGGTACTTCAGGGCAGGAGGACTACCTGGCCGGTATCGCCCGCGAGATTGACATTGAATTTTCCCCGCATTCTGAGCGGGGCAATCGTGTGTTTCTTGCGGGACAGGACAGGACTGAGGCCCTCCGGGGTGCAGGGGTTGAGAGGCTGGTATCAGTTGTGGCCCGAATGCCAGAGGTCCGGAGGATTCTGGTGGACAAGCAGAAACAGATGGCCCGGGCCGGAGGGGTGGTCATGGATGGCAGAGACATCGGGACCTGCGTTCTTCCCTCGGCCGAGATGAAGATATACCTCACCGCCGCCACCGGCACACGGATCAGTCGTCGTCTGCTGCAGCGTCGCTGCGAGGGGACGCCGGTCTCCTGGACGCAGGCGGCAGAGAGTGTAATGCGTCGTGACCGGATAGATTCGACGCGTGAGGCATCGCCTCTGAGGCCAGCGCGGGATGCCGTAGTGATCGATACCACGGATATGTGGCGGGATGAAGTGGTGCGTCTGATGCTGTTCATACTCGAAGCACGGGCCGGTACAGCTGGAAGGGATTGAGTGCGGGGTGTATCACCTGGTCACATTCTTGTTCAGGGTACTGTTTTCGGTCGGGTTCCGGGTCCGGGTGACGGGGAGAGAAAATGTACCCAGCTCCGGTCCACTGATCATATGTGCTAACCATGTCAGCTGGTTGGACCCGCCGCTGGTGGCAGTGGTGATGCCCCGGCAGGTTCATTTTGTGGCCAAAGAGGAACTGTTCGGATACCCGGTGATTGGGTGGGTCCTGACGAGATCGGGTGTGATACCGGTGCGGCGAGGGCAGTCGGACCGGCGCATGATTCGTGAGTCCATACGCGTGCTGCGGTCAGAGGAAAGTCTGGGATTGTTTCCAGAGGGCACGCGGCAGCGCACGCGGCAGCTGGCGCGTTTTGCCCACGGCGCAGCCTATCTGGCCGTCAAGTGTGATACCCCCGTCCTGCCCGTGGGCGTGAGCGGTGAATATGGTTTTCTATCCACAATACGGGTGCGCATAGGTGAGCCGGTGTCTGTTGTGGATGCGGGCGAGGAAGCTGATGGCCGGGCGGCCCGACGCGAAAATCTTGACCGAATCACGGAGGCTGTTCGAGGACAGATTGAGGTGTTGTGTGATGATTCAACAGACGACTCTGTGCGTTGAGGGAGAAGAGATGCTCGTGCTCAGTCTGACGGAAGACGGCTTCTGCTACGGGGTGCGTCGGGCACTGGCACGCACGCGCGAGACAGCGGATGCCGAAACAGCCCGCCCCGTGTTCACACTTGGTGAGATTGTGCACAATCCGCGCGTGGTGGCTGCCCTGTGCGAGAAGGGAGTAGGTGTGATCCGTGATGTCGATGAGGTGGCAGACGGGGCGGTCGTAGTGGTGCGGAGTCACGGGGTCGCGCCTGAGGTGATGGCTACCTTGTGTGAACGTGGTGCCAAAGTGGTTGATGCCACCTGTCCGCGGGTGCGCCGGGTGCAGAAAGCCGCCGAGAAGTACCGTGAGCAGGACCTGCCCATAGTTATCGTGGGTTATCGCAACCACCCCGAGGTGCGCGGGGTGCTGGGCCACTGCGGGGCAGGTGTCGAGGTGGTGGAGTCCGCGAAAGAAGCTGAAGAACTCCCGTCGATCAGGGAGCGGGCAGTGCTATTTCAGACCACCTTTGATCCGGAGCGTGGACCTGCGGTTATTGATGCTCTCGAGAAGAGAACTGGGCGGCTCACGGTGGAGGAGACCCTGTGTCATGTGGTAAATGACCGCAGATCCGAGGTACAGTGCCTCGTAGATGCGGCTGATTGCCTGGTGGTAGTGGGCGGAAAAAACAGCTCCAATACTTCTTCTTTGGTGGAAATCGGTCGACGTGCAGGAATTGCGACGGTCCATGTTGAAACCCCTGATGACTTATCACTGCAGGATTTGCGCGGTGCGCAGACTGTAGCGGTGGTGGGAGGGACTTCAACTCCGGAGGAGGACATCAGGGACGCGGAACAGAGGATTATCCGCCTGCTGGCGGGCCCTGCTGGAGATTGAAGTGAAGGTTTGTTATCTTTACAGTTAGGATGAAGGAGTTAAATCGCGAGGTGGGGGACCTATTGATACTGTCGATCTGGGTAAGGAGGCGCGTGCCAAGAGGACAATTCCAATCCGTATTACCGGCCACCGACGAAAAGCTCCGATAGTACAGGTAAAGGAGAGGAATATCTAGACGTGCTATACGAAGAAAAAGATAAGAACCAGGGTGCCGACGAGGAGAAGGATGAACTGCAGGAGCAAGAGGAAGAACCGACGGAAGAAATGGACGTCGAAGAGACTGATGAGGACGAGATTGTTGGGGATGAGCCCGAGGCAGAAGATGTCGACGAAGAAGAATGCGTAGAAGATGTCGACGAGGAAGAATGCGTAGAAGATGAAGAGATCGCAGCGGAAGACGAGGGACCGGAGGAATCTGGAGCAGACGAAGATGAGGGAGAGGAAGAGGAGGACAAGGACGAGCAAGAGTCCATCCCCAGCATGGAAGAGACGGAGGCCGCTCTGGACTTTGAGCCGCTGGAGCCGGGTGATGTCGTTGAGGGAACCGTGGTGCAGGTCAACGAAGATAACGTGCTGGTGGATGTCCGCTACAAGTCCGATGGTGTCATCCCGCTTTCGGAGCTCAGGCTGAAACCGGGTGAGAAACCACAGGATATCTTCTCCGTCGGGGAGGAACTCCCGGTCTACATTCTCAGCGTCGACGGGCGCGACGGGGCGGTACTGGCATCTTACCGCCGTGCACTGGATGAAATCGCGTGGGATCGTCTTTACCTCGCCCATGAGGAGAAAGAGACTATCGAGGCGCCGGTCGTGGAAGAAGTCAAGGGCGGCCTGGTGCTGGACGTGTTCGGTCTGCGCGGGTTCATGCCAGCTTCGCACGTGGATCGTGGGTTCGTGAGCGACCTGTCCGTCTACGTGGGAGAGAAGGTCAACGCCCGGGTGATAGAGCTGGATCGCAATAAGAACCGCATCATACTTTCCCGTAAGATAGTCCTGGAGGAAGAGCACCAGGAACGGCAGCAGGAGACCTGGTCAT
>Ga0207421_10001464_pt1 | contig 30307 bp, 28 predicted proteins | sample SodLakKL_010_SED_4_FD_187542 | JGI IMG/M metagenome (GOLD analysis project Ga0207421, IMG submission 187542) | Alkaline sediment microbial communities from Lake Tanatar, Kulunda Steppe, Russia - 8KL_010_SED (SPAdes) (version 2) | ecosystem: Environmental > Aquatic > Non-marine Saline and...
GGGCGAGTTCGGCGAGATGTTCACGGACCTTGTCGACACGGGAGAGTCCCTTCTCGACCTGGGTGCGGTAGCCGCCAAACTCCTGGCCGAGCGTCACCGGCGTCGCGTCCTGGAGGTGCGTACGCCCGGTCTTGACGACGTCGTCGAACTCGTCTTCTTTGGTCTCGAGAGACTCCCGGAGCGTGTCCAGTGCTGGAATGACGTCTTTCTCGATCGCCTCGAGGGACGCGACGTGCATCGCCGTCGGGATGACGTCGTTGCTCGATTGCCCGTAGTTGACGTGGTCGTTCGGGTGGACGACTCGATCGCCGATCTCACTCCCCATGATCTCGGCGGCGCGGTTGGCGATGACCTCGTTTGCGTTCATATTCGACGACGTGCCAGAGCCGGTCTGGAAGACGTCGACGGGGAACTGGTCGTCGTGTTCGCCGGCGATGACCTCGTCTGCGGCGTCGATGATCGCATCCGCAATCTCGTCATCGAGCAGTTCGAGATCGCGGTTGGCCTGTGCGGCAGCCTTTTTTACCACGCCGAGGCCGCGGACGAACCGCCGTCCGAAGCTGATTCCCGAGATTGGGAAGTTCCCGATCGCTCGCTGGGTCTGTGCACCCCAGTAGGCGTCTGCGGGAACCTGTATTTCGCCGAGGCTGTCCTCCTCGAGACGGAACTCGTCGTCTCCCATAGGCGGGCCCTCGCGGCCTGTCAGGTAAAAGCCACCGAAAACCGTGCGGTTTCCGGCCCCGATCGCCGACCCACATTGGACGATTGGCGCGACTCGAATACACCGGGCGGTCTCAGGTGAAGTCGACTTCCATACCGACCTCGTCGCGAGCGCGATCGCGAAGGGCGGCCTGGAGTCGCTTTCGGCTGGTCTCGTGGACGTCCCGGGCGTCTGCGAGGTCGATATCGTAGATCGTCGGTGTCGTCCAAAAGAACGATCGCGAACTGGCGGTGTCGACGACGAGTGAGGCAAGTCCCAGCCGACGCTGGAAGATCGATCGGCGGGTGTTGACAGTCTGGATCCGGTAGTAGGGGATCACCGTGGTCCGGCGACGCCAGAAGCCCCTGCGGATTACGAGATGCTGGTCGCCAACGTAGTAGCCCAGATTGACGTATCGGAGGTGAGCCGCCGGCGGGACCGCAGCGAAGACGATCGCCGCAAGATACCACCGCTCGATCGGCGTCACCTGTGCAACCGCGGCGGCGATCACGACGACGACGAGGGCGACGAGCGAGAATCGGACGAGATACCGCCGGCGAGCGAGCGTCGGTGGACTGCGAAACGCCGGCGTTTCGACGCCGGTAAGGTTTTCGGCGAACTGGTACACTCGTCGCTCTGTTGCGAGGGGAACGGCCGACTGGCTCCCGCTGTCGCTGTCGGGGCCGTAGCCGGCGGTCTCGACCCAGAGGCCACCGTACTCGATCAGTCGCTGTACCGGGTTGTCGGTCACTGTGACCGCCTGAACCTTTTCGACCGGGATCGAGCCGCTGTAGCGCTGGAGCAGCCCTCGCTCGTAGACGAAGTCGTCACCAGCACGCCCGAGCTGGAAGTCGTAGTAGGTCGCGAACGTGTAGGCGACGCTGACGAGATACGTGATCAGGACCCCGTTGATCGCCGAGACGATCGTGAGGATTCCGTAGCTCTGGGTATCGCCGGTCTCGAGATCCTGGGGCCCACCGAAGGGCTGGGCAGCGGTGAGCAACAGCTCGAATATCGTATCCGTCGCAAGAAAGAAGACGAAAATGACGGCGGCGACGGCTGCCGGCCGGAACGAAGTAAACGAGTACAACAGCAGTTCCCGCGGTTCGAGATCGAACAGTCGCGTTTCACGTGTCTCCTCCCAGTCGAACGCCGCCGGCTCGTCGGTCGTGGGATCAGTGTGCGATCGATCGGGCTGTGGCGGGGCCGAGTCCGCTGTATCGGCGGCAGTCGTCCGGTCAGCGGTGGCATCGACGTCAGGTCGGTCAGCGTCGGCATCGGGTGCGATCGGCTCCGCTCGATCCGCAGCGGGATCGATCGGGCCGGTCCCATCGGTGTCTGTGGATTCGGGAGGAAGATCGGACGCGTTGGAACCCACCTGATCCGCATCGGTGTCGGTTGCCGTCGTCTCTCCGTTTCCGGCGCGTCGTCGATCCTTCACGGCGGCGGTTCGTCGTCTGATTTCTCGCTGGAGGCGCTTTGCTTCTGTCGCACTGACGAAGTTCAGCGTCGCCTCGCTGGTGCCACCGCCGGCAGTTTCGATCGAGACGATCGCAAGGTCCAGCAGCCGCTGGATAATTCCCTGTCTGACGTCGACGTTCTGGATCCGTCGGTAGGGAATCTCCCGGGAGCGGCGGGCGAAGACGCCCGATGCGACGTCGACGGTCGTTTCTGTCACTTCGTATTCGAACCGGTAGTAGTAGGTGATCCCGTAGGCCACGCCGGCCAGAAACCCAACGGGTGCGGCAAACGGTGCCCAGGCGGGACTGACGATGCCGGTCGCTCCGCCGAGGGCGATGACCAGCACGATCGGGATCCAGAGCCAGAGAAAGCCATACTGGATGGCGTATGCGACCGCACTGAGTGGATGGAGCCGATTCATCGGTTCAGACGGCGTCCTCGACTTCGCTCTCGACGGCCAGTTCACGGAGCGTATCCTGAAGCTCCCGTGCGCGATCCGGTGTCAGACCGGGGATTCTGACGTCTGCGTTGCGCGAGCCAGCAGTGTAGACGACTACGCTTGACAACCCGAGTGCGCGCTCGATCGGGCCAAACTGGGTGTCGACGTGCTGGACGCGGACGAACGGCACTGCCGTCTCGATGAACGTGACGACGCCGCGTTCGAGATAGAGGGCATCACCCTGCAACTCGAACTGCCAGACCTGGTAGAGCCGAACGGCGTAGGCGACGCCGAGCCCGATCGCGACGGCGACGATACCGAAAACCGCGACGGTCGGGATCGACGTGAGCCAGCGATCGACCGCTGCGAGAACGATCCCGACGACGAGTGCACCGATCGCTGCCTGTGCGATCCAGAGGAGCCTGATCCGCGGGTGCAGGGATTCCATACGCATGTCGTATCAGGATCGACGCATAAAGCTGGGGTTCTCGCTTAGCACGCGCGGGCCCGTCGTGCTGACGTGGCCTGGTGAGGTGTCATGCTGACGTGGCCTGGTGGAGTACGCGTTCGTGTCCGGAGTGACTCTCACTGGGCGTCGTCGTACTCGTCGGGCGTGTACGTCGAGAGTTCGAGTGCATGGATGTCGGTGGTCATGTAGCCATCGAGGGCGTCATAGACCGCCTGGTGTTGCTGGACGAGCGAGAGCCCCTCGAAGGACGGCGAGACGACCGTGGCTGCGAGATGGTCGTCTTCCTCCGCCCCGCGTGCGGGGGCGACAGTTGCGTCGGCATCCGTCAGTTCCGATTCAATAACTTCCTCGACATCGGCTGGATCCATACGCTCCCCTCCGTCCGCTCGCGGCAAAAACACGGCGGTTCCCGTCCCCAGTTCGAGGCGTCCGCTCTCGTGGTTCCCGCGGCCATCGTCGATTTTATACTGGTTCCGATCGCTGTCAGTCGTATGTCACTGGCAGCCAAGACCCGTCGTGCAGTCGATCGCAACCCGTTCCTCGTGGCTGCCTTGCAGGCTGGCGTCGTCAACTACACCGCAGCCGCGCGTTATCTAGACGTCGAGGGCGACTCGGAGGCGATCGCGACGGCACTGCGTCGCTACGCCGACGAACTGCCGGCCTACGAGACGAGCGAGCGGGCGGTCACGGTCAGGATGCAAAGCGGGATCGGCGTCGTCGACGGCGACGGAGACGCCGGGTCAACAGGCGAGGAACTGCTCACCGTCGGCGGCGTCACGCTCGGTGCGTGTAACGGTGATGAGACCGCAATCGTCACAAGCGGCGATATCGATCCTGCTGCACTCACGGCAAGTCTACAGGCGCTTGCGATCGCGGATGTCGATCCCGACGCTGCCGCCGTCGGCGCCGAAACGATGGTGATCGTTGTTGCTCGCCGTGACGGGGTGACTGCACTGCGAACGATCGAAGCGGCACTCGATCGGGTTCCACAGCGGTGAGCGAGTCACTCGATCGCGCATCCAAGACCGGAGCCGATCGAACGGAACGCGAGCTTCCAGCTACGCCCACTCGAACAAACTCGATCTGGACCCCGAGCTCATCGCGGAGTTACTGACCGAAGGCGGGAGCAAGCGTCGGCGTTTCTCGACGATCGGAGCGAATAGTGGGGTCGATCGTCTTGGCTGACGGCCATCATCACAAGCGAGGACGTGCGCTCGGGAGACGATCGCCACTAGGAGTCACGTATTTGCGTTTCGGGAGTGAGTTGCTCCGTCATGGAAGAACTGATTGCCGTTCTCCTCTTGGTTTCGGTGGCACTGATACCGTTCGGGGCCAAATTCTGGACCCACGTTCGGTGGGAGCCAGGCGACAATCGCGGCTCGGACGATCGGTGACCGCGGTTCACCGTGTGGCGACTCCGGAGACTGCTGGCAGCCAACGGCACCGAGGCAAACCAATCCGTCTGAACAATCGGTTCTCCGAACGGAATCGGCCGACTGGACACGTCTCTGACGGTAATCACACAGTTTAACTTGCATCCACGGGAAGTGAACCTAATGACCCTACACGTGACGAACACGTTGACGGGCGAGAAAGAACCGTTCGAGCCACAGGATCCCAAAAACGTTCTCCTCTACTACTGTGGCCTGACGGTGTCGGATCCGCCCCATCTGGGCCACGCGCGATCGTGGGTCCACGTCGACGTCATGCACCGCTGGCTCGAGTACCTCGGCTACGACGTGCGCCACGTCGAGAACTTCACCGACGTCAACGAAAAGATCGTCGCCCGCGTGGGTGAAGACGACCTTGGGGACGACGAGGCCGACGTCGCAGAGACCTACATCGAACACACGATCGCGGATATGCGATCGCTGAACCTCCTTCGAGCGGAGGTCTACCCCCGCGTTTCCGAACACGTTCCCGAGATTATCGATCTGGTCGAGACGTTAGTCGAGAAGGGGTACGCCTACGAGTCCAACGGGTCTGTCTACTTCGACGTGACCAGCTTCGAGGAGTACGGCAAACTCTCGAACCAGGACATCGACGAGATCGAATCCCAGGGCGACGAGAGCGAGCGATCGGAAAAGCGCAATCCCGCGGATTTCGCGCTCTGGAAGGCCGACGGCGTCGGCGAAGAGGCGATCCGCGAGCACCGCCACGAGGGAGCGGCGGCTCCCGAACACGCCTGTGAAACGGCGCTGACCTGGGACTCGCCGTGGGGCGAGGGCCGACCTGGCTGGCACATCGAATGCTCGGCGATGAGCATGACTCACCTGGGCGACACCCTCGATATCCACGTCGGCGGTCGGGATCTCGTCTTCCCGCATCACGAAAACGAGATCGCCCAGTCCGAGGCCGCAACGGACCAGCAGTTTGCCAACTACTGGCTCCACTGTGAGCTGTTCCAGATGGACGACGAGAAGATGTCCTCCAGTCTCGGCAATTTCGTCACCGTCGACGACGCCGTCGATCGCTGGGGAACGAACGTCCTCCGAACCTTCCTTACCGCTGGCTCGTATAATAGCAAACAGCTCTACGGCGACGAGCCGATCGCCGAAGCAACGGAGCGCTGGGAGCAACTCGAGCGCGCCTACGAGGCGGCCGTCGAGGCGATCGACTCGCCGGCTGCCCGATCGAACGTCGAAGACGAAACCCTCAGAGCCGCTGTTGGGGACGCCCGCGAGGCGTTTGCGACGGCGATGAACGACGATTTCAACACCCGCGAGGCACAGTCGGCGCTGCTATCGATCGCGACGGCAGTCAACCGTCACAAAGAGCGTGTAACGGCCAATGAGGATGACGACACCGGCTACGACTACCGTGGCCTTCGGCAGGCTGTCGAGACGCTTACCGAGCTCGGCGGCGTGCTTGGCCTCTCGTTTGTCGGTGAGACAACGGGAACAGTATCGATCGCCGAAGACGTCGTCGAGCTCGTCCTCGACGTTCGGCGTCAAGAACGGGCCGACGGCAACTACGATCGGGCCGACGAGTTGCGCAACGAACTCGAGGCACTCGGTATCGAGATTCAGGACACCGACGAGGGGCCAACCTACCGGCTGCCGTCGGACTCCTGATACGGACAGTTTGGCAAAATCAGTGAACTGGCTGTAGCCAGTGCCGTTCGAGTGGACTGCTCCGACTCGATCGTCCAACGAATCGCCGACGCAGACGACTGGACGATCGACGTGACCGAGAGCAACGCCGACGGTGTACGGTTCGAGTTTCTGACCGTCACGACGGCTGGAACGCACTCACAGGTTTCTGACCGTCACGACGGCTGGAACGTACCCACATGAGTTATACGGTCGAACGAACTCACCACGAGAAAGGATGGATCGACGACTGTTCGTCGCCACGGTTGCGACTGGCGCCGTCGGATCGACGGCCGGCTGTCTCGACGTGTTCGACGATCCAACGGAGTTCTCTGCCTCGCCTGCGATCGTAGCTCCCGAACAGGTCGACGCGGCCGGCTACGAGTATCAGGGGACCGAAGAGACGGTCGAAACCGAGACGGTACCCAGTACTGATGCGACCGTGGAGATAACGAACTACAGCAGCGAGTACACTCGGACGATCGAGATCCCACTCGACATCGTCGACGTCGAGGGGGTAGACACCGGAGTGTTCGGCATCATCACGACGCCACAGGTGTCCGTCGCTGGCGAGGAGTACAACCCCGTCGGCGATATGTCGAACGCCGAGATCGCCGAAACCATCCAGGATCAGTACGAAGAACTCGATATCGGTGACTCGGTCGACGAGCGAACCACGGACGGACTGGGAGAGACGATCGCCGTCGAAACGTTCGAGGCCGAGGCGACGGTCGAGGGACAGGTGGGCATCGACGTCGTTCTCGACATCGCCCAACTCGATTACGATAGCGACCATCTCGTGATCGTCGCCATCTATCCCGACGTAGAGGGCCTCTCGATCACCGACGAGGAAGCGCGCGTCGACACCATGATCGGTGGACTCGTCCACGGAGACGACGTCGATGCTGAGATCGAGTCTGCGGAGGGGAGTGGCTGACCATCAGGAGAGCCGTCCCCATCGCCCGATCGGGCTGGTAGACCTGTTCAGAGCCCGAGTGCGGTGACGATCGACAGTCCGCTCGCGACGGCTCCAATCAGATAGCCCCCAATCGCGCCACCGTTGAGAAGCGGGAGCCCAGCGTGGGGCCGGCCCTTGAGCACCATATACATGAGGACGAGCAGGCCGGCGATCGTTCCCACCATCGCACCCAGTGCAGCGAGATTGAGCGCGATGATGGGAACATCGATCGTTCCGGCCTCGATAAAGAAGGCAGCACTCACGACGAGAACCGTCGGGATGACGGCATCGCCGAGCCCGATGAACAGCGCATCCCGATCGAGATCCTCAGCCGGCTCCGCCTCGGTGGGTCCGCCTTCGGTATCGTCGGACGCAGCGGGTTCGTCTTCGGTATCGTCGGACGCAGCGGGTTCGTCTTCGGTATCGTCTGGGGTGGTGGGTTCGTCGCTGGAGGCTGCGATAGTGTCGTCCTCGATCGGTGATAGCGTCTTATCTTCCGTCCCCGCGATCGGTTCGTCTTTGGTCGCTGCGATCGTCTCGTCTTGGACTGGCTCCCCACTGCCGTCTTCGAGGACATCGTCGGTACTCCCGGCCGCGAGATAGGAGTACGAAAGGCTCGTTGGGACGACGAAGACGACGGGGATCTTGAGATCCATCACTCCCTCGGCGAGATCGAGCATGTGTTCGGTTCCATAGACGCTGATCGCGTCGTAGATGGCGAGCACCGAAAGCAACAGGATTGCCGGCAAGAGCCCGAAACTGATCCCGAAGAGGGCGGCTGCGCCGGCCCCCATCAGGACGCCAGTGGTGTCGATGACGTACCACTCCGGGTAAAACAGCAGTGCTGCCCCAACGCCGATCGCTGCGAGGACGGCGACGACGTTGACGCCGCCAACGGTCACCACCGGAGGGACGAACTCGGTGAGGACGAACCACGCGAGCATCACACTGACGCCGATAATCATCGCTCTGATCAGCCACTGTACGTCGTATCGGAAGGCGGCGAGCATGAACGCCGTCGCGACCAGAATAATCCCGAAGTAGATGATACTGTTCGCCGGGTCGTCAGGATTCTCGACGGCCTGTCGATCCGACGTATCAAACGGCTCTGTCAGGGCCAGTGCACCCAACTGGACACCGACAAATAACAGGACCGTCAGCCCGACGGCGGCGAGTATCCGCGTCCGGTCGTTCATACCGCGGCGTTTGAACCCCGATCGTATGGGTGTTTTCGTTATCGATCGGGTGTGGCGCTATCGAGCGTACAGCGTCGATCCGACCAGCGACGGCAGGTGAACGTCTTTGTCCGGCGTCACCGCCAGGTAGGGTCGATCGACGGGCCCGAAGACGTCGACGACGCGGCCGACGCCGTCAAGCGATTCGTCAAGGACCATCGTCCCGATTTCATCGTGTCCGTCGTCGGTGTCGTCCGCACGAAGAATCGCAAGCCCCTGTGCAGTGCGGACGACCTGGCCAACCCGGCGCATCAGTCACGGATCGCCGCGACGTAGGCCGCGACGGCCTGGACGAGGTCGTTCTTCGTCGAATCGTCTGCCCCTCGGACGACGACACGGCCACGCTCGGTCCAGGGCTCGCGAGAGTAGGCCGTATCCCGCTCGATCGTGGCGTCGTACCCGATCTGTTGGACGGCTTTCGCGATCTCGTCGACTGTCGGCTCCTCGACTGCCAACTCCTGGGACACCCGTCGTCCCTCGGCCCGGGAACGGGTCGCATCGAGATAGGCGGGCCAGATGACGTTCTCGACCATGCGTTCATCTCGGAGGGCCGGGGTGTAAACCCTTTTCAAACTGGCCGCTTCGTCGATCAGTCGAGAAAACCGAGTCGCTGCGTCGAGAAATGATGGCGAGTGCGGCGTTACGAGCGTCGGAAACCGGCTCCAAAGACAGCGAGCAGTGCAGCGAAAACCGCAGGGACGCCGAATCCAGGGATCGAGTCACTGCCGCTCTCGGATGCGTCCGCCTCGTCATCGGCTTCGTCGATCGTCTGTGCGATCGATTCGATCGCGAGGACGACGAGCGGGCCGGGTTGGCTCAGGTAGTTGTCGTTGACCGCGATGAACTGCTCGTTCTCGGCGGCAGTCGTCCCCATGACGGCCTCATCAACGGGTGGCTCCCCAAACGACTCGCCGTAAACGATCCACTCGGGGTCGGCGTCAACAACGACCTCCGTAGTGATCTCTTGCCAGCCCTCGATACCGGCGTCCGCGCCGAGGTTCTCGACTCCGGCAGTCGTCAGGATCTCGTCCTGGAACGTGCCTGACCCAGCAGTAAAGCCACCACCCATCGCGTAGTATTCGAGCGGCCGGTCTGTATCCCCAACCGTCTCTTCGACGGCGTCGAGACGGTCGTCCATCCATTCGAGGGTTTCCGCCGCGCCGTCGCACTCGCCGACGATCTGGCCGGTCAACCGGACGTTCTCTTTGACCCCCTCGATCGACTCTTCGGTTGGGAAGACGTACACCGTCAACCCGGCGTTACGGAGTTGCTCGATCACGTCGTCGCCCTCCAGTGCATTCGCCGCAAGCACGACATCCGGCTCGCGATCGATCACCGATTCGGAAACGGGGGTGACGTCGTCGCTCGCGCTGATATCGAGTTCCGCGTCAGCATCGAGGTAGTCGGTGTACTGGCCGACCGGCATCCCGACGATTTTCTCCTCGGCCCCGATCTCGAACAGCGTCTGGGCGTCACTCGGCTGCAAGGCGACGACCGAGTCGGGTTCGTCCTCGATCGTCACTGTCTCTCCCGTCGCGTCCTCGAGTTCGAGTGGGTACTCACACGTCGGTGTGTCCTGTGTCACAGTCGTTCCTGAGTCAGCCGCGACGACAACGGGAGTACCCGCAGCGAGTGCGATCGCTGCAGCGAGGAGGACGATTATTATCTTGCGCATTTCCCATCTCTCCGCTCCACGTCAACAAATATTTGCCTACTGCAAGCGAGGTTTCAGCCGTGACACACACGGGCCGGATTCTGACATACTCGCTGGCGCTTACGGCGTTACTCGTCGTCGTCGTCGTCGGCAGCGCGATGCTTGGCCCAGTTCGAATCGATCCGATAACGGTCTCGAAAGCCGTCGTGAACCACGCGGGACTCACCGCTTTCGACGTGTCGACTGCCCACCAGACGATCGTCGCGGACATCCGACTGCCACGAATCGTGCTGGCTGCAATCGTGGGGTTTGCGCTTGCTGCCGCCGGGACGGTCATGCAGGGGTTCTTTCGGAACCCGCTCGCCGATCCCTCGATTATCGGCGTCTCGTCGGGTGCTGCAGCCGGCGCTGTGGCCGCGATCGCGTTCCCCGCGCTCGTTCCGCTCGGTGGGATTCATCTCCCGGCCTTTGTCGGTGCGCTCGTGACGGCGTTTCTCGTGTACGCGATCGCCAGCGAGGGCGGACGGACACCCGTCGCGACGCTGTTGCTCGCGGGTGTCGCGATCCAGGCATTTCTGGGCGCGATGATCTCGTATATGCTCGTCCACAGCGGGGAAAACCTTCGTGAGGCAGTGGTCTGGCTGATGGGACATCTCCACCGGAGCAACTGGAGTGACGTCGCGTTCGCACTCCCAGTCACGCTCGTTGGCGTGATCGTTCTCGGTGCGTACACCCGCGAAATGAACGTGCTGTTGCTGGGTGAGGAAGACGCTCATCATCTGGGTGTCGACGTCGAACGGACGAAGCTGCTATTGCTCACACTCGCGACGATCGTTACCGCCGCGGGAGTCGCCGTTGCCGGCGTTATCGGGTTTGTGGGTCTCGTCGTCCCCCACATGATGCGGCTACTCGTCGGCCCTGACCACCGGATACTGCTCCCGACGAGTGCACTGGCCGGGGCGTCGTTTCTCGTCGTCACCGACACGCTCGCTCGGGCAGGACCCGCGGAGGTCCCGGTCGGAATCGTTACCGCCGCCTTCGGTGCGCCCTTTTTTCTGTATTTGCTAAAGAACCGGGAGGTGCACACGCTGTGACTGGAGACGAGTGGTCGATCGGCGATCGATTGCGGATCGGCAATGACTCGACGGCTGAATCCGAGAATCGATCGGCAGCCGACCTTGAGTCGCCGCTATCGCAGGGGTCTCCGGCCAGCGACGAGACATCCGGTCGGATCGATGTCACCGATCTAACGGTCTCGTTCGGAGACGTCAACGTTCTCGAGGACGTCTCGTTTACCGTCAATCCGGGCGAGTTCGTCGGTCTCGTCGGACCGAACGGTGCCGGGAAGACGACCCTGCTTCGATCGATCAGTGGCGCACTCGACCCGTCGGCAGGGACGGTGACGGTCGACGGCGTCGGGATCGACGACTGTTCGTCGAAGGCCTCGAGTCGGCTGGTTGCGGTGGTCCCACAGGAGACAACACTTTCGTTTTCGTTCGACGTTCGCACCGTCGTCGAAATGGGACGCCATCCCCACCGTGGGCGATTCTCGCCACCGACTGCAACCGATCGACGAGCCGTCGATCGGGCCCTCGACCGAACGCGGACGGCACAGTTCGAAGATCGAGCGATCAACGAGGTAAGCGGCGGCGAACGACAGCGAGTCGTCCTTGCACGGGCGATCGCACAGGAGACGCCGATACTGGTGCTCGACGAACCGACGGCGAGTCTCGACGTCAACCATCAAATCGAGACGCTCGAACTCGTCCGGAATCTCGTGAGAGAGGGGCGAGCCGTCATCGCGGCGATACACGATCTGAACCTGGCTGCACGGTACTGCGATCGGCTCGTGATGCTCGCTTCGGGGACGGTTCAACGGGCCGGACCTCCCGCTGACGTGCTCTCAGCGGCGGCGTTGCGGACGGCCTTCGATGTGAACGCCGCAGTCACCGAAAATATCGTCACGGAGACGACGACGGTTACCGCACTTCCCGACCAGGAGCCAAAGGCACTCCCCGACAGCGTCCACGTTCTCGGTGCGGGGACGACTGCAGCAGGGACGCTCGCACGGCTCGATGCAGCCGGTGTCGAAACCAGTCTCGGCCCCGTTCCGAGCGGTTCGGCGGCCGCAGAGACAGCGTCTCAGCTCGGAGTCGACGTCATCGCTACCGAGCCTTTCGCCCCACTGAGTCGGGGGCCTCGGGACAGACTCGATCGGTATCTCGATACGCAGAACGTGATGGTGCTCGCCGATTTCGAGGTTAGCGCCGGCAACCAGGTCGTCCTCGATCGGCTGCTCGAGCATGACCCGCTCGTGGTCGTCGAGAGTCGACCATTGGCGGAGCGAAACTTCGCAGGAGCGGGTGCACGAGGGCAGTACGAGCAACTCCGAGAACGGAGTGTGACGGTATCGCCCGATCGCGTTCTCGACGCACTCGACGCTGTGTCTGCGGGTGAGTCAGCGGGACCATCGCCGGAGACACGGAGTGACGATCGAGCGGCTGCGTCGGAGTCGCACCCATACTGGAAAGACAACTGACATTAGCAAGTAGTAGTGACGGATTTCAGATGGTTTCTGAATGGGCGAGTTCGTCCAAATAAACTATCTATTGCTATACAAAATGTGAACTCGCCAGTCGGGGTGCCAGAACATCCGATTCGGTTGTGCCATGCAGTTGGCTACCGGTGCAGAGAGTCGGCGACCGGAGTCAGCACCCGAGTACAGGCGACGGCTGCAGTTTGGGAGGCCACCGGGCGCGCGAACTGAACGGTTTTTTACCGTTCGGACTCCGAGTGGCTGTCAATGACCACCAGCGAGTACGATTACGAGGAACTCGGACTCGTCGCCGGGCTGGAGATCCACCAGCAACTGGATACGGCGACGAAGCTGTTCTGTAACTGTCCGACCGAGATCCGCGATCCCGAGGAGTCGATCCGATCGTTCACCCGGTATCTCCACCCGACTCGAAGCGAACTGGGCGAACTCGACGACGCCGCCGTCGAGGAAAGCAAAGTCGATCGGGAGTTCGAGTATCTCGCCTACGACACGACCTGTCTCGTCGAAGAAGACGACGAGCCGCCACACCGCTTGGACGACGACGCGCTCGAAACGGCCCTCGAAATCGCCCAGCTCATGACGATGGCTCCCGTCGATCAGGCCCACGTCATGCGCAAGATCGTCGTCGACGGCTCGAATACTTCGGGGTTCCAGCGATCGACGCTGATCGCCACCGACGGTGCGATCGAGACGAGCGCAGGCAGCGTCGGGATCGAAGATTTGCTGCTCGAAGAAGAAAGCGCCCAGCGAGTAACGGAGACCGACGAGGGAGTGCGCTACAGCCTCGATCGGCTGGGGATCCCGCTAGTCGAGATCGGGACCAGCCCGGATATTTCGACGCCCGACCAGGCGCTCGAAGCCGCAGAGCGGATCGGAATGCTGTTGCGATCGACGGGGAAGGTCAAACGCGGGCTCGGCACGATCCGCCAGGACGTCAACGTCTCGATCGCCGACGGAGCCCGTGTCGAAATCAAAGGCGTCCAGAGTCTCGACGACATCGACGACATCGTTCGCAACGAGGCCGCACGACAGGTCGAACTCGTCGATATTGCCGACGAGTTGGTCGATCGAGAGGCCTCGGTTGGCGACGCCCAGGACGTGACGGCAGTCTTCGAAGACACTGACAGCGGCGTCATCCGGGGGGCCCTCGACGACGACGGCTCAGTGATGGCCGTGCCCCTCTACGGGTTCGACGGAATCGTCGGCCGGGAGATTGCCCCCGATCGACGCCTCGGGACCGAGCTCTCCGACCACGCGAAACGCCACGGTGCGGGCGGAATCTTCCATACGGACGAACTGCCCGCCTACGGAGTCACCGAGACGGAGGTCGAGTCGCTTCGTACGGCCGTCGGCGCGGGGCCCGACGACGCCGTCGCAATCGTCGCCGATACGACGGAGACGGCAGCGACGGCGATCGATGCGGTCGCCGAACGCGCCCGGACGGCGACCGAGGGCGTCCCCGAAGAGACTCGTGGGGCCAACGACGACGGGACGACGCGGTATCTGCGCCCGCTGCCCGGTGCAGCGCGGATGTACCCCGAGACGGACGTGCCGCCGGTCGAACCCGATCCGAGTGAGGTCCCCGAACCGGAACTGCTGACCGAGAAGGTCGATCGGTACCAGGCCGAGTACGGGCTCGATGCGGGGCTGGCCGAGCAGGTTGCCTACGGCCACCACATGCCGCTGTTCGAGTCGGTCGTCGACAACGGCATCGACCCGACGCTGGCTGCAACCACGCTGGAATCGACGCTGACCGAACTCCGCCGGGACGACGTTTCCGTCGAGACCCTCACGGAGACACACCTCCGGGAGGTCTTCGAACTCGCCGACGGTGGTGACCTCGCCCGGGAAGGGATTCCGGATCTGCTGACGGCGCTCGCGTCGGATCCCGATCGATCGGCTGAGGCGGCTGCAGACGAAGCCGGACTCGGTTCGGCTGGCGAAGACGAGGTCCGCGACGCCGTCGTCGAGGTCGTCGAACGGAACGCAGACCAGGTCGAAACGGAAGGAATGCAGGCGTTCTCGGGGCTCATGGGCGAGTGTATGGGTGCACTCCGTGGGAAGGCTGACGGCGACCTCGTGAGTCAGCTCCTGCGCGAAGAGATCCAGAAGCGAGCCTGAGACGGAGCGGTTGACTCACGTCCCGCCGATCTGCGATCCGGAAGACCGATCGGCGCGGTCGGCGTGGAACGGTATCACGTGTCGCAAATCTTTATATTAGAGACCGTTGCCGATGCTCATACCACGGTGGTACAAATGAACGCAAACTCCCAAGAGATCACGGTTGTGTGTCACGTGCGGGCACCGTTGCTTCTGGAACCGGTCGACAGACAGGTCGAAACCATCCGGGCCTGTGAGGCCGAAGGGGCGATCGACGATCTGTTGCTCCGAAGCTGGCCCAAAGAGGTGACGCTGAACGAGTCGACCCCACACCAGGAGGTCCTCGAGACATACGACCGTCTTCAGTCGTGGGCCGACCGACAGGGTGTGGACATTACCCCACCGTTCAAACGGCGATCGACGACCTCTCAGGTTACCGGGACGACGACGGAGGTGCTCGTTACACCGCTGCTGTGTCTCGAACTGTATGCCGACGACGAACTGGTGGGCGTGTTCCCTCACTCGGCGAACGACAAGACGGCGACAACGAACGAGGCGATCGCCGAGCTGCGTACGGGAGCACTCCCAACGCCTCTCGGCGGTGAGCCCGAGTCGCCGATCGAAGCCGCGGCGTCGGGTTCGTGTCCGGCGTGTGGCAGTCGACTGATCGATGGCCAGGGACTGTTCGCCTGTGTCGACTGTGAGTGGACAGGAACTGTTTCAGCGTCGGGCGGATACGTCCGCCACTCGCCAGACCAAAACGAGCGGGAATCGATCGAAGTAGAACAGTAAGCCACCACAGTCGATCGACTGGCCGCGGTTGAACGACCAGCTGCGGACCGATCGAGAGAGCAAACCACTGTTTCGAGATCCGAGAACCGATATCGAGGAGTGGCCTCCTGTCACTCCGCGTTCGGTATCGACCCCTGTTGTTCTAGCTCTGTCACTCCGCGTTCGGTATCCTCCCGTTGTTCTGGCTCTGTCACTCCGCGTTCGGTATCCTCCCGTTGTTCTGGCTCTGTCACTCCGCGTCGATCTCGTCCGTATACTCGCCGCTGATCGTGATCATCGTGTCCGTCTCATCGACGGACACCGTGTCGGCATCCGTTCCCAGTGTCGACTCGAGCAGTTCCCGATCGACGCGATCGTCGGTACTGTAGTCGACGACCGCAGTCCCGCGGGTGGTGCCGTCGGTACCGCCAAGCGAGAGTCGCTGGTGGACGCCGGAGGCACCGGCGAAGGCGTCGAACGCGTAGGTCAGTCCGTCGGCGTCGTCTTCGGGCTGATCGTCTGTAAGCGTCTCCGGTGTGAATTCGTCGTCGCTGGTATACAGACAGAGCGTGATGTCGTCCGTCTCGCCGGCCCGGAGGAGCGACTCGAAGTCGGCATCCGTTTCGTGTTTCGGCTCCCGCTCACCGGCTGCCGTTGCGACCGTCCGTTCGACTGCCTCACCGGGATCGAAGTCGGAATCGTCGTTCGGACTGGCGAACGCGAACACCTCGTCAGTCACGCCGACGTATTCACCGCTGTCGGGGTCTGAGTACACAGCGTACTCGGCCTCGACACGCTCGGCAGTGTAGCCGGCGGTGTCGAGATCGCTCGTCAGATCATCGAATGCGTACTGCCCCGAGAACGCGTACACACCCTCGACGAACACCAGGGTCTCGCCGTCCTCGGTCTCGTTGTTCGCCACGAACGCCTCGGCACTGGCTGACTGGGTGAGCCGGGTGAAGCCGAACGAACAGAGAAACGCGACGAGTATCGGATTCCCAAGCAGCGGGTCCGACGGCTCCGTGCCGCCCTGATCATCCTCGTCTTCGATCAACGCGTCCATCGTCTCGAAGCCGATCGCCCCATAAAAGTAGTCCGAGGTGTCGGTCTCACGCAGGACGGTTGCGTACGGTGGGAGGTCGCCGGCCTGCTGATCATCGCCGGCAGCCTCCTCGTCAGTGCTCCCGCCAGTTTCGTCACTCGACTCCGAACAGCCGGCGAGAAGTGCCGCTCCTGTGCCTGCACCGAGAAGTTGCAGTGTCTGCCGTCGATGTAGCCCGGTCATCCAGTAGCAATGACCACGGACACTACATTACTGTGGTGGCCATCCAGACACAGATGTTCGGTTGCCGGTCTGGACCGGCATCCCGGTACCCGACCTACTCATATGAATTTATGTCCGTCGGTACCGCCGTCGTCGGGCTACGCCCGACTGCTTGAGGGATCTTCGATCCCTCTCCGTCACCGGACTACGTCCGGTTGCTCGCGGCGCAACGCGCCGCGCTGATCGGCCAAGACGGGGTCGTCGATCGGTGGTAATTGATGACACTAATCCGTATCAGTCGTTTGAAAGCGCGGTTATCGATCGGCCGGCCGTTCGGTTGCCCGCCGTAGCAATCCCAGCAGCGTTGTCGCCTCGCGTTCGGTTAGGTCGGCACGGCCGTACACCCGCCGGAGCATCCGCATCGTCTTGTCCTCTTTCTCAGCCGGATGGTTGATCTCGGTCAGCAGTGCCTCCCACTGATCGTACAGCCGATCGATCGTCGCCTCGGGGGCGCGAACGCGCTCGATATCGGGAAGCTGGCTCTCCTCGCCGATGGCCAGCGATCGGAGCTCGTACAGCGTCACCGTCGCAGCCTGCCCCAGGTTGAGAACGGGGTAGTCGGGACTGGCCGGGATCGAACAGATCTCGTCGATTCTGGCGAGTTCCGCGTTGGTGAGGCCGACCCGTTCGCGCCCGAAGACGATCGCCGTGGGGCCGGCGACCGTTTTCAGCCGACTTGTGAGTTCGGCGGGCGTCGAATACGGAAATCGGGTGTGGCTTCGATCGTCCTCGTTTGTCACCGCCGTACAGCCGACCGTGTGGTAGCCCTCGACGAGTTGATCGAAACTGAGCTCGGTCGCGTTCGGCAGGATATCCTCGCGAGCGTGCCCGGCGAAGCCATAGGCGTCGCCTTCGGGATCGAGTTCGGGCGGATCGACGAGCAACAGTTCCTCGAAGCCGAAGTTCTTCATGGCGCGAGCGATCGTGCCGACGTTCCCGGGCGTCGTCGCGTCGACGACAGCGACGGCTGGTGGTTGCCGCTCCGGTGTGACGTCGTCTGGGGAATGGTTAGTCATGCGTTCGGTGGTCGGCAACTGTCGCTGTCTGGATCCGGCGAGATCCCATCGGGGCGCTCATAGCGGTGGCTATCGACCGTGGCATCAAAAGTAACACGTTCTCCCGGGTCCGGATCGTTGTGGATAGGGCGCTCGATCGGACAGTTCGTTCGAGGACATTCTAAGAGGAGAGTGAGCATGGAAGAAGTGTGAGAGAGCAGTACACATGGACCATCGCGCGTGGGATGGCTGCTGGATCGTCGCTGATAATGATTTGGGAAGATAGCTTTACCAACTACTAGCTTTTACTAACTACTAGCTATTATCATCACTCTAGTAGTTAACTCAATAATATTCATAGACTAGACAACTAGACTAACAACTATACTAGTAACTATATTAGCTGCGATAACAACTACAACGAGTTACACATTGACCGTACAGCAATCGTCCGATCGGGTGTGCATTCACTTGCAGTGGCTGCTATCAGTGGCTGCTATCGGTTTTGAGTGGTATGTGTAGAGCCGAGTGGTGAGGTCGTAAGTTAGGTTTCGAGCCTTCTCTCTACGGTTACGGACCTGCAGATCCGGACCGATGTAGGGTCCTCGACTGTCTCAAATCCGTCCCGAGGGGGCAGTTTGTCGGATGGTAGGGGGACACACCCCCTTCGCGTTTGTAACGGCATATGCGTACGGAGAGTTCGAATGGGAACACACCGTTGTCGCGGATGTAAAAAGGGGGTTTCAGGAGTGGTTTACGATCGAAATTGCCGGTTCGATCCGGACCCACCCACCCGTTTACCGTTACATCCGCGACGGTGGTGTGTGTCCGGTCCCGAACACCGCGACTAATCGATCCTCCACCACGACCGATCGAATGGTGTCTGACCCCAGCCGATCGCGGCGGTCGTCGTTCACATCGGGCTGGCACGCGGACGCATCTCCATTTTCCCGCCAGACTGGGAGTTGAGGCCCGCGTAACCGGCACTCTCCCCGGTTACATCCGCGAGGGGGGTGGGTGTCTCTCTCGACGAATGTGAGAATTCGATGTCACTATCTGGCGACTTCACTTCAGTGACGTCTGTCCGACAGTATTAGAAACGCGAGGGCAGCGATACCGCCTGGAACGCACGTGTACCAGTCAAAGATGTGTCTTCGGCCCTCTGCAGGGATATTTACACCCGCGATCGATCTCCATAGCTTTATTTTAATCCGGTTGGAAAGCACCCGGTACTGCAATGTCCGCGAACGACGATCGTGATCCACTCTTTCGGTACGACGATCCGGTCTTTGCCGACGAGCGGTTGCTCGAGATCACGCACCTCCCCGGCCCGGACCGAATCGTCGGGCGCGACGAGCAGATGCAACGGGTAGCGGACGCGTTGAATCCGGCTATCTTCGGCAGCGAGCCGAATCATCTGTTCATTTTCGGGAAAACCGGCACCGGGAAGTCACTCATCTCCCGGTCGGTAACCCAGCGAGTGATCACGGAAGCCCAGCACGACGATATCACGGTGAAGTACGCGTTTATCGACTGTGGGGAACAGAACACCGAAGCCTCGATCGTCAAAACGATCGCCCAGATCGTCAACGAGCCGGATCGGAGCGGCGTCACCGTCCCCGATCGCGGACTCGGCACCGGCGACTACTACAAACGCCTCTGGGAGGCCGTCGACGACTGTACCGACGTGACGATCGTCATCTTGGATGAGATCGACATGCTCGAAGACGACGAGGTGCTCCGGAAGCTCTCACGGGCGGGCGAGAACCGCCGGATTTCGGAGTCGAGTATCGGCATCATCGGGATCTCGAACAAGATCGACTTCCCGGATCACCTCTCCGAACGGGTCAAATCGAGTCTCTCTCGGGACGAACTGGTCTTTTCGCCCTACGATGCGAACCAGCTCGTCGAGATCCTCGAAAAAAGACGGGATGCGTTCCACGACGGCGTGCTCTCCGAGGACGTCATTCCGCTGACCGCGGCCCTCGCCGCACAGGAACACGGCGATGCACGCAAAGCGATCGACATCCTCAGAAACGCCGGCCGGATCGCGAAAAAACGGACCGACACCCGCGTCACTGCCGATCACGTCCGTGATGCAAAAGAGAAGACCGAGGCCGATCGGTTCAACGAACTGATCGAAGGCTCGCCCCAGCAGGCAAAGGCGATTCTGTATTCGCTGACCTTGCTCACCGAGAACAGTACGGAAAAAGAGTTTCCGACGAAGATCATCTACAACCAGTACAAAGAGATCGCCCACAAACTCGATTTCGACGTGCTTTCGGAACGACGCGTCCAGGAGATCCTCCAGGAACAGAACTTCCTCAACGTGATTCAGTCCGAACGCGAGGGTCGCGGACGCGGGCGCGGTGCACATGCCAAACACCGCCTGCTGGAGAATCCGTCGATCGTCAAAAAAGTCCTCCTCCGAGATTCGCGGCTGGCAATTCTCGAAGACGGCGTCGAGTGAGAGAGCTGTAGATCGTCGATCCGACCGGCTCCGCCCACACGCTGTCTTCGTGACTAATCAGTTCGTCGACCTCCCTACTAACTCGCCCAACGCTGCTTTCGGTTCAATCCCGTCGGCCCGACGTTTGAGCCAGTGGGTAGACGATACACTGCTTTGTGCAAGCACGTACACAAACTCGAAGACAGTACACAAACTCGAAGACAGTACACAAACTCGAAGACAGAAACCATTGTTCACTCTCATTATAAACAATTTATTTTAACCACTGTATAATGCATTTTAGGGTGTGTTGGTGACCGGGAATGTATTCTGTAGACTTCAGAGGTATATCACCAAAGAAGTAATATTATACTACAAAAGTTAGAGAGATAATGGTGAATACGGTTGCAAAATTGCAGGAAGTTTCGATGAAAAACCAGTCGGAAACCGTAATCGCTGGCGACGATCCGATGACCTTCTCGACGCTCTGGTCGCGGACTGATGCGTTCGCCGGCGGATTGAAGGCGAACGATATCACCGCCGGAGACCACGTCGCAATCCGGCTCTCGAATCCACGCACGTTCCTCGTCGCGTTCTACGGGACGCTCAGAAACGGCTGTGTCCCAGTAACGATCCCCTCCGAATTCAGTGACGACGACGTCGTGGCCGCCTTAGAGGAGACGAACGGCAAGGCGTACGTCACCGACAAGACGCCGTTTCTGGCAATCTTGCACCACGCAGACGACGTTCGCCTTGCGATCACAGTCGACTGTGATGGCGGCATGGGGATGGATCTGCCGAGGTTTCTTGACAACGACGGGATCAACAGTGCAGGCTCACGAACTGGGATCGACGTCGTCGACCAAGGCGATACCGAACGCGGACTCGTCGCCTACGGGGGACACACCGGTGGTGACCCACTGGGTGTCGTCTACTCGCATTCTGCACTGCTCGCGGCCGCTCGTGTCGGTCAAACGATCGCTTCCCCAGACGGCCCGATCGGTCACCTCGGAAGCCTTCCGCTTTCGAACCCGATCGAGTTGCTGTACGGTGCGACCGCGGCCATACTCAGCGGTGGCCAGTACGCCGCGATATTCACTGGCGGTCGCCACTACCCACGGACGAGCTGGGATCCCGAAACAGCTAGTTCACTGTTGAATACTGGCTCTGCTACCAGGACGTTCGTCACTCCAGCGCAGTACGACACGCTTCGGACACCGCCGGCGGACGGCGGCGACATCGTTGTCGTGGCCGAACCGGCCGCGGAGCCGATCGAACCACCGACCGACGGTTCGATCCACGCCCTCGGTCGTCCGGAAACAGGACTCACACATGTTGGCTCGGCCGTCGACAGTGACCCAGCCGAGACGGCTGGCCCGTTGTCCGCAGGTGAGCGGGCGCCGGAGGTCCGGACACGCGTCCTCGATGATCAACATGGGGAGGAACTTGCCGTCAGCACTCCGGCAGCGATGGATGGTTACGCTGGCCAGCCGGCGTTGACCGACGAACTGATCGAGACGATCGATGGCGATCGATGGATCCGGACGGGCATCAGCGTCGGCGACGGCGGTTCCGTGACCCCGGTTGAGGACTCACCGCTTGCCGTTCTCGGTCGATCGCACACCTGAGCGTCCGATCGGACGCCGGCCACAGGATCGGACGATCGCGTGACGGACCGGAGTCTCGGCTGCCACTCTGTCGGGTCGGTCCCAGTTCGCCGGAACCGCGGTCCCTTTTTGTCTCCCTTCCTCACCCACGGTATGCACAGCGTTGACGCGGCTGGGCTCGGGATCGGCGACGAGTACCCGCCACGGATTATGGGCGTGTTGAACGTCAGCGAAGAATCACCGTACGATCCCAGCGTCTACGACGACCCCGGCGATGCCGCCCGGTACGTCGACGAGGAACTGATCGACGAAGGTGCCGATATTGTCGATATCGGCCTCGAATCGGCGAACAAACGGTTCGACGTCCTCTCTGCCGAGGAGGAACTCGACCGGCTTCACGTGGCCCTCGACACGATCGAGAGCGTCTCCGGCGATGCGATCTTTTCGATCGAGACTCGGTACGCTGATGTTGCCGAAGCGGCCCTCTCCCAGGGGTTCGACATGGTCAACGACATCGCTGGCTTTGCCGATCCGGAGATGCCGACGATCTGTGCGGAGTACGACGTGGCCGTCGCGAAGATGGCCAGCCCGCCGGATCTCGAACGTCCCGGTGCGATCAGAGAGACCGATTGGGCGGCGCGGAAATCTCCAGAATGGGCCGAGCAGGCGGGGTACGTCGACCAGGTCTATGAGGCGTTAAAACAGAACGGGCTCACCGACAAGACGATTATCGATCCGGCCTTTGGGAGCTGGAGCGAGGCCCAGACGATCGAGGACGACCACGAAACGTTCCGTCGGCTCCGGGAGTTTCGGGCGCTTGGCAAGCCGATGCTCGTCTCGATCAACCGAAAGAACTTTTTGGGCGCGATCGCCGATCGGGAGACCGACGAGCGGCTGCCGGTCAGTCTCGCCGCGACGTCGATGGCCGTCGAACGTGGGGCACACGTGATCCGGACCCACGACGTCGCCGAGACGCGCGATGCCGCGCTGATCGGTGCGGCGTTTGCGGATCGAGCCAATGCGGTCGACGACGAACTCTCAGTGTCGCGTCTCGATGTTGAGTCGAACCGAGAACTCCGTCGACAGCTGCTCGAGTACGATGTCGATCCGGAAACGGCTGTGGACTGGCGGACGCAGCTGCTGGAGGTCGACGGACTCGATCCGGACTCACGCCGGCGACTGTCGTCGATCGCCACGGAACACGGGGCAGTCGTCCGCCAGGTGTCTGACGGCACGATACTGCTCGTGGGATCGACGAATGCGCTTTCGGACGTCCGGCGCCGACTGGAGAGTGATGAGGCGGTTCTCGCCCGTCTTGGCATCTTGATCGGTGATATGATACGGTAAGAGAAAGCTTATACCGGAGGCTTCGAAAACAGAGCATGGACGCCGGGCGGCCTCCCGGGTAGGGGTACTTTGGAGGCAACCCCGGCCCACAACACGGTATTATTATGCACCTGTTCGGACAGTGACCACCAACCGCGCACGGACAGCAGTCTGGCCATTGTATCGGAGGGCTCGATACAGCCATTTCATCGAAAGGAGCCGGTATAGCCACTGCATCGAAAGGAGCGAGTCCCAACGATGATCCGACGAGTGCCTACACACAAATAGCTCCAGGCACAACCACCGGTATGGAGTTCGAGGAGTGGGAGCCGGTCTACGAGGCAATCTGTCGGGAGTTCGGCTACGATCGGGCCGGCGACGAGCACGCACGCGACGTCCTCGCGTCGATGACGAGTCCGTTCGAGTTCGACCGACTCGCTGCCGTCGAGGGAGCGACCGTCGCGGTCGCGGGTGCCGGCCCGTCGATCGAGACCGATCGAGCCTCCGAGCGGGCCAGCGCTGCAGACGTTGTGATCGCCGCCTCGACGGCAGTCGACGTCCTCGAGGGGGCAGGCGTCGAGGTCGACTGCATGGTCACTGATCTCGACAAGAATCCAGAGACAGTCCGTCGACTTACCGATCGCGGCACGCCGGTTGCAGTCCATGCGCATGGCGACAACGTCGATGCCGTTCGGGCGACCGTTCCGGAGTGTGCGGACGACTTCGTCCTGCCCACCACGCAGGCTGCACCGACCGGCCCAGTCAGCAACGTCGGTGGCTTCACCGACGGTGACCGGGCTGCGTTTCTGGCTGATCACCTCGGTGCCGACGACCTCGATTTCGTCGGCTGGGATTTCGACGACCCAGCCGTCGGGCCGATCAAATCCACCAAGCTCGTCTGGGCCGAGCGGCTGCTCTACTGGCTCGAACGGCGACGAGACGATCGCTTCGACGTCCTCGATGACAGGCGGAGGGCGATCGACACGAGCGAGCTGCCGATCGATTGATGTACGTGCGTTTCGAGCTTCTGGACCGAGAGTAAGTCCTATACTCCGCGGTGGCTAACCAGTAGCCACATGGGTACTGGAGGGCCGCCGTTTTCGCGCCGGGAACTGATGGCAGGTGCAGGGGTGGCAGGTGCGAGCGCCCTCGCTGGCTGTACGGACCGACTCTGGTCGCAGGCAGAAGACACCGGCCAAGAGCAGGTGTCACTGACGATCAAGACGGTACCGGCCGACGACGATGCCATCGCAGCGAAGATCCTGAGTCAACTCCGGGAGAACTTCCAGGCAGCCGGAATCGCAGCCACTCCAGAGCCGATCGCACAGGCAGAGCTCTACCGAGATATCTTTCTCGACGGCGACTACGACGTATTCATTATCAGATATCCCGGGTTCGACGAATACGATGCCATTCGTGGACTGCTTCACCACCGGTTCGTCGCCGAACAAGGGTTACAAAACCCGTTCAATTTTTCGGACCCAACGGCGTCCGAGTACCTTGAGAGACAACAACGTGCGAGTGAGGAGACGCGTTCGGAGACGCTCCGCGACCTGTCTGCGTACCTCGAAGACACAGCACCGTACACAGCCGTCGCGTACCCGGATCAGTTCTGTGGCAGCCAGGAGGAGATCGAGGTGCCCACCCCTCCAGTTGGACCGCTCGATTACGTCGATATCCTCAGCCAGAACGGCGACGGCGATTCGCGTGATCGGCCACTCGATGTTGGCGTGTACGGTCAGGGCCTTATCGAGCGACTGAATCCGTTTGTCGTCGATCGAACGCGGATCGATGGGCTGGTTGAACTGTTGTACGATCCGCTCGTTCGGCGACGAGATGGCGACGAGATTCCGTGGCTGGCCGACTCGATCACATGGGATGAGACGGGGGAACTGGAAGCAACGGTCGGGCTTCGCGAGGGCGTGACGTGGCACGACGGGACCGACCTCGATGCCGAGGACGTGGCGTTTACGTACCAGTTTATTGGGGACACGTCACAGGGCAACGCCGACAGCGAACTCCCGTCACCTCGCTACCGAGGTCGACAGACACTCGTCGACGATGTCTCGGCTGTCGGCCATAGAACCGTTCGGTTCACGTTCGGGGAAACGACCCGTCCAACTGCGGCGCGTGTCTTTTCGCTCCCGATAGTCCCGGAACACATCTGGGCGGACCGGACCTCACTTGTCTCGACACAGCGGACCGAGGCGCTCACAACCGACAACGAGGAGCCAATCGGTGCTGGCCTGTTCGCGTACGCGGAGTCGACGACCGACACTGAACTCGTTCTCGAACCCTTCGACGAGCACGTGTTTCGATCGACTGTAGCTGACCGACCGGCCATCCTCGACGGATTTTCCGGGTTCGATGGGGTTCGGTTCCGGATATTTCCGAACGCGGGTGCGATGGTCGAGGCACTCGTCGACGGGGAGATCGACGTCACCGCAAGTATGGTTCCGACGGAGCACGCCGACACCATCCGCGATGCGTCGGGCGTGTCGACGATCGCCGAACCCGGCGATGCGTTTTACATGATCGGGTACAACATCCATCATCCCGAACTCAGCAACCCACACGTTCGACAGATCCTGTCACGGCTCATCGATCGGGAGTACGCTGTCGAGGAGTTTTTCGACGGCGCAGCAGAGCCGGCATCGACCCACAGTTCGGTGCTCGGAATTCCCGACGACGACAGCGACTGGGATCACGATCGCCCCTCTTCGATCTCGGAGTTTCCCGGAACCAACGGCGAGATTTCGTCCTCACGCGTCCGATCGCTGTTCGAAGAGGCCGGCTATCGGTACGATGAGGAAGATCTTCTCAGGTGACGGACGGAGTCGGAGCCGGTCGTGTCAGTTGCTTAGCTACTCCGGTCGACCCGTCGACACTGTCTTCGGCGATCGATTGATAACCGTCGGCTGTTGCATTCAACCGGACGATATTAATGCTCTCCAGCGTGTAGTGTAGACAGAAATCCGGATGTCTCTGGCTGGAGTCGTCCTCGAACTATCGATCGTCGTGTTGGTGATGCTCGTCACCGCGACGCTCGTTATTGTCGGTCCACGGAGCCTGCTGACCGCGATTCGGGACTACCGGTGGCGACTCGCAGCGTGTGCGTTCCCGTTTGCAGCCCTTGCCGGCGTGCTGGCCGTCCGCTGGTCGACGCGGGGTGTCATCCAGCGACTCGAGTTGCGCGTCGTCGGTACGAATATCACGCCGTATCTGTTCGAAGTCGAGCAGGCCGTGTTCGGGACGAACCCGGTAACAGTCTTGCAGTCGTTTCAGACCGAGACACTCACGTCGTTTTTCGTCTTCATCTACATCTATGGCTATGCGTTCTTGCTCCTGTTTCCGTTGATCGCTTACTTCGCACTCGACGAGATGGACGATCTCTCGACACTGGTCCTCGCGTTCACCGCAAACTACGCGATCGGCCTCGCCTGTTATCTCCTGTTTATCGCCTATGGGCCGCGAAACCTCGATCCGCTGTTGTTCGAGGGGCTGCTCTACGATGCGTTCCCCCAGGCCAGACTCCTGACGAATCAGGTTAATCAAAACACCAACGTCTTCCCGTCGTTGCACACCTCACTGGCGGTGACCGTGTTCCTCGTCGCGTGGACGACACGCGAAAAGTATCCACTCTGGGTCCCACTCGCCGGATTCCTCGCAACCAGTGTCGCCATCTCGACGATGTATCTTGGCATCCACTGGTTCTCCGACGTGGTCGCCGGAACCGCACTTGCAGCCGTCAGTGTCTATATCGGACGCACCTACACCGTGGAAGGTGCCCTCGACTCGGTGCGCCAGTACCTCGTGACGACGTTGGAGGGCGGTGGAAAACCCGAACGCGAACGGTAACCGTTCGACTGCGAGTGACATCCTCTCCGCCGTAAACGGCGGAGCTTCCCACAAGCGAAGGCTTGCTGGTTTGGGAGAGTTACGGTTTACCATTCCTGAGGGAATGCTGGCAGTGCCACGCTACCGTTACCCCTATCCACTGTGATAAAACGCGAGGGGCCGGTCGCAGATCGCCGGTACCCGGATGTTTTCACGGTTCCGATCGTCTGACTCTGGTATGGCGCTCCACTGGCACCGTCGCGACCTTCGAGCACGGGACAACCGTGGGCTCGATCGCGCCGGGGACGACGGCCCGATCGTGCCGTGTTTCGTTTTCGATCCAACCGTGCTCGAACACGCCTCGCCGATTCGCGTGTCCTCTCTTCTCGAGGCGCTCGACGCCCTCCGCTCGTGGTATCGTGATCGGGGTAGTGACCTGCTCGTGGTCCGTGGGGCCGCGAGTGCAGTCATCCCCGAGCTCGCCGCCGACCACGACGTCTCGACCGTCGTCTGGAACGAAGACTACAGCGGACTCGCTCGCGATCGCGATCGGGCGGTCCGGGCGGCACTCGAAGCGGAGGGGATCGACGTCGAGACCGTCCACGACGCGATCCATCATGAGCCGGGCTCGATCACGCCCAACCAGGGCGACCACTACTCGGTCTTCTCGTACTTCTGGAAGAAGTGGCAGGATCGAGCGAAGGCCGCGCCGATCGACCCGCCCGCCGAGGCTGACCTGGCCAGCGTTTCGGGGGAGCCGCTCCCATCGCTCGGTGACCTCGGCTTCGACGAACCCGACGCCTCGCCACCGACGGTCACACAGCAGCGGGCCCGCGAACGCGTCGCCGACTTCTGTTCGGAGCCGATCTACCGGTATGCGGACGATCGCGACTATCCGGCCAGAGGCGGGACCTCGCGGCTCTCGGTTCATTTCAAATGGGGGACGATCGGTCCCCGAGCGGTCTATGCGGCGACCGAGCGGGCAACGGACCGCGCCGATTCCCCCGACGATCGATCGAGCGTCGAATCGTTCCAGCGCCAACTCGCCTGGCGAGAGTTCTATGCGCACGTGCTCGCGTTCAATCCCGAAATCGTCGTCGAGAACTTCAGCGGCTACGAGTCGGACATTCCATGGCGAAACGATCCCGACGAACTGGCCGCCTGGAAAGCGGGAGAGACGGGGTATCCGATCGTCGACGCTGGCATGCGCCAGCTGCTCGAAACCGGCTGGGTTCACAATCGCGTTCGGATGATCGTGGCGTCGTTTCTGACGAAGGATCTGTTGATCGATTGGCGGCGTGGCTACGACTGGTATCGTCAGAACCTGGCCGACCACGAGACGGCAAACGACGTCGGTGGCTGGCAGTGGGCCGCCTCCACCGGGATGGACGCACAGCCGTACTTCAGGGTGTTCAACCCGATGAAACAGGGCAAAGACTACGATCCCGACGCCGAGTACATCACGCGATTCGTTCCGGAACTCGCCGACGCGACTGCAGCCGAGATCCACGACTGGCACGAGTTGACACCCGCAGAACGCGATCGGATCGCGCCTGTGTATCCAGCCCCGATCGTCGACCACGCAACGCGTCGCAAGGAAGCGATCGCTGCCTTTGAGTCCGCACGTGGCGAGGAGTCCTAGCCCGTGACCGTCACCGAATCGTGTACCGGGCGATGCCGTCACTCTCACAGGTCGGACAGACCGTCGTCTCGGTGTCAACTGACGTCCCACAGTGGCGACACTCAGTGATCACCAGTCGGTCCTGGCTCCGAAACAGGCCGACGATCACGTCACGAAGCACGCTGTTCGACGATCCGACGGGCGTTTCCGATCGATCCGTCATAGCACGACGTGCTCGAAGTACAGGCTTTGTTACTGTCAGTATACTATGACACTCATCAATACTAATGGGTTACTGTCATCGCCCCCCGACCGTCGGACCTGGCTCCCGTCGCGGTCGGCCGCCAGCATCCGTCCGATCGCACGACGGCTGGGCGATCGGTCGGACCTCAGTGTCGGTATAGGAACCGATTACTCCCCGATCGAGACCGTTCCGCCCTCCTCGCTGGACTGATAGATGCCGTCGATGATCTGCTGGACTCGGAGGGCCCGCATGACACTGTCGCTGACCGTGTCGTCTTCGTGATTGTCAGTGACGATCGTCTCGAAGAACGCGCGCTGTTCTTCGGTATGGGTGTCGTTCTGTGTCGTTTCGATCGTCGTGTTTTCGAGGTGGTCCGGGCCGATCGTACTCGCGGAGTGGAAGCTGAGGTCGCCGTCGAGCAGATCGAACCGTGCGGCCGCCTCCGTTCCCCGGATCATAAACCCGTGGTCCGAGGGCCGGTTCGTCGCCCAGGCGACTTCCAGCGAAACCGTTCGGTTTCCTGCACAGCGGACGAACGCGCTGGCGGAGTCGTCGACGTCGAAGCCGGCGGATCCGGCGTCGTCGCCCCACATCTCGAGATAGGCGTACTCCTCGCGGGAGCCGAACTCGCCGCGAGCCACGCCGGTCACCTCCAGTACCTCGGGATAGCCAAGCAGGTACAGCGCTAGATCGACGGCGTGAACTCCGAGATCGATGAGCGACCCGCCGCCGGCAATCTCGTGGCGGGTAAACCACGAGCCACGGCCTGGGATCCCCCGTCGACGGACGTAGTTGGCTTCGATATGCGTGACCTCACCGAGATCGCCGCGATCGATCCTGTTTTTGACGATCTGGACGGTGTTTGCAAACCGGTTGTTGAAGCCGACCATACAGAAGCTATCGGAGTAGGCGGCTGCGTCGGCGATCCGGCGGGCACTCTCCAGTGAGTGTGCCAGTGGCTTTTCGAGTAAGACGTGCAGATCTCGCTCAAAGGCGTCGATCGCGTACTGTTCGTGGTACTTGTTCGGTGTCGTGATGATGACTGCGTCGACGGCGTCGTACAGCTCGTTGTGGTCCTCGTAGACGTCGACGTCGTACCGACGGGCAAAACGGGTCCGTGCCTCCGTGGCGACGTCCATCCCCCCAACGAGCGGGACGTCGAGATCGAGCAGCCGCTCTGCGTGGTACTGGCCGATGTTGCCGAGGCCGACGATGCCGGTTGTGATCTCTGAGCGTTCGAGTGTCATTTGCGAGTTCCGTACGCAGTGGTCGATCGGTTCAGTCCGGGACAGTTGCGACGGTATTCGAACAGTTGTGCTCGATCGACTTTGGTGCACTGCCAACACCCCCGTTCTCGCCTTTCCCCGGCTGCTCGGTACAGTCCGTCGCCGGCTGCTCGGTACAGTCCGTCGCCGGCTGCTCGGTACAGTCCATCGCCGGCTGCTCGGTACAGTCCATCGCCGGCTGC
>Ga0207421_10001466_pt1 | contig 30304 bp, 28 predicted proteins | sample SodLakKL_010_SED_4_FD_187542 | JGI IMG/M metagenome (GOLD analysis project Ga0207421, IMG submission 187542) | Alkaline sediment microbial communities from Lake Tanatar, Kulunda Steppe, Russia - 8KL_010_SED (SPAdes) (version 2) | ecosystem: Environmental > Aquatic > Non-marine Saline and...
CGGTCAGACAGGCCATGACGGGGAGCGATATCGCCGACGAGTCCGCGATCGGCTCGCGGACGAACAACGGCATCTTGCAGTATATGACCGTCAGGAAACGGGCGAACTATCTGGTGCCCCCACGCGAGCATCGAGCGTTGCCGACGCCGGATCCCGACTCGCTCGAGCTGTAGTATCCATAGACCCCGGTCCTGTTCGAGGGCCTGTCGTGGCGTCGCCCCCTTCAGCGAGCAGTCACGACCACCCACTCCTCGGATGGGGGCCGCAGCGACACCGGGTAGTGATACCGAAACCCCGTGTGGTACCCATCCTGGCTGATGGCCTCCCCCGAGAGTATAACTGGCCTCGGGATAACCTGCGGAGCATGTCCACCGCCACGAACTTGTCTCCATCGCGCATTCGAGTCGCGTTCATCGTGGCTGCTGCCATGCTAGCGACAGCCCTCTCACTCCTCGAGGTCGGCAGTGGCTGGTTCCTCCTCACCGTACTTGTGATAGTCGTCCTCGCTGGTGAACTCCTCGTCCGGAACCGCCTCGAGCGGTGACACCACTGAGGACCCGACACACGCCACCCGGAGCTATTTTTCATCGGCCGCTGTTGACCGGCTATGGCAGTCACACGTGACAGCGACCCCACGATCGCCATCACCGGAGCCTCCGGGAACGTCGGCCGCGAGGCCATAGCCGCTCTCGACTCTTACGCACTCACCTTATTCAGCCACAGCGAACACGAGGACCTCGACACGGAGCCCCTCGAGATCGGTGACGAATCGGCCGTTCGGACAGCCCTCGAGGGGTCTGATGTCCTGATCCACCTCGCGGCCAACCCCTCGCCAACGGCCCCGTGGGAATCGATCCAGGAGCCGAACATCGATGGCGTGTATAACGTGTTCGAAGCGGCTCGCGAACACGACCTCGAGCGGGTCGTCTTCGCCAGTTCGAACCACGCCGTCAACGGCGAGACACTGGTGGGGCCGACCCGTGTGGAGACGACTGAAGGCAATCCCCGTATTGTCAGACCCGGCAGTCAGCCGAGCCCCGATAGCTACTACGGCATCAGCAAGGTTTTCGGGGAGGCCATGGGCGAGTACTACGCTCGCCGCCACGGCCTCGAGGTCATCTCCCTCCGAATCGGCTGGCTGCTGTCACCCGACGAACTCGAACAGACCTGTGCAGAACGCGACGGCCCCGGCGAACGGTACGCTCGTGCAATGTGGCTCAGCCCGGCGGACTGTCGCCATCTCCTCGAGACGTGCGTGACGACATCGCTCTCGTCAAACAGTGTCGTCGCCCACGGCATCTCGAACAACAGTGATCGATTTCTCTCGCTCGCAGAAACGATACAGGAACTGAACTACTATCCGGAAGACGACTCGAGGGCAGTGCTCGAGGACGAGTTGGCCTGACCTGGACGAAAAAGCACTCAAAGGTGCTTGCTGACGTAGGGGCCATCCTGGTGATAGCCCAACTTGTCACGATAATAGGCTCGAGCGCCAATTCCCGAAATGACGCTCAGTTTGTCGTACCCGGCATCCGCGGCCAGCCGTTCGGCACGTTCCATCAACTGTTGGCCGTAGCCCTGGTGTTGGTGTTGGCCACTGCCCGCACTGTCCTCGCCGACGGAGACCTCCGAGCCGTAGACGTGGAGTTCCCTGAGGAGCGCGGCGTTCTCGAGTTCGGGTCGGACGGGGTCGTTCGGAAACCGCAGGCGGGCGAATCCAATCAGGACGTCTTTGTCGAAATCCTCGACTGAAATGAAGTGTTCGGTGCCGCCACAGGCTTCGTAGGTCATGACCTCGAGGTCGATCGATTCGGGTTCCTCGTCGTTCATCCCGACCTCGCGACAGCGGATACACGCACACTCCCAGCCGTGTTCGGCCATGCGTTGGCGTGCGAGCTGTCGGAGGTTCGATTTCCAGACCCCGGCGTCGATAAAGTCAGCCGGGATATCCCGCTGGACGCGCTGGAGGCGTGTATACCGCGGAATCATGTCCTTGATTTCGGCGACGAGATCAGCCGCTTCCTCGTTGTCCAGTGGGTCGTACTCGTCTTTGTACCACCAGTCGTAGGTCGCCGTTCCGCGAACGACGAGTGTCGGGTATATTTTGAGGTAATCAGGCCGCCACTGTGTCGACTCGAACAGTTCTCGGAAGTCCTCGAGACACATTTCCTTACTCATGCCCGGTTGGCCGGGCATCATGTGAAAGCCGACTTTGAACGCCGAGTCCCGCAGGCGGCGGTTGGCGTCGATCGACTCCTTCGTGCCGTGGCCCCGGTGCATCTCGCGGTTGATCCGTTCGAACGTCGTCTGGACCCCGACCTCGACTTTCGTCCCCCCGAGGTCGAGCATCCGGTCGATCTGTTCGGGATCACACCAGTCCGGTTTGGTCTCGAACGTCGTCCCGATGTTTCGCACGTCGTTGGTCTCGTTCTCGGCGATGACGTCCTCGAGGTATCTGAACTCGTAGTCACCGGGATCCTGTGCGAAGCTCACCCCCTCGGCTGGCTCGGGCTCTTTGTCGACGTCGTAGTCGTTCATCGCCTCGAGGGCGCGTTTGACGAACCACTCCTGGTAGTCGTGGCTCCGAGCAGTCATCGTTCCACCCATCAGGATGAGTTCCGCCTTGTCGACCGGGTGGCCGATCTCGCGAAGCTGTTCGAGTCGGAGCGTGACCTGCCCGTAGGGGTCGTAGTCGTTCTGGACGCCACGAGCCGCCGCGGGTTCCTCGCCCGTGTAGCTCTGGGAGGATGAAAACTCCGAGTCAGGCCCACCGGGACAGTAGAGACACTTCCCGTGGGGGCAGTTCTCGGGCGAGGTCATGATCGCGATCGGCGAAACGCCGGAGGCGGTGCGAACCGGCTTGCGCTGGAGCACCTCCTGGAGGTCCTCGCGATACTTCTGTGGCGCGTGGTCGACTACTTCGGAGTTTTTTGGCACCTTGGGTGCGGAGTACTCCGAACAGACCTCGAGTTTGGCTTTTTCGACCTCGTCGCGTTCGATCTCGCCGGCGAGAATCCGCTCGACGAGGACCTCACAGACTTGCTCGAACGCGTCGGTTTCGGTCGGATCAGGCGTCTCGGTACTCACTACACGTGTTTCGACGCCCGTGGCGAATAAGCGTGTCGGACTCTCGAACCGAGCCGATCGACAGGGTCTCGCCTCCGGCTGTCGCCGATACCGGTTCAGCGATCGTATTCGACATCACGATCTGGAGCGTCCGGGTCTCGGTTCCGTTGGCGATCGTCGGCGACCCACTGTTCGGCATCCTCCAGCGTCTCGGTTTCGAGCAACCGATCGAGTTTGCGCTCGAACTGGTCGTCGGTTAACTCACCTGCGGCGTATCGCTCGCGAAGCGTTTCGAGTGCGTCACGCCGAGACTCTGCCCCCCTGTTTGCTGATTGGTCGCCCTCGCCTTTGGTCTGCGATCGACCGCCATCGGTCGTCTCGGACTCGACCCACGTGTCGTCCCACCAGTCGACCCGTGCGTCCTCATCACCGAACAGCAAAGCGACCAGCGGTACGACGACGATGTAGCCGACGAGCATGACGGGCAACCAGAGCTGTCCGCCCCAGGGAAGAAAGAGCAGAGCCAGCCACAGGCCGGTGACGACCGTCGCCGTCACCCCGGTACTGTTGTCTCGCAGCCGCGTCGCTGGGTCCGACCCCATGTCGAGAGATGACACGTGAATCGTCAAAGAAGTTACTCACCGATCGGGCGACAGCAGAGAAGGTGGCGTGTTACGCGAGCGTCTCTGGAAGCGCGTCGAGCGCAGCCTCACGAACCGCATCGCGTTCGCCGGGAAGGAATTCGACGTGGCCGTCCGCACCGCCGACGACGCTGACGCCAGCGTCGGGTGCCTGCTCTTCAATTGCGGCACCGAGGTCGCGGACGTTCAGCGAGTCGGTCGCACGCACGTGGAGTTCGTCCGAGCCGACACCGAGCGTGACGAACGGCTCGTCGGCTCGATCGCGCTCCTGACGGTGGAGTTCGTCCAGCAAGAGGACGGTCGTCGGGAAGTCATACCGGTGTGTGAAGGCATCCGTGTCGAGCAGCGTGACCGTCACGTCGTCGACACCGCGGACCGTGGCGTTCTCCGTGGCAGTCTCCAGTTCGGTCCCGAGTTTCGCACGGAACTGTTCGGAGACGTGGGCTGCGAGTTCGTCGTTTCGAGCCGGCGAGGCGTCGCCGTCCGCAAAGAGCAGGTCGGTAACGAGTTCGCGTTTGTCCTTGTACGACTGGTAGTAGGCTTCGAGTGCGACTGCCTCACGGCGGTTTGTCAGCTCCGTCTCGTCGTAGCCAGCATCGGTCGCGAGCTCGAGGTACGCCTCGGGGACGTCCTCCCAGTAGCTGACTGCCGGAAGGTGTTCCAGATCCGCTCGAACATCGTCGTTGACGTGGGCAGCGACAGTGGCCGAGAGGGCCGTCGAAGTCACATCGGAGACGTCGGCGTCGGCAAGCGACGGGGCGACGGCGACCGAAACCGCGTCGACGATTTCCTCGTCGGCGTGGCTGTCGTCGATGACGATCGACTCCGCGTCGTACAGCGAGAGCAGGTCGTAGCCGTCGACGGATTCGACGGTCGATCCGGCGTCGACGAGCACGACGAGCGGGAGCTGTTCTCCGTGTCGGTCACGCGCCTCGAGCATCGAGGTGACGTCGTTGGTCGCGGCGTCCATATCGTAGACACGACCGTCGAGTGGCCGGCGCTCGAAGTAGTGGTACTCCGCGTCTTCACGGGTGTGTTTCTCGCGGATGAGCGGGAGAACGGCACGCTCGATCGCTGCGCCGGCGACGTAGCCGTCCGCGGTTGCGCCGTGGCGAACCACGACGGGGCGGGCTTCCATGACGGCTCGGCGAATGGCTGTCGCGGCGTCAACGATACCGTCCTCGACGGCCGCGATGGCGTCGTGGTCGGCAAGCGGTGCGACGTCGTCCGGTCGGGCCTCGCTTTCGATCGCGCTCTCGAGTCGATCGACGACGGTCTCGCGTGTCTCGCCGTCGAGAATCTCGAGTGACTCGGTCTCGACCTGGAGGTCACCGTGGTGGCGTTCGACCTCGCCTTCGAGGGCGACAGCATCGTCGATCTCGACGGCGGGGTAGGCGCGAACGCCGGCTTCCTCGAACGCCGCACACTCGACGGTCGCCGTCTCATCGCGCAGTTCGAAGACGGTTGGGCCGCTCGTCTGGCGGACACCGGTGATCTCGCCTTCGAGGCGGACGACGCTGCCGACCTGGCTGTCGATCGCGTCGATCGTCGTGCGGTTGAGCGTCGGTTCGACGTCGGCCGTCTCGTCGGCTGCGGGCGTCGACGCGGCGGCGCTTTCGGTCGCGACGGAGCCGCTTCCGCCGGCGACAGTGTCGCTTGCGTTCGGCCCACCATCGGCTGGGGCACTCTCCTCGGGAGCGGACTGCAGATCGCCGGCCTCAGCGTCCGGAAGCTCGTCGTCTGCCGATGGCTCCGCTGGCGACGCGTCGGACTCCTCGCCAGCAGTCGAGTTCGAGTCAGTATCCGAGTCGAGTTCCTCGGGGTGTTTTTCTTCGGTTCCGGTATCGACAAGCTGACCGCGGAACTCGCGTTCGCGCTGTCGGATCGACCAGCCGAGGTCGACGTTCCCGTTGTCCCGAACGTCGAGTACCTGGACGTACACGTCGTCGCCGGGTTCCCAGTCGAGACTTTCGAGTCGCTGGTCGAGTTCGCTTCGATGCAACAGACCTGTGACGTGGTCTCCGATGTCGATGAAGACACCAAAGTCGGCGTAACCGTCGACGGTTCCTCGGTAATACCGGTCAGAGGACAGCTGTGAGGCGGAGTTTCCGTGGAATTCGAACACCACGTCCTCCTGATGGCTCTCACAGACCAAGCCGTCGACAGGCTTGCCGCAGATGATACAGTTACCCATCTACTCGGACCAAGCAGTTTCGCCCTAAAACTGTTGTCGGATTGCGCTCGCGACGATCAGCGCCATTCATCACGAACAAACATAAAGAACCCATCACTCGAACACCGGCGAGTCCGCTTCGAGCGCCTCGATGTCGGCAGCGATCTTTCGGACGTCCTCCGGAAAGAGCGAGACCTGGATCTCGTTTTCGTCCTCATCTTCGAAGACGAGTTTGACACGTTTGTCGCCAAACTCCCGTGCCTCGGCGGCGTCGACGTCGAACAGTTTCACCGACGCGGACTTGTTTTTCGGGCCGACGTTCTTGATCGATCCGTCGTTCAACTCCACCATGAACTCCTCGAGTGTGAGTGCGAGCATGGGCTTCGTATGCACTCCGTATAAAAAACGGTACGGAAAGGTGGTGATCGCAGTGTGCGATCGGACCGCATGCGTGGTGTGTCAAATGCGCGTGCGGCATGGTAGCGTTGTGGTCGCGTTCGTATAAGTACAGGTGATCGTTCACTCCGCCTCACCTCCCGGACAGTTCCTCACTGGCGGCTGCAGACCCGGAGAGGGGCGATCGCTCACAGTATCCACCCGGTTTTAAGTTCATGTCGTCCAAATGCCAACGTGCTATGGAACTTACCTGGCATGGACACTCAACGTGGCACGTCACCGTTGGCGACACCGAGTTGCTGATCGATCCGTTCTTCGACAACCCGAAAACCGACCTCGAGCCATCTGACCTCGACACGCCGGACTACGTGCTGTTGACACACGGTCACGCAGACCACATCAGCCACGCCGGTGAGTTTGCCGACGCGACGCTGGTCGCGACGCCCGAACTCGTCTCGTACTGTCAGTCGGAGTTTGGCTTCGAGGACGCCGTCGGCGGGATGGGGATGAACCTCGGCGGTACCGTCGAATGTGGCGACGCCTACGTCACGATGCATCGCGCCGACCACACCAACGGCATCATGACCGAGTACGACGTCGACGCCGGCATGCCCGCCGGATTCATCATCTCCGATACGAAGCCGACACAGGTCGCAGACGAGGCGTCGACAACGTTCTACCACGCCGGCGACACCGGGCTGATGACCGAGATGCGCGACGTCATTGGCCCCCACTTAGAACCCGACGCCGCAGCCGTCCCGATCGGCGACCATTTCACCATGGGACCGTGGCAAGCCGCGATCGCCGTCGACTGGCTCGACGTCGACGTCGCCTTCCCACAGCACTACGATACGTTCCCACCGATCGAGCAGGATCCCGACGACTTCGAGCGCGAAGTTGCAGCGACCGGGAGCGACGCTGCCGTCGTCGCACTCGACGCCGACGAACCGTACGACCTCGACGGCTGAGACGGATTGCGTACCGATCGATCGGATGGGGGCAGCGATCGGTGGGCACTGCCTACAGCAGTCCACACGAATCGGCGATCGGTCCCGGTTCGGTAGTGCTGTCCGAACGCGATCGGAGCCGTGGTGTCTCGGCGACCTCGGTCTATCGACGACCCTCGAGACCCCGATCCATCGGCGGACCTCGCGAACCCACGGCAGCCCGTAGTATCCGTCTGGACTGACCATCCCGAAAGCGAGAACAACGTTTACTTCGCAGGCTGTGGACGTCCATCCTGTCATGGCGAAACAGGTTACGACAGTTTCCGAAGAGGGGTTCAGTGCCACAAACGGGATTCGCGAGTTCGAGACGACCGTCGATGCGACCGGTGAGGAGGCACCTGATACACTCGAATCGCTGCTGGCCGCTTACGGCTCCTGTTATGTGCCCGCACTGCGGGTCGGCGGCGGGCAGCGGGGCGTCGACGAACTCGGCCACATCGAGATCGAAACGTCGGGCAACCTCAACGACGACGACAAACTCGAGTCGATCTCGTTCGACGTCCGTGTCGAGGCAAGCATAGACGATGAGACCGCCGAGAAAGTAATCGATCGCGCCACCGAACTCTGTAAGGTCCACGACGCGCTGAAACCGGAGCTCCACGCATCAATCTCGATCGACGACGACGCGTTCTGAGATCGAGACGAGCGATCGACTGGGACGAAGCAGATCCGACCCGTTCGACGTGGTGAGACGGGGCCACCCAATCAGCTGGGACGAGATGGGCTACGATCGACCCCAATCCGGCAGACCCACCATTACCGACCCCAATCCGACAAACCCACGATTACCGACCCCAATCCGGCAGACCCAGGATCGGACACGAACGTCGTGTCAACCGCAGCGAACTAGTCACAACCCACATATTCGTCGGTACCAACGACCGAATATGCGCCGAGCACTTATCGTCCTGGTCGTCGGTGGCCTGCTGGTCTCGGCAGGCTATGGGATCGGGTTCGGCGCTGACGACAGTTCGACGGACGACCACCCCACCGCCGGGGGTGACCTCGATATCCACCATATCGACGTCGGACAGGGCGATTCGACCCTCGTCATAACACCGTCCGGGGAGACGATCCTGATTGATACCGGCAACTGGCAAGACGAAGGTGAGGCGGTCATCGACTATCTCGATGCCCACGATATCGATCGCATCGACCACCTGATCGCGACCCACGGCCACGATAACCATATCGGTGGTCACACAGCTGTCATCGAACAGATAGAAGAGCACGGTGACGGCGTTGGGACAGTCTACGACTCGGGTGTCGCCCATACGAGCGAAAGCTACGACGACTATATGGATGCGGTCAGAGCGTACAACGTGACGTTGTTAGAGGTCGCGGAGGGACACGAGGTGACCCTGGAGAACGATACCGCCGAGGCGACCGTATTGAATCCGCCGAGCGATCCCGCCGATCGATCGGACGACCTCGACTACAACAGCATCGTCCTCACCGTCGAGTACGGCGACGTCACGTACCTGACGACGGGCGGTGCAGAACACCACGCAGAACAGCGACTCGTCGAAGACTGGGGCGAGGAACTCAGAGCAGACATCTACCAGGCCGGCACGCATGGCTCTTCGAGTTCGTCGACGGCGCCGTTTCTCGACGCTGTCGGACCCGATGTCGCGATCGTTTCGAGCGCTGGCGACTCCGTATACGGCCACCCCCACGACGATGTGCTCGACTCGTTCGCCGATCGTGGCATCGAGACGTACTGGACCGGCGTCCACGGTGACGTCGTGCTCAGAACAGACGGCGAAACCGTTTCGGTGACGAGCGAACGGAACGTCTCGACCGACCCGGCCGACCTGCTCGCGGAGAAACGCACGGTCCAGAACGAGTCGACCGAGTTCGATTCGGCGTCGAACGACACCGAATCGATCGCCAACCGGATCAGTGCCACCCCGTCGATCGGGGCGTCACCACCGATTCCCACGGGATGGGAGCCGACACCGGTGATGTGAGCACCGATCGTCGATCCGTCCGGAAACCAGTGGGATTGAAGCGTGCATCGAGCAACCAGCAGGTATGTTGCGATCCTTCGAGGGAGCCACACCGCAGGTTGCCGACTCCGCGTACGTCGACGACGCTGCGGTCGTCATCGGTGACGTCGTCATCGAAGCTGATGCGAGTATCTGGCCGAACACTACGCTCCGGGGCGACCACGAGACGATCGTCGTCGGCCACGGGGCCAACGTCCAGGATAACGCCGTCATGCACGAGGGTGCCAGACTGGAGCCGTACGCGACCGTCGGTCACAGCGCGATCGTCCACGACGCCACCGTCGCCGAACGGGCCCTCGTCGGGATGAACGGAGTCGTCCTCGACGGTGCTCACATCGGTGAGGGTGCCGTTGTCGCCGCCGGGAGCGTCGTCACCGGCGGAACCCAGGTTCCGCCCTCGACACTCGTCGCGGGCGCACCCGCCGAACCGAAGACGACGGTCGACGATCCGAGTCTCGAAACGACCGCAGATCGATACGTCGACCTCGCAAACCGGTACAAGACAGGGTCGGAGCGGCTGGACTAGCGGCGGGCAGCGTCGGAGTAGCTCGACCAGCGTGGCGGGCAACAGATGGGGCGGGACGCCCGTCTGTGGGAGCTACCGGCGAGGGAAACCCTGATACCTGCACCCGTCCAATCGTCGGCCATGAGCGATAGGTCGTGGACAGACCGGATCGTCGGCGCGCGGATGACCGTCGACAAGGAGTTCTCCTCGCGGATCGCAAGCTCCCAGTTTTCGAACCAGCAGTGGAGTCTGATCATGACTGCGACGGAGTTCGAGATCGAACAGCCTGCGGACCCAAAAGAGGCACAACTCGTCGCGAACACCGACAACGTCGAGCAGATCCTCCCCGAGCTCGACAACGTCCAGTCCCAGATGGGAGCGATGGGAGGGGCGCCCGGCGGCTCACAGTCCGACCGAAGCTCGTCGGGTGGTGGCGTCGTCGACTCGATCAAGGGAGCACTCGGCCTCGGTGGGGATGACAGCGGCGGGTCCCACGAGGAAGAGCGCAAAGCGGCCGAACAGCTGACCCAGGAGTACGCAGACCAGCTCCAGTCACACCTCGAATCGAGCGGGCGATGGGACGAGATCCGACGCGCCGCAGCCGACGCCGCAGAGAACGCTGAGACCAACTCTGAAGAAGCGGACACCGACGCTGGTAACTCCTGAGACGGCCCCTGTCAGTCGGTGCCGCCGATCGGCGGTAACTACGGACATTAATCCGTATCAGTCACCGTCGCGAAACATCGTATACTCGCTCGCTTCGTAGATATTGATGAGTTCCGTTACAAGTTCGTCGTCGGATTCGTCGTCGACGCGCAGTGCATCCAGTCGCTCGATCGTCTCCGCTTCGAGTTCGATGGTCGGCATAGCAGATCGTTCGCCACCGAGGCGCAAAAACGATGCGGCGATCGGCCACCGCGGCTGGGTCGACGGCAAAGCCACAGCATCTTTAGGTACGCCTCACTACCGTAGTGGTATGTCAGACGACGTCACAACGACGACGATCTCGATTACAGCCGACGATGACTCGACCGACGACGTGACGCTTCCGAGTGGTCTCATCGACCTCGTTGCGGAAGGTGACCAGAGCAGCGCGGAGACGATCGGTGATGTCACGCTCCTCTCTTTTGCCAGCCGCGCCCATCACATTGTCCACCACGGCGAGGAGACCGACGAGGCACTCGAAGCACAGGAAGCCCGCATTATGGACCTGTTCGAAGAACGGTTCGGCGTCACGTTCGGCGAAGCGACTGGTCACCAGCACTGAGACGGGCCGTCGTAACTCGGTACTGCTGATCGCCGATCCGTCGCGGCGATCGCCCTACGCTGTTCTGATATCGAGAGCCACGTCACCGAGTTCGTCACCGAACGCTCCATCGATCGGCGCCTCGGCAAATGGGTCGTCGATCGGGTCCTCACCAGGTGGTCCATTCTCAGGCTCCGTTTCGGGCTCCTCCGTTGGCACTTCACCCGGCTCCGTTTCGGGCTCCTCCGTCGGCACCTCATCCGGCTCCTCGGCCGTGATCGTCACCGTCGTCTCGGTGCTCTCGTCCTCGGTCGAGACCGTCGCTGCGTACGTCCCCGGCTCGATATCAGCCGTGTCGGCGGTGAGCTGTACGGTCTCGATCTCCCCGGGGGCGAGCGTGACCGGGATCGAATCGGTACCAGTGGCCCCAATGTCGAGTTCGACGTCCTGTGTTCCCGTTTCGCCGCCGACGTTCTCGATCGCAGCCTCGATTTCGAGTGTTGCGCCCTGCTCGACGGGCTCGTTCGTCGCGACGATCTCGACGGCAAACTCGGCAGGTTCGGCTGGCGCGATCTCACCGGCCGGCGGCGTCTCAGCCGTACGTCCTTCGTCGTAATCGTAGTTGCTCATGTCGACTTCCCAGACGAGTCGCTCGTCAGCATCTTCGGGCGTCCACTCGACGGTGACCGTTCCCTCGCCCGGCTCGAGTTCCTCGATCGGCTCCTCGTCGGTCGTCCCCTCGACGAACTCGCTGTCGACGAGCAATGGCGCGTCGTTCGGGTTCTCGTAGCCGAACGTGACCGCGATTACGCCGTCACCGATCGGCGCTGTCTCCTCGACGCCGATCTCGGGAAGTTCGGGCCGAACCTCGGCGATGCATTCCTCGGCGTCGGGGTTCGGATAATCGATCTCGCCCGGAGTGGCATCCGGCGAGGCGAAGCCGGTGATCGCAGCGCCGAAGTCGCCCGACGGAACCTCGACGGTTGCACCCTCGTCAGTTTCGGTGACGGTGAACTCCTCGCCGGTCTCGTAGGCGATCGTCCCCTCGAACGGTGCCTCGATATCCTCGCCGACAGTGATCGCGTACTCACCTTGCGTGTTGCCAAAGCCACTCGATTCGTAGAAGCCGGTAGCGACGGTGATCGTGTCGCCGTCCTCGAACGATCCGGTTACGTTAGCTTGTGAACAGTCGATAAACTCGACATCGAATTCGGGTTCTACCTCGGGCTCTGGTTCTGGTTCTGGCTCGGGTTCGGGTTCTGGTTCTGGCTCGGGTTCGGGTTCTGGTTCTGGCTCAGGTTCTGGCTCTGGTTCTGGTTCTGGCTCTGGTTCTGGCTCTGGTTCGTCTTCGATCGCGTACTCGATTGTTTCGGTCGCGAGCTGGTCGCCGTCGGCATCGATGACGGCGAGTTCCATCGTGGTGTCATCCTCGATCGGTGGCTCGAGATCGAGCTCGAAATCCTCGATCGACTCGTTCGCCTCGAACGGCTCGCTTTGGACGGTCTCGTCGTTGTACTCGGCCGTGATGGCGTACTCGACCGTTGCGTTGGCCTCGTCGATCGTCACCGTCTCACCGTCACCCTCCTGATCAGATACCGAGAGCGTCGCTTCGGGTTCGGGCTCAGGCTCGGGTTCCGGTTCCGGATCCGGAGCATCCTCGTCGATCGTCACGAACGCGGTGTCGAGAACGGGAGCGCTGCCAGCAGTGACGTAGGGTTGATCAGCCTCGCCGTCGGTCTCCGGATACTGGAAGGTCTGGTCGCCAGTCGTGTCGTGGTGGGCGGCCACGACGATCGACTGATTGGTCTCGATCGGCTCGTCCAGGTCGATCTCGACGGTCCGGTGGTCGCCGGCGCTGAGATAGTCCGAGACACCGAGGACGGCATCCGGATCGAGGTCGATATCGGCACCGGCGTAGACGGACACGAAGCCGCCTTCCGATAGGTCGACATCGTCGACGACGACGGTCTCGCCGTCGGTTTCTTGATCCGAGACGGCGATCGTCGCTGTCCCCTCGAGTTCGTCGATCTCCGCGAGTTGCTGTTCCGACTCGCCCGCCGCGAACTGCCGGAGTTCCGTCTCGTCGTCGATCTCTTCGTCGACGGCGAACGAAGCCGTCTCGGAGGCCGTCTCCAGGCTCAGGAGCTGTAGCTGCGTGACGCTAATGCGTTGCTCCTGGACCAGCCGTGCCGTCTCCTGGCACGCGCCCCGAGCCGCGACCTGAATCTGCTCGATCGTCGCCTCCTGGTGCTGGACGAGCACGCCACTGGCGGAGCCCTCGGCGATTTTTTGCACCTGCGTCACGTCGACAACCTGACGCTGGATCACCGCACCGTCAGCCGCACCGAGTGCTGCAGCCTGAATCTGTTCGACCTCGACGACCTGTTGCTGGATCGCCGACTCGATCGAGCCTTTCGAGGCACCGATCGCGGCGTGTTGAATCTGCGTGATCGACACCTCCTGGTGCTGGATGAGCACGCCCTGGGAGGCCCCATCAGCCGCAGCCTGGATCTGCTCGACGGTCGCTGCCTGACTCTGGGTAATCGACCCCTTGGCCGCACCGAAAGAGGCCTCCTGGATCTGCGTGATGGTGATTCGCTGGATCTGCTCGATCCGGATCGTCTGGACCTGCTTCAGCGGCCCTTTCGCAGCCCCGCGGGCTGCGACCTGTGTCTGCTCGACTGTCACCGTCTGTTTCTGGACGATCGCACCCTTGGCTGCGCCTTTCGCCGCCTTCTGGACCTGTTTGATCGTGACCTGCTGGCGCTGTTCGACGTCGATGCGCTGGTCCTGTTCGAGAGCCTCCTCGGTGGTCCCCTCGAGTGCGCCTGCCGAGCCGCCGGCCGCAGCGTGTTCGACGTGGTCGAGCGTGACCCGCTGGCGCTGCTCGACCGTGATCTTCTGGTACTGATCGAGGACGCCGTAGGCTGCACCCTGGGCTGCCTCTTGAATTTTCGGCTTCTGCTGGATGTCCTTGTCGCCGGCCTCGCTTGCCGCCCCGGCAGCGGCACCGCGAGTCGCGACCTGAATCTGCTCGACGGTCACGTGCTGGTACTGGGCGATCGCGCCGTGTGTCGCGCCCCACGTTGCAGCCTGCAGCTGGCTGGCCTCGACCGTCTGGTGTTGTGCCAGCGCGCCATCGGTCGCGCCACCGACTGCAGCCTGGGTCTGTTCAGCCTCGACGCGCTGTTCTTGCATCAGGGTGCCGTGAACAGCCCCTTTCGTCGCCTGCTGGATCTGTTCGACCGACGCCTCCTGGTGCTGGGCGACCGATTCGCGTGCCCCCTCGATCGCGGCGGCTTCCTGCTCCTGAGTTACCTCGACGCCCTGTTCCTGGAGGATGTCGATCCCGTCTTCGACGCCGGTTTCGACCGCCTCATCCTGTTCCTGTGCGATCGAGGCTGTGGCGGCAGCGCCGGCAGTCGTCGCCTCCGTCGAAACCAGCCGCGGGACGGCCTCAGATGTCGGTTCGCGATCGGTCTGTGACACACCTGCCGCGGCTGGTATCGGCAGATCGTTCCCAGTTGCAGGGCTCATGTCGTTCTCGGCCACACTGCTGTCGACGGCTATGCTCCCAGCACTGCTGTCAGCGCCGACACCGCCATCCCCGCTGCTCCCAAGGCCGGTGCCGGCGAGAGGGAGGGCGATCGCACTCGTCGCCATGATGAGTGCAACGACCGTCACTGTCGCTGTCGTCGAGGACGTCATACCGGCCGTCGCCGAGTGGCGATTCGAGAGGTGGCTGTGTTCGATCCAGTGTCCGCCACCGATCGGCGGAGTCGACCACTGCTCACAGCTCTCTTTTTCCACCTGCCTGCAGTTCTCTCCCCATTCCCGCTCGCAGTCCTCGCCTGATACCCCCCACGCCCGATGGTTACGCTGCTCGCTCGCATCCCTCGATTGGGGGCCGACCGATCGCATAAGCCCCCCGTTCGTTTCGCCCGCATCGCCGACACAATCCACGATTACGACGCCAGGTGCAGTTCAATCCGGGCAGGGAGAAGCCAGGCCAGGAACGCGACGACCCGTCAGCAAGATACCGACGACCGGTCTGTCACGATTGCCGACAGGTAGCACACTGTTTCATCCATTCTCACTGACCTCTCGTCGGATCGAGACGGAACGTTGGCCATCTCGTAAACCGAAGTATTGATCCGAGTTAACGATAAAACAGGTGGTATGGAAACGGAACGGACGGAGGTCGATCTGATCGACGGCGACGTCGTCAAATCGTTCGCACGGGCTGCTGTTCTCGCATCGCTGCTGGGAGCGTCGGCATACGTCGCGATCCCGATTGGGCCGGTTCCGATCACGTTACAGGTACTCGTCGTCTTTCTCGCGGGGCTCTATCTCGGCCCGTACTGGGGCTCCGTCTCGGTCCTCCTCTACCTCGTTGCAGGAGCGATCGGCGCACCGGTGTTTTCCGGTGGCACGGCGGGCGTCGGCGTCCTCGTCGGGCCGACAGGCGGCTATCTCTTGGGGTATGCGATCGCGCCGCTGGTAATCGGGCTGCTCGTCCACGACGGGCACAGGATCAGAGATCCCGCCACCGTCTCCCTGGGCGTGGTAGTCGCCGCGCTCGTCGCCGCGACCCTCCTCATCTACGGCCTTGGGGCGGGCTGGCTTGCATGGGTGCTCGAACTCAGTGCCACAGAAGCTGCCGCACAGGGCGTCATTCCGTTCATCCCGGGAGAATTGCTCAAGATAGCCGCCGCGATCGGAATCGTCAAAAGCGGACGGATCGATCCGACGTGATGGAAGTGGAGGCACACGATCGATGATCGAATTCGATGCAGTCTCGTATGCGTTCGCAGACGTCCCCGTTCTCGACGACATCTCGGTGACAATTGACGACGGGGAGTTCGTTCTCCTCGCAGGCGCAAACGGCTCCGGGAAGACCACCCTGCTTCGTCACTGTAATGGCCTCATCGAACCGGATTCGGGGACCGTACGCGTCGATGGCACTGACGTCCAGGACGACCTGGTCGGTGCCCGATCGACCGTCGGGATGGTGTTTCAACACCCTCGCGACCAGTTCGTCGCAGCGACGGTCGGTGCCGACGTCGCCTTCGGCCCGGAGAACCTCGGTCTCGACCGGACGGAGATCGATCGCCGCGTCGCAACCGCACTCGACGTCGTCAACATGGCCGGCCGCGACACCGACCGGATCGACAGCCTCTCTGGGGGCGAACAGTCCCGCGTCGCGATCGCGGGCGCGCTCGCGATGGACCCATCACACCTCGTCCTCGACGAACCGTTCACTGGACTGGACGAACCGGCCCGCCAATCCGTCCTCGATCGACTCGCTACCCTTTCGGCCGACGGCACCGGGATCGTCGTCGCGACTCACGACCTCCGCGACGTCTGCTCGCTCGCCGATCGCGTCCTCGCCATGCAACACGGCCGTCTCGTCGTCGACGACCCTCCCGCGACTGCACTCGATCGGCTCGACGACCTCGCAATCCGCGTCCCGCAGGCGCGCCGTTCGACGAAGTGACCGATACTACCTCCGAACCAAGTGACTAACAGTAGCCTCCGAACCGAGTGACCGATGCTAGCCTACGAACCCGACGAGACGCTCGCACACCGCCTCGATCCCCGATCGAAGCTCGCGGTCCAGATGGGGTTCGCCGCAACCGCGCTTGCCCATACAACGCCGCGGGCACTGTTCGTCCTCTCGGCGTTCACAGCGGGGGCGCTCCTCGCCGCACGAGTCTCGCTGTGGCGGGCGCTCGTCGCCTATCGCTTTGCCCTGGTCATCCTCGCGATCGCACCGCTCGTCGCCGCCGCGACGATCAGCGCCCCCTGGATCGACGTCGCGGACGGCCTGGCATCGCTGCGGGCCAGCTACCGTGTAGTACTCATCCTGCTCGTCAGCGCAGCCTACGTCCGATCGACGCCGGTTCGCCACTCTCGGGCCGCCATCCAGCGGACGATACCGGGCAAACCAGGACAGCTTCTCGGAATCGGCGTCGCACTCGTCTTCCGGTTTCTCCCGCTTCTCCAGGCGGATCTCCGGACGATTCGCGACGCGATGGCGACACGGCTCGGCACCGAACGCGCCGGTATCGAGCGAGCCGGAACGATCGGCCTCCTCGGCGTCGCTCGCGCCTTCGATCGCGCCGATCGGCTCGCATTGGCACTCCAGGCTCGGTGTTTTGCGTGGAATCCGACGCTGCCGGCGCTGTCGATCGGGCGCGTCGACTACCCGGCGTTCGCCATCGCCATCGTGCTCGGACTCTCGGCGTTCCTGTGATACGGAGTAGTGCCGTCGATCACCGCCGATCGGCGGTGAACGCAGGTCGCCGATGTTTTGTCTGGCCAACAGATTTAATTCGTGTTACGATGAGTATTGCACTGGCGAGAGAATCTCTGTCGTTGCCAGACGGGGATCCGCGAGACCGTTGACTCTCGCCGGCAGTACCAACCGTTCCACCGTCGGCCTATCGCTGGCGTCGCCCAGTTTGGGGGGTGCCGACGCCAGCAGCCACTCGATTCTTTATCCAGAGTCTGCAGTGACTCTCACGAGTTGGTCGTCACAAAAACAAGCCGGAGGAGGGATTTGAACCCTCGACCTAATCCTTACGAAGGATTCGCTCTGCCAGTCTGAGCTACTCCGGCGCTGTTACCGTCTTGTTATAGGACCGATCGCAATCATAAGGGTTGCGAATCGAACCGATCGTGTAAATTGCCCACGTGCCTACCGTTCAAGACGGACGTCCAGACAGACGTTCTCCTCGTGGGGTGCGTACGATCGGACGAGTCGCCTGGTTTCGACAGTTACGTCGTACTCCGATCCGGCAGCCACACGGATCGCAGTCTCCCCCGGTTCGAAGGGTGCGTCCTCGTGTTGGATGTCGTAATAGTGGAGTACGCAGTCGTCACCCGCGAGGTCGATCGCGGTATCGAGAAAGGCGTCCGCGCTGTGGGGGAGATTCATCACGAGGCGACTCGCCCAGTCTTCGTACTCGTGACTGATCTCCCGAACATCGCCGGCGATCGCCGTCACCCGATCTTCGACTCCGTTCCGGCGCGCGTTCTCGCGCAGGTACTCGATCGCAACCTCGTTGATATCCACGCCGACCGCCGTCGCACCGCGTTTTGCAAACGGGATCACGAATGGGCCGACACCGGCGAACATATCGATCGCCTGGTCACGCTCGTCGACCTGCTGGGCGACCCGGTGGCGCTCGGTTGCCAGCCGAGGCGAGAAGTACACCGATTCGAGGTCAAGTGCGAACTCACAGCCGTACTCCCGGTGGACGGTTTCGGTGCCCTCACCCGCGAGGACCTCCCAGTCGCGGATTCGGGTCTCGCCTTTCACTTTCGATTGCTTGTTGACGACCGTCTCCGCCGGCAGATCCGAATCGACGATCGCCTGAGCAATCTCGAGGGCGCGTTCCTCGCTATCTTCGTCGAGCAAGACCACGTCACCCAGTCGCTCGTAGGACGGGTCGAATCCGAGCAGGTCCGCCGGCATCGTCTGTGTCTCTCGTTTGGGAACCACACGAGAGACGATCTCGAACTCGTCCGGAGCGGCTTCGGGATCGGTCACCGGAATGTATAGCGTCTCCCCATCGACGTCGATCTCGTAGGTGTCGGCGATCAGATCCAACTCGGCGAGTCGCGCTCGTGTTGGTTCCCCCTCTTCCCGTCCGACGCGGACACACGGCACCTCCATACGGACAGTCTGCGCTGGGGTGGTGTAATATTGACGTTTCGTCCCTGCAAAAAATTCTCCGGGAGACCCCACGCGCCGTCGCCGACAGTATCGATCACCTGCCGACCGATACCGCATCGATCGACGATCGGAGACTGAATCGTCGAGAAGAATTGGTAGCTCAGTAGCCATACAGGACCGTACGAATGGCCGATCGTCAGGAGTGCGACCGTCGATTTACCTGATATGCAAATAAGGCTAGGGGTGAATCGGGATACAATTAGCTGTAACTGAAATTCGACTATCTTCGAACGCTATCGGAGACCACCCGGCCAGATAGCAGAGCGCGGCCACCTTTCGTGACCAGTACCACTGATCGGAGCGAAATCCTCGCTGTGAGGACAGTCCGATCGCGACTGTCCTTGCGACCGTCTAATTAGAGTGCTCTAAACCGTGTGTTAGCACCACAACATTATTAAATTGAGGTCGTGTATTGTTCGCTGGATGGACCTCGAACCGGTCACCGGAACGTACGTGAAAACGGTGTATCAACTCGAGACCGAACTGTCTCGACGGGTCCGAACGACCGAAATCGCTGACGCAATCGATCGAACAGGGGCATCCGTCTCCCACATGATTCAGAAACTCGACGATCGAGGGCTGGTCGACTACACGGAGTACAAGGGAGTGACGCTGACTGACGCTGGAGAGACGGCCGCGCTCACACTCGTCCGAAAGCACCGGCTGGTAGAGACGTTTCTGACCGAGCAACTCGGCTATCCGTGGGCCGACGTCCACGGCGAGGCCGGCAGACTCGAACACCACATCAGCGACGAGTTCGCCGATCGACTCGATGCGTTCCTCGGCTATCCACGGACAGACCCTCACGGTGATTCGATCCCCGATTCCGAACTGTCGCTTCCTACCGGGCCGTCGAAAACGGGACTCGACGACTGCGAGACAGCAGAGACACTCGTCATCGAGAAGGTTCCCCACCGACAGGCTGACGTACGGGAATACCTCTTCGAGAACGATATCGGGCCCGGGTCGACCATCGTCGTCGACGGGGTTGCTCCCGTCGGTCTTATCACCGTCACCGTCGAGACCACCGAGGAGACCGTGACGATCCCGGACCACATCGCACGTCAGATCAAGGTCCGTCAGCGTGGGTCGCCGACGGAGCGAGCAGAGAATTAGATAGGCCAAATCTAAAGTTTAGGTTAGCAAAATATATGTGCAGCGTACAGAAAGAGAGTGATGATGAGTTCCAGCGAACCGCGGGATGATCCACGAGTCGTATCACGGCGTAACGTTACCATCCTCAGTGGGGGCGCGGCACTGACAGCGCTCGCCGGCTGTCTCGGCGGGGACGACGACGGCGACGACGGCGACGTCGCCGCAGCAATGCCGGCGATCTGGGATCTCACTCGCCAGGTCGGCGGCGACCACGTCGATCCGTTTGACGTCGTTCCGACCGGCGAACACGGCCACGACTACTCGGCAAGTGGTGGTGACCTCGAGGCAATCGAAGCGGCTGAGGCGTTCGTCTACCTGCGGGATTTCGCGGGCTGGATCGACGACTTCGTCGCAGAACACGAAGACGGTGACACCGTGGAGGTCATCGACTCCTCCGCAGGGATCGACTTTTTCGACAGCCCCGTCGAAGACGACGACGAGCACTGGTGGCTGGATCCGATCGCGGCCAAAGACGGTATCGGCAACATCGTCGACGGGCTGTCGGAGCTCGATCCCGACCACGCCGACGAGTTCGAGGACAACGGCGAGGCGTTCAAAGAGACTCTCGACGATATCGACGAACAGTTCCAGGACATCGTCGATCGGGCGGAACTAGATACGGCCGTCGTCGCCACGCACAACTCCTTTGGCTGGTGGGTCGACCGCTACGGCGTTGAAGTGATTTCGCCGTTTGGTATCAATCCAGATACCGAAGCCTCCGCGGGAGAGATCGAGGAGATCGAAGAGACAATCGAAGAGCTCGGCATCGATCACATCCTCTACGATCTCGGTGAACCCACCGACGCCGCCGAGTCGATCGCAGCAGACACCGACGCGGAGATCCTGCCGCTGTCACCGATCGAAACCCAACTCGACGGCTCGCCGGAGATCGGCTTCCCGGACAGAGAGTTCGAGATGACCCCCGACTGGGGCTACGTCGAGCACTTCGAGGAGATCAATCTCCCAGCGATGGAAATCGCGCTGCAGGCAGAGTGAGACTCGTCCGAAACACCGTTGGGTCGGCCACAGTATATCCAAGACAATGACAGACGCTATCGCCGCTGAAAATATCACGTTTGCCTACGACGATCGACCGGTCCTGCAAGACGTATCGCTGTCGGTGCCCGAGGGAGATTTCCTCGGTTTGATCGGGCCGAACGGCTCGGGGAAAACGACGTTGATGAAGATCATGCTCGGGTTACAATCCCCCGACAGCGGCTCGGTCGAACTGTTCGGAAAACCCCCACGGCGCTTTCGTGAAGGGACGAAACTCGGCTACGTCTCCCAACAATCGAGCGAAGCCGATTCACGGATGCCGGTGACCGTTCGCGAGCTCGTCAACATGGGGCGGTACGCCCATGCGGGCCTCTCGCGGCTCTCAGAGGCCGATCGTGCGGTGGTCGACGACGCGCTCGAACGGGTGGGTATCGCCGACCTGGCCGAAAGACAGGTAAATCGACTTTCTGGCGGGCAGAAACAACGGGCGTACATCGCTCGCGCACTCGCCGCAGAAGCCGAGCTACTCGCACTCGACGAACCGACCGTCGGTATTGATGCAGACTCCGAAGAACAGTTCTACGACTTGCTGGATGAGCTCAACGACGAGGGGATTACGATTCTCCTGATCGAACACGACATCGGCGTCGTTACGGAACGCGCCGACAGCATTGCCTGCATCGACTGCGAACTGTACGAACACTGTGAGACTCGCGAGTTCCTCGAAACTGACGCCCTCGAACGGGCGTTCAGCACGCACGCACTAATCCGAGGTGATCGCGTTGTCCACACTGACTGACGACGATCGATCGTTCCGTACAGCAGTCGTCGAACGGCTGGAGGGCAACCGGCAACCCGCCCTCGTCGTGCTGGCAATGGCCGTCATGGTCGCAGCGTCCGCTGCGTTCGTCTACGGGCCGTTTCCATCCCTGTACGACATCTTCTGGACTACTGCCTGCAATGCCGGGGGATCGTTCCTCGTTTGCAGCAGCCTGCTCCAGAACGGTTTTACCGCGGGAATCCTGATCGGGATCGCCGCACCGCTGGTCGGCGCGTATCTGGTCAACCGCCAGATGGCACTCGTCGGCGACGCACTCGCACACAGCTCGTTCGGTGGTGTCGCAATCGGCCTGTTTATCGGTGCGACGCTCCCGGCGGTCGAGATTTTGGGACTAACCGTGCCACTCGATTTCCCGCTTCTGTGGGCGCTCATCATCGGAATCCTTTCGGCGCTCGGCCTGCAGTACCTCGCTCTCACGACGGATGAATACGCCGACATTCCGCTGGCGGTCCTGCTAACAGGCGGGTTCGCAGTCGGCGTCTTGATCATTTCCTACGGCGATGCGATCGTCTTTGGCCGTGAGGTCGAAGGGTTTCTGTTCGGAGACATCCTGTTCGTTCCCTTCCAGAACGTCCAGTTGATGGTCGGACTCGCGTTGCTCACGCTTGGCGTCATCGCACTTACTCACAAGCAACTGGTGTTCATCACGTTCGACCGCGAGGCGGCACGGCTGGCACGCATCCACGTCAGGTTTTATGACACCCTGCTTATGATCCTCACCGCGATGGTCGTCGTCGCGGCGATGCAGATCCTCGGGGCGATCCTCACCGCTGCGATGCTCGTCGTCCCCGTCGCCGCCGCGATGCAGGTGACAACCAGCTTCAATCGCGCGATCGTTCTCGGGATCGTCTTCGGTGAAATTTCCGTGTTCGCGGGGCTAGTGTTATCCTACCAGTATGACGTCGCCGCCGGAGCAACGATCGTCCTCGTCGCGATCGCGATCTACCTCTGGACGGTTGTCAGCGCCAGAGTCTGAGCGTGCGATATACGGTACTGTCGATCTCCTGGGGGCAGTGGAGACCGTCGGCACGAAGTGAGGCTGATATCGAAACACAGCCGTTCGATAGCAGGGCTATTGCGTGGCGTCCGACCCCAGGACGTCTCGAAAGCGTATTCCGATCGCTGCCAGTACCTCCCCTATGCTCACCTTCATCGGACTCGGCCTCTACGACGACCGATCGATCACCGTCGAGGGGCGAGACGCGCTGCGAACTGCCGATCGCGCCTACGCGGAATTCTACACCAGCAAACTGATCGGGACGTCGATCGACGACCTCGAGAGCTACCACGGCACCGAGATCGAGGTCCGCGACCGAGCAGGGATCGAACAGGAGCCAGACGACATCCTCGCGGCGGCCGAGACGGAAGACGTGGCCTTTCTGACCGCCGGCGATACGATGATCTCGACGACACACGTTGACCTCCGCTTGCGTGCCCACGATCGGGGGATCGAGACACGCGTCATCCACGGTGTGACGGCCCAGACGGCGACCAGTTCGCTGACCGGGCTCCAGAACTACCGCTTTGGCAAGGCGACGACGCTGCCGTTTCCCTACGCACACGGGGCCGACGGGCTGCCCGCGAGCGTGACGAACACGATCGACGATAACCGGGCCGACGGACTGCATACGGTCGTGTACCTCGACATTAAAGCCGATCGTGCGGACCGCGAGGAGTACATGACCGCCGATATCGGCGCCGAACTCCTCGCCGAAGCGTACCCCGATCTCGTCGGTGTCGTCGTCGCTCGTGCCGGCAGCCCCGAGCCGCTCGTCGAGGCGGCGACGATGACCGACCTTGCCGATCGATCGTTCGGCGAGCCGCTCCACCTGCTCGTGATTCCCGGTGAGTGTCACCTCCTCGAAGCCGACGCGCTGGTCGAACTCGCCGGTGCCGATCGCGAGACGCTCGACGTGGTGTGAGCGACGATCCAAAGGCGGAGCGAGCGAGAGGCGGACCGACTGAAAGGCGGACCGAGCGAAAGGCGGGCCGATTGAAAAGCGGAGCGAGCGAAAGGCGGACCGAGCGAGAGGCGGACCGATCGAGTCCTGCCAGTCAACTGTCTCTGAGTGCGTCCTCGACTGCCGCTCGCGTCGGTGCAGCTGTCGCCCGGTCTGCGATCGCCTCGGCCTCACCAGTCTCGACTTCGGTCACTGCAGCCTTCACCTCGGGAATCGTCACGGCGCTCATACTCACCTCGTCGAGGCCGAGTCCGACGAGCAGCCGCGTCAGATCGGGGTCGCCGGCCATCTCGCCGCACATCCCGACCCAGGCGTCGCCCTCGGCTGCACCCGCGACCGTCATCTCGATCGCCCGCAGGACGGCCGGCTCACGGGGATCGTGCAGGGCCGCGACGCGATCGTTTTCCCGAGCTGCGGCCATCACGTACTGCGTGAGATCGTTCGTCCCGATACTGAGGAAGTCGACGCGCTCGGCGAGTTCGCCGGCCAACAACGCCGCACTCGGCGTCTCGATCATGAGGCCCAGCTCCGGGCGCTCGACGGGGACGCCGTCCGCCTCGAGATCGGCCGTGATCGAGTCGACCGTTTCGAGCGCAGCCTCGAGTTCCGGCACGGTGGCCACCATCGGGAACATCACTGAGAGTATCCCCGCCTGGTCGGCCCCTGCCCGGAGCAGCGCCCGAAGCTGTGTTTCGAAGAGATCGGCGTCGGGACCCAGCGATCGCCGGATGCCTCGTTGGCCGAGAAACGGGTTCTCGGACTCGGGCTGGTCGAGATAGGGAATGGGTTTGTCGCCGCCGACGTCGAGCGTGCGGACGACGACACGGCCGTCGGGAAACGCCGCAAGCGCCTCGCGATAGACGTCGACCTGTTCGTCTTCCGTCGGTGGCTCCGCCCGATCGAGGAAGAGAAACTCCGTCCGGAAGAGGCCGATCCCGTCTGCACCCTGTGCGACGGCCCCTTCGAGTTCGGCAATCGTCCCGACGTTGGCGGCGACCTCGATCGGCCGCCCGTCGGCCGTCGCCACGGGGTCGTCCCGAACGTCGACGCGCCGGTCGCACTGGGCTCGCTTGCGCTCTTCGGTCGTTGGCTCGACGATCACCGTCCCGGCCTCGCCATCGACGACGACGTCCGTGTCGGCGTCGATCTCGTGGAGATCACCACCGACGCCGACGACCGCCGGAATGGCGAGCGATCGGGCGAAGATCGCCGCGTGGGAGGTCCGACCACCGAGCACCGTCGCGAAGCCGGCGACGCGATCGGGATCGAGCTGTGCAGTCTCACTCGGCGTGAGCCGTTCGGCGAGCACCACCGTTCCCGTGGGCAACGAGGCGAGATCGACACGCTCGCCGTCTGTCAGCAGACGCAACAGTCGGTTGCGGACGTCCCGAAGATCGTCGGCCCGTTCGGCCATCCGGCCCTCCATCTCGGCGAACTGATCGATCGGGTCGGCGAAGGCGCGGTCGACGGCGTGTTCGGCAGGCAGCCCGTCATCGATGCCGTCTTCGACGGCGTCGGTAATCTGTGGATCGTCGAGAAACTGCCGATGGGCGTCGAACACCGCCGCCTCCTCCTCGCCGACGTGTTCGGCCGTCCGATCGCGTTCGGTCGTCAACTCTTCGCGTGCCCGATCGCGCGCGGACTCGAACCGATCGCGTTCGTCATCCGCGTCGACGGTGTCGGCTGGGGGAGGCTCCTCGAGTGACGTCTCTGCGGTCGGATCGTACCAGCGAGCAGTGCCGACGCCAGCGAGTGGTGTGGCTCCAGTCCCCTCGAACGTTCGTGTGTCCGATTCATCGGCCGTCATTGCTCAGGTCTCTGATTCCGGTGTCGAAAGCAGTTCCTCGAGTGCGTCGAGTGCCGCTTCGGCGTCAGTCCCCTCAGCGATGATCCTGACGTCTTCGCCCTGTTTAGCAGTCAGGCCCGTGACGGCAAGCATGCTTGCCGCATCGACCGGTTTGCCGTCCGTGGTGGCAACCTCGATGTCTGCGTCAAACTCGTTTGCGGTTTCGACGAACTTCGCGGCCGGGCGTGCGTGGAGTCCGGCTTCGGGCACCACGGTGACGGTTCGCTCCATTACGCGATCGCCTCCGGCGGGAGCGGCTCGATCGAACCCGATTCCGGTGTCAGTCCGCCGTCGACAGCTATCTGGTCACCGTCCATGCCAGAGGGGTATGTGGTCCAGGGTGATGAGAATATCCGCCGATCGGTTGCCAGGAAACGGGTCCGAGAGCCCAGTCGACGGATGTCGGTGGAGCGCTGTCGCCGAAGATCGTCCGCTACGCTAATTAGAACGGGAACAGCGACTCGGCGTCGGGATCGCGTTCGAGGAGTTCGATCTCGTGGCCGTCGGGGGCTTTCGTAAAGGCGTACATGTTGTCGTTGCTCTCGGGGTCGCGGTAGTCGGGAGCGTCCCGAATCATCAGCTGGTCCCAGTCCTCGGCGAGGTCGTCGACGCGGACACAGAGGTGACCCCAGGCGTCGCCAAGGTCGTAGCTGCGGCCGTCGTAGTTGTAGGTAAGTTCGAGCGACATCTCCTCGGGCGCTGCGTCCCGTGGCTCTATGAAGTAGTTCGCGAACGTGTCCGACTCCCAGCGGCGGGTCTGGGTGTACTCGAATTTTCGGGTCCAGTAGCCAAGGGCCTCGTCTGCGTCCTCGACGCGGATCATCGTGTGATCGAGCGACCAGAGTGCGCCCTCATCGGGATCGCGCTGGACGATCTCGACTTCGTGACCGTCGGGATCTTTGACGAACGCGTAGCGGCCGCCACAGGACTCGGGATCGCGATAGTCGTCGACACCCTCGTCCATCAGCTGCTGGTAGTGCTCCTCGAGTTCGCCCTCCGGAACTCTAACCGCGATGTGGCCCCACGCGTCGCCCATCTCGTGGTCGTCTTCGCCCTCGTTGTGGGTCAGTTCGAGCAATGCCCCATCTTCGTGCATCTCCTCGGGGCCGAGATAGACGATCGTAAACCCATCGCCCTCGTAGCGGTCTTTCTCCTCGTACTCGAGATGGGTCTGGTACCAATCGAGTGATTCGTCGAGATCGGCGACGCGAAGCATGGTGTGGTCGAGCGTTCCGTCCATACTGCCTCCCACGCTGGCGGCGGCAAAAAACGTGATGAATGGGTGGGCTACTCCGACCCCTCGGCCGGTGGCTCGGCTCCGAGCCCGGTCTCTCGGTCGGTCAGTTCGGTCCCTGACCGTGACGCGATCGGGTCGACGCCTTTCCGACGGGCGTCGAGCGACGAGAGTCCGTAGACGAGTCCGACCAGGAGCACGACCCCGATCGGGAGGAACATCGCGGGTGGGACGCCGAGATAGCCATAGAGCAGGTAACAGAGGGTCACGACGAGGACGACGGTGACCGCGTAGTAGGCCTGCGTCCGTACGTGATCGATCAGGTCAGCCCCGGTAAACGTCGAGGAAAGAACGGTCGTATCGGAGATTGGCGAGGTGTGGTCACCGAAGATTGCCCCCGAAAAGACCGCGCCGACGACGACCGGTGCCAGCCCGAAGTCGCCCGTGAGCTCGAAGGCCACAGGGAGCGCGATCGGCGTGACGATCCCCATCGTCGCCCACGACGAGCCCATGGTAAAGGCGATGAACGCGGCGGTAAACAGGACGACGATCGGGAACAGCGCAGGCGAGAGGACGCCCTCGGCAACACCGGCGACGTACTCACCGGTCCCCATGGCGGCTGCGACCGTGCTGATCGACCACGCAAGCACCAGGATGGTGACGGCCGTCAGCATAAGGTTGAACCCATCCAGAACGGTCTCGACGCTATTACCGAGATCGAACAGCCCGTAGCCGAGCCCGATCGCGATCGCCGTCGCGACCATGGCAAACGAGCCCCAGACCAGCGCGGCGGCCCAGTCGGCCTCACCCGCAACGTTCTCGGCGAACTCGGCGAGAGTCAGTCCGAGCACCTCGCCTGGGCCCGCAAGTTCGGCGGCCTGATAGCCCGTCCAGAACGCACCGGCCAGGGTCACGGCGATCAGGACGACGATCGGGAGGAAGAAGGTCCGCAACATCGGCCGCTCGGTGATCGGCTCGCCGAGATCCTCCTCGACTTCCTGGAGTGGGACGGCGTCGTCGCGGTTGACTTTGCCCGTCGTCCACGACCGGTGTTCGGCGTCGAGCATCTCGCCGTAATCTCGACGCGTCAGCACGACGATCCCAACCATCACGATCGCAAGCACGGCGTAGGCGTTGAACGGGATCGACTGCAGATACGTGGTAAACACACTCGGTGCGTCCACGCCGTTTCCCTCCTCGATCACGTCGAACCCTTCCCGGACCATCGAGAGCTGGAAGGCGACCCAGCTCGAGATCCCGATCGTCGCGACCGGTGCCGCCGTCGAGTCGACGATGTAGGAGAGTTTTTCCCGGGAGATCCGGAACCGATCGGAGATTTCCCGCATCGTCGACCCGACGATCGCGGTGTTGGCGTAGTCATCGAAAAAGAGGACGATCCCCAGAATCCAGGTCGTCACGCCGGTCGTTCGCTGGCTCTCGAGACGCTCGACGGCCCAGTCACGGACGGCGATCGCCCCACCGAGTCGCCAGATGAGCGCGACGCCGGAGCCGAGCAAGAGCGTAAAGAGCAAGATCTGGGCGTGAAAGCCGTCGTCCGCGATGATCGCCTCGACGATCCACTCGAACGTCTGGGCGATCCCAAGCCCGCCGGAGACGATGACGCCGCCGGACCAGATCCCAAGAAACAGCGACAGGATCGGCCGGCGCGTCACGATTGCGAGCACGATCGCAAGCAGCGGCGGCAGCAACGAGAGTGCACCAAACTCAGACATGGGGCATAATATCACAGCTAGTGAGATAATGATGCTGTCTCATGGGCAGTAGGAGACGGCCCACACAACGAGCTATCGGCGGAGAATGAGTTTCAGGATGTCTTCGTCTTCGAGGACGTGCTGGTCGCCGACTTGCTGTTTGTCGTGGGTCGCACTCGGTCCCGAGACGCGTGCAAAACGAAAGCGCTCTTTCATCTCGCCGCCGAGTTTGTCGACGGCTTCTTCGATCGTCGACCCCTTTTCGAGCATCAGTGGCTCCTCGTAGTCGACGCCGCGGCCGGGTTTGTCCATATAGACCCGGATGAGATCCAGGTTCTCCCAGAGCCGATCCTTGAGCGTTTCGAGCCCTTTTTCCGCTTCGGCGCTGATGAACGTCACCTCTTCGGGGTCGAGGCCGCGCTCGCGAAGCTGGTCGTCGACGTCGGACTTGTACTCGGGATTGATCAGGTCAACTTTGTTGACGCAGGTGATCGATGGGATGTACTCACGATTTTCCATCAGCCCGTCGATGAGTCGATCGATGTCGACCGTCTCGCCGATGTTGACGTCAGCGTTGACGTAGCCGTGTTCGCGGATGACCTGTTTGATCGTCTCCTCGTCGAGATCCTGGTCGGCACTCGACGTGAGCTTGATACCGTCTTTGATTTTCGGCCGGACGGTGACCCGTGGCGGCGTCTGGTCGACGCGGATGTTGATGTTGTAGAGTTCTTCCTGGAGCCGATCGTACTGGTCGATCTCGAACACCGAGAGCACGAACAGGATGAGGTCGGCGTTGCGGACGACCGAGAGGACCTGCTTGCCGTCGCCTTTCCCGGTCGCAGCACCGGAGATCAGCCCTGGAACGTCGAGCAGTTGCATGTTCGCGCCGCGGTGTTTACACATGCCAGGGTTGACGTCCAGTGTCGTGAACTCGTAGGAGCCCGTCTCGCTCTCGGCGTTGGTCAACGAGTTCAACAGCGAGGATTTGCCGACGCTCGGGAAGCCAACGAGGGCCACGGTGGCATCACCGGTCTTCTCGACGTCGTAGCCGGTGCCCCCGCCCGCGGAGGACTGATTCTGTAGCTTCTCTTTTTTTTCGGCGAGCTTCGACTTTAGTCGGCCAATATGGGCCTCCGTCGACTTGTTGTAGGGCGTGCTGGCGATCTCTTCTTCGATCTCCTCGATTTCCTCCTCGAGCCCCATTTGTCTGTATCCAGCCGGTCGGGCCGAAAAACCCTTTCCATGCACAGCGACCGGATGGATCCCGATCGCGGAGCGACGGCACGATCGCTCGCCGCGATCTCGGCCGGCTACCGTTCCGGATGTGTCGGCGCGTCGAACCCACCACGAACGAGGGGTTTCGAGATGTGTCGCCGGGCACACGGCGGCACCTCGTACCAGCCCTCTTCGAGGTCCCGATCGATCTCGACCGTCACTTTCCCGTCCGCACTCGTGGCACAGTCTCGACACCGGTAGCCCTGGTTCCGTCCAGCGCTTTTCATCCGTCGCTCACAGTCCGGACAGGTCGGCGTCACCTGTTCGGTGGTCACAAGCGATCGAACGGCTATTTTCTCCAGTTTGAGTGTTCCCCGGGAGAGCTCACCACAGACGGTGAGCCGATCGCCGGGGCAAAGCGACCGGATCCGATCGCGAAACCGCTTGGTGGGTTCGAAGGCGGCACACGCGAGAGACGATCGTGACGCTCGATCGGAGTCGAGATCGAAAAAGACGTGGCCGCCACGTCGCGTCTCGGGAGCCGTCGCCACCCGACCGTC
>Ga0207421_10001467_pt1 | contig 30300 bp, 31 predicted proteins | sample SodLakKL_010_SED_4_FD_187542 | JGI IMG/M metagenome (GOLD analysis project Ga0207421, IMG submission 187542) | Alkaline sediment microbial communities from Lake Tanatar, Kulunda Steppe, Russia - 8KL_010_SED (SPAdes) (version 2) | ecosystem: Environmental > Aquatic > Non-marine Saline and...
GGTCTAACCGGGGCGTTCGGCGTGCCCTTATACACCGAAAACGCCGATACGCGGGGGTGACCGCCGGGGACGGTGTAATCAGCCCACCGCTGAACCAGACTCAGACGATGAGACCTCGTCCTTCGGGATCGGAGGTGCGTTGGAGGACAACCGGAGGGTTGTTCTTCAATGTCTTAGCCAGGTTAACCAGGCCAGGCCCGGAAGGGAGCAGCCGATACCTGGACTACCGATGCTCGAGGGATAGCGGGGTCGAGAATGAGTCTGGATCCCTCAGCGGTGAGCTGAGCACCAACCCCGGTGACCTAGCACTTACCTGTATTTTGTACAAAGATAGATCCCAAATAATGTGATGATTCCGCCTAAAATACTCAACCTAGGAGGTATTTCATCTAGTAACAAAAAAGCTAGCAGTGAAGAGCCTATCGGCTCACCTAATAAACTTATTGAAACCAATCTCGCCTTCACATATCTTAGAGCCCAATTGTAAAGTGTATGCCCGAACATAGTGGGAATTATGGCGAGAGCTATAAAGATGATATATTCTCTGATAGGATAAATATTAAAAGATGTTGAAAACCCGACTGAGAAAAATCCAAGGAACACAGTGCTGGTCAAATAAACTAAAAACGCGTATGTGACTAGAGACATCTCCTGTCTCACTTTTCTTCCCCTAAGAATATACACCGCCATGGCTAACATGCCCAATATAGCTAATATATCACCAAAGAGAGCCCACTCGCTCATAGAATAATCCGAATAAACCATTAAAAAAACTCCGACCAAAGCTATTCCTATCCCCACATATATTTTTGGAGGGGCTTTTTCTTCTAAGTACCAACCTGCTATCCATGCCACGAGAAGCGGATGGGCTGAAACCAAAATCACCGAGGAAGCTACCGTTGTATACTCTAAGGATGAGACCCAAGCTGCAAAATGGACAGCTAAGAAAAAACCAGTGGTAATTATGATTACCCATTCCCTTTTAGAAAGACTCTTTATTTCTTCGAGATAGGAAGGGATAAAAACCAACAAAATTAGGCTGGAAAATAGCATCCGATAAAAAGCTACAGCGATGGGATGTACATTTGAGAATCTGATAAATATCGCTGCGAAGGATGCTCCAATTATAGCTAGAGGTAGGGAAAAATGAGCAAGTTTCTTTTTCTCTAGATAATCGTACCTATCAATCATTTCCTCTCATGTTAATAAATTACTGATTAAAATATATTCCTGTGAAATAAGTATGAGTGGGTAAATTACTTATTCTATAAAAGGCTATAATTCTTCGTCAGTGAGCGAATCGTACGGGTTTGAAAATAATGACGAAAATAACATAAAAATTATATCTTCATTTAGTATGTGGCTTAAATTTAAAGGGATGTGAATATGGAAGGAGAATTAGAGGACAGTGATAGAAGTTTATCATCTCTGATCGGAAATGTACCCGGCATCGTTTATCGGTGTCAATTTGACAGAGATTGGACGATGACCTACTTGAGCCAGAGTTGTTCAGAAATCACCGGTTATGAACCTTCTGAGCTGATTGATAATAAGAGGTTAGCATGGGCAGAAATAATACATCCTGAAGACAGAGAAAGAGTGTGGAGAGAAATAAAAGAATCGTTGGAGGAAGATGAACGGTTCAAAGTAACTTATAGGATAACAACCAAAGAAGACGATGAAAAATGGGTTTGGGAACAAGGTACTGCTATCAAAGATGGGGAAGATAATATTGAAGCTATCGAAGGTTTTATCACTGATATCACAGAGAAGATTGAATATCAAAAAAAATTGGAGAACAGAGAGAGGAAAGTGAAGGAACTCTACGAGGCTAGTGCTGAATTAGAGAGATGTAGAAGAAAAAAGGAAGTTTATGAACTCGCTATAGAATCAGCCGAAAGAATATTAGGCTTCTATACTAGCGTACTTTTCATTGAATCAGATGGTAACTTGGAGGTTAAAAACTCAACCGATAAGAGTTCGTTTGAAAAAGGCGATCTACTTTCATTAGAAGATGAGAATTTAATGGTCGATTCCTATAATAATAACGAGACTTATCTAGTAAAAGATATCCCTAATCAAGAAGGTGTTGGTGCCACACAAAGTGGTTTAAAGTCAGGTATTTCGGTACCTATCGGTGATATCGGGCTTTTTAGCGCAGCTTCTAAAAAAGAATACTATTTTGACGAGTTTGATTTAGAGATGGCAAAGATCTTGGCTTCTCATGTTAACGAGGCTGTTGAGAGAATCGATTCACAACAAGAAAAATCACTTATCCTAGAGACGGCAGAAGAACACATATTGTACCTAGATACTGATTTGAATATACAATGGGCAAATGAGGAAGTTAAAAAATTCTCTGAGATGGAAAAAGATGAGTTAACAGGCGAAAAATGCTATCAAGCTTTGAAGCGAAGAGATGAAGTATGTGAGGACTGTCCTGTCGAGAGAGCGATCGCTTCCGGAGAACAAGAGGAGGGAATCCAGAAAGATGATGATGGTAGTTATTGGTTGATTAGAGCTAGCCCTAAATTAGATGAAGATGGTGAAGTAGAAGGGGTTGTTGAAATAGCTCTAGATATAACCCAAAGAAAAAAGGCTGAGATGAAGTTAAAGGAAAACAAAGAAAAGATAGAAAAACTGCTAAAAGCTACATCTCAACTGGAAAGACAGCAGGAGATAGATGACATATATGATGTAGCGATAAATGCTATAGAAAACATTCTAGAGATAGATCTTGGAGCGATATTTGTTTTGGATGGTGATAAATTTCATTTGAAGGCTGAAACTTCAGGTGTGCCATCTCACGACCTTCAGTTCAGAGACAAAGATGATGGTATGTTGGGTAAAACATTCAAAACTAAGACACCAGATATAACCCATGATATCCAAAGTTCTAAAGATGCTGAACCTCATCTTGAAGAGTACAAATCCGGAATTTCAGTCCCCATTGGAGATGTTGGCGTCTTTCAAGCTATGTCAAAAGAGGAAGGTCATTTCGATGAGGAAGACCTCAACATGTTAGAACTTCTTTCAAATCATATATCCGAAGCAGTAAAAAGAGTTGAGCTGCATGAAAAATTAGAAAAGAGTGAAAAAAGGTACAGGAGTTTATTTGAAGAATCTCCTATCCCAATTTGGGAAGAAGACCTCTCTAAAATTAAGAGTTATTTAGATGATTTGAAGGATTCAGGTATAGAAGATTTTGAAAAATACTTAACGGAAAATCCCGAAGAAGTGAATAAATTAGCGGAAATGACAGAGATCAATGACATCAATAAAACTATCTTAGAGACATATAAAGCGGAGAGTAAAAAGGAAATTATCGAAAATTTTGATGAGATATTGAAGGACGAGGCAAAAGAGTGTTTTGTAAAAGAGATCAGTGCGATAGCTAGGAACGAGTCAAGTTTTGAGACCAGTGAATGTGTGAATTATACCTTAGATGGAGAAAAAAGATATTTTTACTTGAAATTGAACACCATAGGAGAGGAAATAGACTACTCGAAAGTCATAGTTTCCCTTGTTGACATTACGCAATTGAAAGAAACTCAAAAGGAACTACAGAAGTCAGAGAAAAAGTATAGATCGATTTTTGAGAATACAGGCACCGCTATGTTGATGATAGAAGATGATAAAACGATTTCTTTAGTTAACGAAGAATTCGTTAAACTGACTGGATATTCGAAAGAAGAAATCGAAGATAACATGAAGTGGCCCAGACTAGTGTCTGAAAAAGATAGAGAGAAAATGTTAGGTTATCACAAAGCAAGAAGGGAGAGCGATGAGAAAGCACCTACTAATTATGAATTTACTCTTATCAATAGATTCGGTGATGCTAAAAATGTTGTTATCGAGATCGGATTGATACCCGAAACTGAAAAGACAGTTGCCTCCTTGATGGATATAACCGACTACAAGAAAACTTTTGGAGCATTGAGAGAAAGTCAAGAGGCTTTTAGACTCCTTTTAGAAAATACATCCGATCCAGTCATCCTGGTAGATAAAGAACAGCAAATTAAAGATGTAAATGATTCATTTAGAGAGAGCCTAATATCTGATGAAGAAAAAGTAATCGACAAGCCTTGCAAAGAATTTATCCAGACCAAAACAGATTTAGACTTTGGTGAAAAATTAAAAAAGGTATTATCTGGAAAACAGGATGATTTCGAAAGTGAAGTTCTCTTTCTCAGAGGAGAAAAAGATGAAATTCCAATGAAGATTCACTGCAATTTGGTTAAAGATCATAAAGATAACCCTCTTTATGTTATAGGTATACTTCGACCCGGATAGATAAAAGAACGTCCAAAATCTTTATAACCGAAAAATATCTAGTCTACTTCCCCAAGAGGTCAATTATTGCTGCGGGTTTGGTGTAGTTTGGTATCACCTAGCCTTGCCAAGGCTATAACCGGGGTTCAAATCCCCGAACCCGCACTTTTTCTCTTATTCCACTTCATTTTAATTTTTAGCATTTTTAAGACGAATCTCAAACTTAGCTCCGCCTAGATCAGAATCTTCAACATCAATGTCACCGCCATACCCATTGAGAATCTCTTTTACCAAAAAGAGCCCAAGACCCGAACCCCCTAATTCTCCACTTTTGTATCCTCTTTCAAAGATTTTGTCCTTGTCATCATCGGATATTCCTACACCCTCATCTTCAATACTTACAATCACCTGACTATCTTTCTCTTCTAAAGATATACTGATCTTATCACATTCCGCATGTTTGATGGCGTTCTCTAGAAGGTTAGAAAACACCTCTTTTAATAGAGAGCCTCCTTGTGCCCTTATCTCTTCTTTTTCGTATTCTAATTCGATATCTTGTTCATCTAATCTTTCCTTGTAGTTTGAAATTACCGATTCAAGAATCGAAGATACATCTACATCATCTCTCTCATGTTCAGCTATAACATCTCTCAAAGTTCTTACTTTTTCTATCAGATTTTGTGCGTCTTTTGTGGCTTTTTCTGCTTTATGTACCATTTCTTTCGGTCCTTCATCAGTGATCTCATCTTCAAGAAGCTGGACATATCCTTGAATCACCTGTATCTTATTTCCAACATCGTGCCTGAGTAGAGAATGTAAGAAATCTTCTCTATTTTTGATCTGGATTCGTTCTAGAGCTTGAGAAACGTGGCTTATCAATAATTCAGCTGTCTTTAGATCTTCTTCGTCAAAATGGTCCACTTCTGTGGAAACGGCCTGGAAAACTCCCTGCTCCCCTATAGGTACACTGATCGCTGACCTGTAATCACTTTTCACAGGTTTTGCATCTTTGTCTTCAAATAGATCATCGACTATATAGGATTCTTGATTCAAATAGGTCCTTTTAGCTAAACCTCCTTCCTCTATAGGCCGATTAGTATGCCCATCTTCAGGAGTAGCAGTAGAGATCTCTCTCAACACAAACATATCTCCCTCTACGGCGTCAAAACTACATATATCGAAATCGAGTATGTCTTCCGCCGCCTCTATAGCTAAAGAATACACTTCGTCTTCCGAATCAGAGGTCTGAAGTTCAGCGCTGATCTCGTGCAATCTCTCGATTTTGTCCCTATTTTCTTCAACGCGTTTTTTCGCTTCCTTTCGCTCTGTGATATCTCTAGAAACCACGAGAACTTTTCCGTCAGGGAAGAACCTTCCAGATGATTCTACCCATTTGTAAGATCCATCTTTGCATCTAAACCTCGCTTCAACAGTTTGTTTTTTCTTTCCCTCCTCTATAGCCTCTTCAAATGATGTAATCACTTTCTCTCGATCGTCGGGATGGAAAAAATCAAATGCTTTTTGACCTATTATATCATCGATCTCAAAACCCAGCAATTCTTTGTGTGCCTTTTCATTACCGTAAAGTATCTCCCTTTTTTGATCCACCATCGTTATCAAGTCATTGATATTTTCTGCGACCCTCTTATATTCCTTCTCGCTCTCACGGAGCTTTTTCTCCATCTCTTTTCTTTCGCTTATGTCTTGTGCGGTTATTATGATACCGTTTACTTCGGGGTCATCTAAACAATTCACTGCTCTAATTTCGAGCCATATCCAACCGTCTTCTACTTTCCCTCTTAATTCTGTGCTATATTCTTTATCAGGATCTTCTAGGACCTTAGAAAACATCTCTAGAACATCTTCTCTATCATCAGGATGAGCAAATTCGATTGCTTCAGAGCCCATAAATTCACTCGGATCTAATCCTTTGATCTCATCAGAAGGATAGCTGTGATACTTTATGTTGCCTTCTTCATCTAATACAGTAATATATTCTGGAGTATGATCAAGATATCTCTCTTTCCGTTTTAACTCCTTTTTTTGTCTCTTCCATTCTGTTATATCTAGACTAGTTTCTACGATTCTTATTATATTCCCCTCCTCATCTTTTATTGGAGTTGCGGTAATCAACCAATGCCTATCTCCCTCAGGGGGGTATATCTCTCCTTTTTCTACTTCACCTGATTTCAAAGCTTCGTCAGTTGGACATCCCTCGCAGGGCTCATCTCTCCCGTACCAGGCGTCGTAACATTTTTCACCCTTAATCTCTTCTAAGGTCTTTTCAGCTCCTTCCAAATAAGAACGGTTAGCCCAAATTATATTGTGTTCTGAGTCATGATACGCTATAACATCTGATGTGCGCTCTAAAATTACTGACTTTTCCTTCTCGGATTCTTCCAGCTTTTTTTTAGATTTCCAATGTTCAAATTCCTGTTTTATCGAATCTGCCAATACACTATACTGTGATTTTGGATTTCCACCTTTTTGAATGTAACGATCAGCTCCCAGATTCAAAGCTTTTATCGCCACTTCTTCTCTACCTTTCCCTGTAAACATTATGAAAGGGATTTTGCTATCACTTTCCTTTCTTATCTTTTCTAAAAATTCCAATCCATCTATTTTTGGCATCTGGTAATCTGAGACTATAACATCGAAATCATCTTCTTTTATCAGGTTAAGAGCTTTTTCGGCAGATGAAACAGTATGTATTTTTATCTCATCTTCCCTTTCTAAAAATATTTTAGCTTGTTCTAATAACGTTTTCTCATCATCTACAAAGAGCGTTCTTATCGGCATTATTAACCGCATATATAACAAATTTATAAGTGTATAAAAACATTGCTTTGATTTTGTAAAGTTTAAAAACGCTACCTGAGTTGAAGCGGCTCTATTATACTTTCATATTTTTACGTGAATCTATCACTAACCCTGTCAAAGTTCTTCACATCTACCTTTCCTTAATAATCATCATATCCTCTTTAGCAATGTATGTCTTAAGAGTTAAAGTCTAAAATAAAATACCATCAGGAATATCTCACGACGCTCTTGAAAGCCACGCTTCCAAACCTTCATTTTCTAACTTTTGTGGTAAGTTTTTAGTAATAGAATATCACTATTTAAATCGATGAGAAGGTACATATCGGTTCTTGATGTTCCTCCACGGTGTAAACACAGATCATATCTTAAAATATTATCTATCCTTGGAATCATAGCTATTCTAGTTTCTTTTTCTTTTATACCTACCCTCCCTTCTGTTCTTGCAGAAGATAACAGGGTCTATTCGATCACCATTGAAGGAAATATAGATGGTGGAACAGCTACTCACGTCGAGAGTGCTATCTCAAAAGCTGAACAAGAGGAAAGGCCTCTTATCATAAAGATAGATACACCCGGTGGTCTACTCCATTCCACTGAAGAGATAGTTAACGAGATTCAACGTACTGATATCGAAGTTGTAACTTGGATCACACCTAGAGGTGCATGGGGTTATTCAGCGGGTGCTTTCATCACTCTGGCAGGGGATATCGCTTTGATGAACAACCAAACGAGCATAGGCTCGGCTGAGCCTCAACCCTCTGATAATAAAACAATACAGGCAATGGCAAGTTGGATAGAGGAGATCGCTGAAGGACAGGATCGAAACGGAACAGCGGCTAGAAGATTTGTCACTGAAAATTTGAATATAGGTGTAGAAGATGCGATAGACCTAGATCTTATAGATGCTAGAGCCGAAGATGAAGACGATGTATTGGAAAAACTAGATATTGAAGACGCTGTCTTTGAAGAGATAGATAAAAGCTTTACAGATCAGATGATAAGCCTTCTGACAAATCCTACCGTGGTCTTCCTCTTACTCTTGTTAGGCATCCTTGGACTTGTAACGGAGATAACTACAGGAGGCGTCGGCGTACCCGGCATCGGTGGAGGGATAGCATTGATACTAGCGTTTTATGGACTTCGAATATTGGAATTGAGCACGATAGGTGTATTTTTGATAGTTCTAGGCATAATATTACTGATAGCTGAATATTTCGAACCAGGATTTGGCGTCTTCGGGATAGGGGGAGCAATTTCTCTGTTCTTAGGTATCCTTTTTGTAGGGGAGGAACCATATATAGAAGTTTCTAGCGACGTTTTGATGGGGCTTGTGGTCGTTCTATTAGGCGGATCATTGTTCGTAATCTGGTCTGTGAGAAGAGCACTCAAGAAGGAAGTTGAAACTGGTATGGAAACTATGAAAGGGATGAAAGGGAAGGTCACTAAAACTTTAGATCCAGATGGTGTCGTGAAAGTGAAAGGTGAAAGATGGATAGCTACATCAAATGATTTGATAGAAGAAGGAGACAGCGTGATGATCAAAGACATAATCGAGAAAGACGGCCAGACTACTTTGTTGGTGGAAAGAGACTCTTCTGATGATGTCTAGATCTCTTCTTCCTCTTCTTTCTCATCGTGTTCTTTAAGTGCTGTGGTAAGACCTGCAACATTGCCGAGATCGGAACCGAGCTTCGATGGAGTTACCACAACTAGGTTCTGTTCCGTAGCTATCTCCACCAACGTTTGAAGTTCCCTCAATCGCATAGCTCCTTCTCTTTCCCCGTAAATCTCCGCAGCATCTGCCATCTCTTTTGCGGCTTCCTTCTCACCCTGAGCTTTCTTTATCCTAGCTCTTCGATTCCTTTCAGCTTCAGCCTGACTAGCTATAGCTCTGACCATGTCTTTCGGTAGATTTACATTCCTTATGGTCATATTGGTCACCTTTACACCCCAAGCATCCGTCTCTTCATCTATTATCTGTCTTATATCTTCAGCGAGTTCTTCCCTCCTGCTTAATAACTCATCGAGTTCTACTTTTCCAAGAACGTCCCTTAGAGTGGTCTGAGCAAGCCTGCTCGTCGCCCGATAATGATCTTTGATCTCCAAAGTGGCTTTCTTTGGATCGAATACCTTCATGTATGCAACGGCATCTACATTAGCACTCACGTTATCTTTAGTTATTATGTTTTGCTCGGAAACGTCCATATCTCGAACTCGAAGATCCTTCCACTCTAGATCGTCTATAAATGGTATTATCAAAACGACACCCGGTCCTTTAACACCTATAAATCTACCGAACCTGAAGTGAGAAACTCGTTTGTATTCTGGAACTTTATTTACAGCTTTAGCTAAAAGTACTAAAAATATCAAGGCAGCAAATATTAGAATCACATAAGTTATTACGGGCATTTTTTACACCTTATACATAATATAAAATCAAACTTTTATACATCTTTCGATAGATATGGTAAGTTAGGCCGTACCGCAATCTTTTTACATCTCACCTTTTATCTTTCTACCATGACCCGAGAATTGGAAGAATTTCTACCTGACAGCGAAGAATCAGAGGAACAAGAAGCACCTTTTGTCGACCCTGCCGCGAGAACAGTAGGAGAGGTAATGCTGGGTCCCAATTCATTCCTTTTTCCCGGTTCCATGGTCAAAGGAGACAAGTCTAAAGTAGAAATAGGCGAAGATAGCATACTGATGAATAGGTCTTCCGTAGAAGCTACTGAAGAACACGAAACCATCTTGGGAGATAAGACTTTCCTTTCACCTGGTGCAGAACTAAAAGGGTGCAGTATAGGTAAGGGAACTATTGTTGGGATAGACGCAGTTGTTTTAGAGGGTGCGGAGATAGGAAAGAATGCGATAGTTGGCACCAACGCTATCGTTCCTGAAGGGAAAAAGATACCCGATGGAAAACTCGTCTTGGGTCAGCCAGCCGAGGTAGTAAGAGATGTTTCAGATGAGGAGCTCAAAAAAATCCAAGATATAAGGTCTGATCTTATGGAAAGGAGAAAAGAGTTCAAGATGATCGAGAAAAGGGCAGAGAGGTTCAATGTGAATGACACTCCTAAACGTCCTAGAGAAATGCTCGAAGAGAAAAAGCAGGAGATGACAGATAAAGACCAAAAGGATGTTCCTGATTTGAACGACATCAGAGAGAAATTAAAAGAAAAATCAGAAGATAATCACATATTTTAAGGAAAAGAATGGTGGGGCCGCCGAAATTTGAATTCGGGTTCCAGGCTCCCAAAGCCCGAAGGATCGACCAAGCTACCCCACGGCCCCTTGGGTGTTGCTTAGGCAAAAATGATATTACAAATAAATACTTTCTCCCTCTTCGATCTTTATTATAAGACAAGTATAAATGTTCATTCAACAATTCTTGTTATCGAATATACGGAAAATATTTTTAGAGCGAGTGAATAGGTATACCAGGAGATAAGTTTGAAACGAGAAGACATCAAGGCAGGAGTACTGAGGATCGAAGGTACTAACTGCGAGGAGGAATCACATCTAGCTTTTAAACGCCTTGGAGCCCAGGCTGAAAAGGTACACCTCAAGCAGCTGATCAAACAGGACGTTGAAAAAAAAGAGGAAAGAGATGTAGAGGATTACGATATATTGATGATCCCTGGCGGTTTTTCTGCTGGAGATTATGTTCGTGCTGGAGCTATTTTTGGGGCCAGAGTGAAAAGCAGACTGGGCGAAGAACTCAAAACCTTTGTTGAGAAGGGGAAACCGCTCCTCGGCGTGTGTAATGGGTTCCAAGTTCTAGTGGAGATAGGCCTCCTCCCTGCCAAAGATGAATTGATGAGCGAGGTGCCTAGGGCGGCTTTAGAAACTAACGATAGTAACAAATTTGAATGCAGGCCTACCCTTCTCAAAGTTGAAGACGACACAAACTGCATATTTACAAGAGAATATGAAAAACAAGAAACGGTGCTTTACCCTTCCGCTCACAAGGAAGGAAAATTTGTGCTGGATGAAGATATCACGATCGGTGAGCTAGAGAGAAATGATCAGGTAGTTTTTCGATACACCACTCCTGATGGAAGTGAACCCGAATATCCATGGAATCCAAATGGGTCTATTGATGATATAGCCGGTATTTGTAATCCAGATGGTAACGTTTTAGGACTTATGCCGCATCCTGAGAGGGTCTTCAACCAGCACATGAAACCTGATTGGACAAGGGATGGGATATCTGGTAAAAAAGGAGATGGAAGAGCGTTATTTGAATCGGCACTTAAATATATTGAAGAGAACTTTTAAATATAATCTTATGGGATTTTAACTACAATCCTCACTTCATCCCCATCTTCCAAATCGAGTTCGTCTCTCAATTTGTTTTCTGCTACGATTTCAGCTTGCTCATCATACCTGCTCCTTTCTGGTATTATCAAAAGAGAGTCAACACCGTTTATCTTCGAGGGAAAACACTCGACATATCCAAAACGTTTTCCTTTTTCAACAAATCCTTCGATCAAGATACCTTCTTTCTTCTCCAACTCCTCAAATTTATTCAAATTGTCGTCTCTCAATCTCACGTTGAGAGTGCCTTCAAAAGGTTGAAATCCGAAGGTTTCCCTAAAACGCTTTTTATATCCTTCTAAAGCGAGAAAGTATCTTGCTTCGCCTACTCCAGATACCACTTCGCCTCTCAGTTCGATAGTTTCTTTTTCTGAATCGCTACCCTCTAGCAAAAAATCCTCTCCGACCAATTCTAGGTGTGACCCGGATCTAAGATACACCACAGGATTCTCCTGTTCTAGTGCTCTCTTTTTCAGTTCTTTGTCATTAGTCACGACCACACCGTCAAGTTCGTTAGCAGCTTCTAAAACTCCGTCATCCCCGTTCTTTTCAACTTCTACTTCAAGATATTTTTTACTGAGTTCAAGAGGAGCTTTTTTGTCCAAAGCTGTTAATTCATCGATAACAGAAGAAGGCACACAAATCTGAGCGTTTCCGATCAATCTTTTGATCTCTTGGTCTAGATTGATAGAAAATTGGAAAGGCATCAATAGGCTGTTAGTATCCAAGATTACTTTGGTCATGATTTACACATCGATAATAAAAAGTTGGCCTAATATCTTTCGCCTTCTTCCTTTGAATCAAGTATTCTCTCTATTTCCTCCTGTGCCTCCTCGATAGGCTTTGAAGTATCTATAACGTGCCACTCATCCACGATCGAAAGAGCCCTTCTCCTGATCTTCTTTAGGTCTTTCTTGTTCTCAAATATTTGCTTCTTTTCCCTATCATTCAACCTTTCTAATGCATCATCAGGCTCAACATCTAAGAAGAACATATACGAAGAGGTTGGAAAAAGAGTCGATAATAGTTTGTAGGATTTGCCTACAAGAGGTTCTGGTAGATAAGCCACGCTGCATAGATACCTCACGAATATCAAAGTGTCTATACTTTTATCTACTTTCAAGAATGAATTTATCACATCAAAGGTGAAATAGAAGGTAGCTTTAGTCCTATCGTACTTTCCCTCACCACGGAGGGCTTTTTCTGCTTTGGTCCCGAATAGACTGTCCGAACAGGGATGAGATCTTATTAGCACTTTCTCCCCGTTTTTCGAGTACCTCTTTTTTATCAGGCGTGCATGAGTATCCTTTCCAGCAGCATCGAGACCGTCTAAGACTATCAACCGCATCAATCTGTTCATAAATAAAGCAAGATATAATAACTTATTGAAGCGATGAGAGCCACTAAAAGATTGTCTAGACCCTTAACAGAAAAGATTTCCACTACAGTCGCTATCAAAACCACTAGAGGTAGAATTAATATTTTTTCAGGTACCGCATTCAGATAAAAAAGGCTTATCCCAACCATAGCGAGTGAGGAAAAAAACATAGCTACAGATCCCTCTAGACTTTTTTGATCAACTGTAAAACTAAGTCTATGCTTTCCAAATCTTTTCCCTATCAAAGAAGCTATTCCGTCTCCATATGACATACATATTATACCTACAGCTATTACTCCAAGATGTTCAAAAAATAAGAATGAGAGAAGTGTCCAACTTATAGAATAATAAAAGAGACCTAAACCGTGACCCGAGTTAGAGGTTTCGCTGTTTGGTCCGAAACTTGATCTAGGACTCATCAAGAAAGTCAAAAGGATGAATGGGGCTGCTGCGAGCCCAGCCATGACCCATCGTGTCTCGAAAAGAGGAAGTATAAAAACGATATTTCCTACCATTATGTGGATGAGTTTTCTTCTAAAGAACAAGTCCCTTTTCGAATTGAATTCAAGTAAGTACAGTAAAAAGCCTACATAGAGATAGACGATGAGAACTCCAAGGACATCCCCTAAATACATCGTTTGGTAGTATGTCAGATCGATATATAATATTAACTTTTCAGGAGGACTAGGGATAAATAACCCTAACTTCTATGAGACTATATATCCATGCAGCCCCTATGGAATGAAAGGGTTCTAAAATTCGATAGAACGCTAGTTATAGCAGATTTGCATATAGGTTACGAAAGGGAACTCGAAGAGAAGGGAATAAATATACCTGAGCAGAGCCAAAAGATGATCGACAGGGTTCTTGAGATACTGAGAAGAGATGACGACGTTGAAAGATTAGTTATAAACGGTGATTTCAAACATAATATCCCTAAAGCAACATGGCAAGAGTACAACGACATCCCAAAGGCCGTTGATATGTGGCTAAAAGCAGTCGATGAAATACATCTTTTGCCCGGGAACCACGACGGAAATATTGAAAAATATCTTCCATCCGAAGTGAAGATCCACAGTTCAAGCGGAACGGTGATAGAAAACGTTGGATTATTCCACGGCCATGCTAATCCCAACGAACAAGTCCTCTCTACCAGTTCTGTTGTGATAGCGCACTCTCATCCCGCCGTTACTCTTAGAGATTCTCTAAATAATAAAGAAAAAAAAGAATGTTGGGTCAAGTTGAATTATGAGCGGAATGGTGAAGAGGGAAAAGCTATCATCATGCCTCATTTTAACCATCTATTAGGCGGTATAAGTATAAATGAAAAAGGATATCTTGGTCCTTTTTTGAAAAACTCTCAATTGAACGATGAAAAAGTCTACTTGCTCGACGGTACCTACCTTGGTTCAAGAAAAGTCCTTTCTGATCACCACTCGTTATGATAATCTTTATCCGAGATGACGTGTATCGGTACAGCTAAACAGACTCGTGAATCCATCAACCCTAGACTTTTTGCAGCTAGACCGCCTTTTATGGATATCTGATAATCAATATTATGGGTTTCAGCCGTGTTCAAAGCGTGTCCGATAGATATCCCGAGGTCCAAGATTTTAAAAATGCAGTTGGGGCCTTCAAATATTTTTTCTGTATGGTCGGCATCATCGAAATTTTCGCAACTTTCAAATCCACAAGCTCTGCAGTCTAAACCCAATGAAGGATGATCTTTTAAACCGATGAGGAGAACTTCGTCGGATGAATTGACTAAGTCTCCCTCTTCACTGTAGGTCTCATCCTGAAACTCATCAGAAAGTTGATACAGTTCCTCTGTCAGCATCTCTTTTTCAGATTCATCTAGAACCATAGTATCTAAAAAATTACCTGACGATTTAGGCGAGGTTTGAGCTGAGATATTCATGAGATCTATAACGATCTCAGTTATCCTTTTCTTTTTCAATTGTTCACCTAGGAAAGATAAGACAGGGTGTGTAATTAATCTTCTTGTTCATATGTCAAAACTCTTATCCATAGTAGATAGGAAACCAAGTAATGCTCCTATGAAACCTACAAGTCCTGCTAGACCTCCTACTATGCCTCCCAATCCTATCAGGATTAAAGAAAAGATACCCGCCAATATACTCCACCTTTTAGGATCAGAATCTAGTTCATAGTAAGAAAGCAGGAGCATAAAGCCAAAAATAAGGTTTATCAACAATTGGAAAACTTTCAAAGATTCGAATCTATCCATGATGGTAAGTAGAAAATGCAGAGTCCCAATACCTATAGAAATATATCCTGCCAAAACCAAAAGGACAGAATGAAGAGATAATTTCTCAAGTTCATCCACAGATTTAGGGCTTTCTTCCCAGATATCCTCAATTAGTTCCGTATCCATGGTTTAACCTATGACTTTTCGATATATAACTCTAATTCTTTCAATTTAAAAGTTCTAGAACAAAAATTTTATGAGATCGGTTTGACTAACCTCCCTTATGAGACTGATAGTCTCGTCAACACAGGACGAAGCGAGTAAGAATATACTGTCTAAACTACTTGAACTTGATTGGAAGGAACTTGACCGATGGCGTGAAAATCCGGTCTATAAGAGAGAAGATGATCTGATTGTAACTATCGATAAACGTCATATCTATTTCGATGAGATAGATAAGAAGATCGAGAGATATTTAGGCGTAGAATTGGATGAGGTTATCTATATCTCAAAGCACTCTTCTGAAGCTGGTGTCGATTCACTGACAGTACATCCTATCGGGAACTTTGGAGAAGCTAAATACGGTGGGAAAGAAGGTAGATTGGTTCCATCTTCGCCTCACGGGATGACCGAAGCATTCCATATATTACGAGAAGAAGCTGAGAAAAAAGGGGTCAAAGACGAGTACGATATTTCTTTCGAAGCCACCCACCATGGACCTTTTCTTGAAACTCCTACTTATTATATCGAAATAGGAAGCGACCTGAATTCTTGGAAAGATGAGAGAGCGGGAGAAGTTATAGCAGATACGGTGATAGAAGTCAAGGATAGAAGTCAGGAAGAAAAACCTGTAGCTATCTGCATAGGTGGGGGACACTACACACCACGATTTACCGAGTTAGCAAAGAGCCGTAAGGTGGCTTTGGGCCATATTGTGCCGGGATGGGGGATGAAATATCTAAATAAAAAAAGTTTCTCAGAAGCGGTTGAGAAAACTCCTAATGTTGAATATGTCTATTTCGACAGAAGTAGCACTTCTGGTAAAGAGAGAAAGAGAGTCAAAACTTGGGCAGATAAATCAGGGCTTGAGATCATACGGTCTAGTGATCTAGAAATAAGATGATATCTATTTCTTCTCCCACTTTCCCAATTCCATAACCACGGAGAGTGTCCTGCCTTCTTTTATTTCCTCTCTGACCCTGTTCTCCTTTTCCATCACGTCAAGAGCCCGGTTCGCTATCTGAACTGCTTCTTCTTTCGGAACAACCATGACTCCACTGTCGTCACCCACTATCCAATCTCCCGTTCTGACCTTCCTTCCACCGCAAACGATATCGTCATTTAAGGCACCGTAACCTTTGGGTTCACCTGCATTAGAGGCTCTATATCTTGCGAAGACCGGAAATCCTATCTCTCTTATATCTCCCACGTCTCTAACAGCGCCATCGATTACGACTCCCTGGACACCTTTCTGCTGACAAGACCATGAGGCTAGTTCGCCCCAAACAGCAGTTCTTCCAGCATCAGCGTCTATAACTATGATCTGGTCTTCATCTGCTTCATCTATCGCTTCAACTGGTTTCGCCCAATCTCCATCTACGGTTTTAACAGTGAGGGCCTTACCTACTATCTTTTTCCCACTAGTAGTGAAAGGGGTTATGCCTTTCATACAAGGCTCTCTATGCATCGCATCAGAGATATTTGGAGTGGAAACTTCTTGAAAAACCTCTCTTATTTCTTCAGCACCACGTTTTTTCTTGACTTCAGATTCAATGGAAATTCCTTCTTTGATAGATTTTTTTACATTTTCTGCGGCTTTCTCAACATTCCTAGCTTTTACTATAGCTCCTCCGACGATTATTATATCTGCACCTCTTTCTACCATCTCTGGCGCTGTTTCAGAGTTTAATCCTCCAGCTACAGCGATCGGTAAAGAGGTCGCATCAGATACCTTTTCAACCAATTCTCCTGGATCCTCTCCTTTCATCTGCGCATCTATACCGATATGAACACCGATATAATCTACCCCTAGTTCCGTTACTTCTTTGGCTCTTTCTACTTGATCTTCAACTCGGATCAGGTCAGCAAATATTTCAGAATCATAATTTCGGGCAGCTCTGATACCCTCTTTTAGGGTCTCATCATCAGCAGCCCCCAAAATCCCGATTATGTCTGCTCCTGCTTTAGCTGCCATCTCCACTTCTACGCCTCCGACATCCATCGTCTTCATATCGGCTATCAATTTCTTTTCTGGGAATTTATCTCTGAGTTTTCTTATGGCGTCCATGCCTTCAGATTTGATCAGAGGTGTACCTACCTCTATCCAATCCACCCCTCCTTCAACAGCTTCTTTTGCTATTCTAACAGCTCTTTTTATATTCATCAGGTCTAGCGCTACTTGTAATTTCGGGAAACCTTCATCCATATTCTTCACCTTATTAAGATGCTATCAATATGTAAATAAGAAAAAACTGCAAGATAAAAAACTTTAGGTCATCAGACGGATTTTATAGATTCTTTTAAATGGTTAAAATAAACCAAAAATAGAAGTATTAGTTCCTCATAGATATTAACAGTGATAAGTATGGTGAAAGAGAAATTGAAATACGAAAATGATGTTTGTTTTGAGATAAATATAGGGAAGGATGACCTCTCTGAATATGATGTATTAGTTGCTGGTTTCCCGGGCACGGGCCTTATAGGAGGGATCGCTTCAGAGCAGTTGATAAACACTCTAGATTTAGAGCAGGTAGCTTCAATAGATTGTGACCAATTTCCACCTACTGCCGTGATCTTCGAAGGTATACCTAGACGACCAGTTAGATTTTTTGCAGGTGAGAAATTCCTTCTGGTAAAATCAGATATGGTTATACCTCCTAATCTATCTTCGAGTCTTGCCAAGACGATAATTAACTTCGCTATTGATCATGGAGTGGAGGAAGTGATCATATTCGACGGGATACCCAAAAGAAATGAGAACGACGAAGAGAAGATATGGGGTGTTTTGAGTTCACATGCCGCTAAAACCGAAGCTGAAAAATTGGACTTAGAAATCATCTCAAGAGGAGCTATTTCCGGCATATCTAGTTCCTTGCTTTTGAACGCACACGAGAAGGAAATCAAAGCGGTTGGTATGCTGGCAGAGGGAAAACCAAAAATGCCTGATCCTAGAGCCTCAGCTACACTTCTTCAGAGGTTTGCAGATTATAGAGGGATCAATATAGAAACGAAATCGCTCTTAGAGAGCGCCGAAAAATTAGAGGAGCAGTACGCCCAGATGGTAGACCAGGCCAACAAAGCTCAGCAGGATATGGATAGGAAGAGCGCACATCCACCTCTTTACGGATAAAATGTTAGAAGAGGTCTCAGCTGGAGTTCTGGTTTATAGAGAGTGCGAGCCTATAAAATATCTCTTATTACATTATCCCGCGGGACACTGGGATTTTCCCAAGGGGCACGTTGAAGAAAACGAATCCATGGAAGAGACTGCCTTAAGAGAGCTTAAAGAGGAGACTGGTATAGGGAAAAACGAGATAGAATTGGAAGATGGTTTCAGGGAAACCATAGATTATCTCTATAGAACCCGTGGTGAACTTTCTCACAAAAAAGTCATCTTCTTTCTCGGTGAAACAGAAAAAGAAGAGGTCCAGATATCTAGAGAACATCAGGGATACACCTGGCTTGCTTTCCAAAAAGCAAAACAAAAAGTCACATTCAGAAATGCTAGAAAGTTGCTGGAGAAATCTAAAGATTTTCTTGAGAATGAATGTACTAAAGGGACATAAAGATTAAATAGAAATCATCAATGGTTTCCACAGTTATTCGGTGAATATATATGAAAAAACTGATCAGGAAAGGTAAAGTTAAGGAAGTATACGAAATAGGGGAGGGAGAATTAGAATTTCACTTTACTGATAATATTTCTGTTTTTGACAAGATAGTCCCTAATGAGATACCTAGAAAAGGAGAAACACTTTGTAAAACGGCAACTTACTGGTTTAGAAAGAGCGAGGAACTCGGTTTTGATACACACTTCATAGAGATGACAAAAGAGGACAAAATGAAAGTGGAGAAGATAGAAGTTATAGAGGATTACGACATGATAGATGAAGAGACTACCAACTATCTAATCCCACTAGAATTCATCGCAAGGTATTTTGTAGCCGGTTCTCTTCACGATAGGATAGAAAAAGGAAAAATCGACTATGAAGAACTTGGATTTGAAGAAAAACCCGATTACGGTAATCGATTACCGGAGCCGTATTTCGAGGTCACGACCAAGCTAGAAGAATTCGACAGAAAGTTGGATAGGGACGAAGCCCTCTCTCTAGCAGGTCTGACTCAAGATGAATTCCAACAGATAAAAGAGATGGTTTTCAAGATAGACAATATGATCGAAGAAAATGTTGAGAAGAATGGTCTTCTCCATGTCGACGGGAAGAAAGAATTTGCGATGAACGAGAACAGGGAATTGAAGATAGTCGACACATTTGGTACCGCGGATGAGGACAGATTCTGGGAAAAAGAGGAATATGAAAATAATAATTTTGAGCAAAGGAGCAAGGAATTCGTGCGCCAATATTACCGTGAAATAGGATATTATGACGAATTGATAGAGGCTAGGGAAAAAGGTAATAAGGAACCTCCAATTCCTCCTCTTCCGAAAGATATGGTCGCGAAAACTTCTGAACTTTATCAAAATCTCATGTATAGACTTACAGATGGAACTTATGGTGATTAAAAATGGCGAAAGATCTTATATCTATATTGGATGTGAAGGATGAGCTAAAAGAGATACTCCGCAGAGCAGGAGAGATGAAAAAGAAATGTAAAAATGGTGAGTTTCCGACTCCCCTCGAGAATAAAAGTCTCGGTATGATCTTTGAAAAACCGAGTACTAGAACGAGGATATCTTTTGAAGTCGGTACAACTCAATTGGGAGGACATGCTTTATATCTCAGCCCAAAAGACCTGCAGTTAGGTAGAGGAGAAACAATCGCGGATACAGCAAAAGTCCTGAGCAGATATGTAGACGGTATAATGTACAGAGCGTTCGAACACGATATGATGGTCGAGTTGGCTGAAAACTCCACTGTTCCTGTGATTAGCGGGCTAGATGATAAAGAGCATCCATGTCAGATTCTAGCTGATCTCTTAACCATAAGAGAGAAGAAGGGAGACTTTGACCAGAAATTTACATACGTTGGAGACGGTAACAACGTCTGTAATTCTTTGTTGTTAGGTTCTGCTATCGTCGGCATGGACATGGTTGCATGCACTCCAGAAGACTACAAACCAAATAAAGACATATTTGATAAAGCTGTAGAACTCGGAAAGGAGAATGGAGCGGAAATAACACATCACGACACTCCTAAAGAGGCGGTGGAAGACGCAGATATCATATATACGGACGTTTGGATCTCGATGGGAGATGAAGACGAAGAAGAAAAGCGAAAGAGAGATTTCGCCGATTACCAGGTGAACAAAGAACTTTTGAAACCCGCTGACGAGGACGTGATAGTCATGCACTGCTTGCCGGCTCACAGAGGTGTGGAGATCACGAGTGAAGTGATGGACGGACCACATTCTGTGGTTTTCGATCAGGCAGAAAATCGCCTCCATGCCCAAAAAGGGCTTATGGTTGAACTTATGGGTTAAATGAGGTAATATAATATGGATTCATTTGTCAAACGGATGTTAGACGTCTCCTTTTCAGAGACCATGAAGATATCTAAGTTAGCTAGTGATATGGAAGACGAAGGTAAAGACATAATATCGCTTGCCGTGGGAGAACCGGACTTTGATACTCCTGATTTCATCATCGAATCGGCTTACGAGGCGATGAAAGAGGGATTCACCCATTATACCCAGTCTCAAGGAATCCCAGAATTGAGAAGAGCTATAGCAGAAAAGGTGAGAACTGAAAACGACCTAGATTTTTCTGCCGAGAATATCTTGGTAACTCCGACAAAACAGGCCCTATTTATGTCCGTATTGGCTCATCTAGATGACGGTGCTGAAGTCATTTTATCTGATCCTGCCTGGGTCTCTTATGAACCCATAGTCAAATTCGCTGACGGTATAGTTAGAAGAGCTCCAGTAGATGAACACGATTTCTCTTTAGATCCTGATGTACTTCAAGAAAAGGTGACTTCCCGTACTAAAATCATCCTTTTGAACTCTCCAAATAATCCTACTGGTAAAACCTTGGATAAGGAAGATATGAAAGCGATAAGGGACATCGCAATAGACAATGATCTCTTAGTTCTGACAGACGAAGTGTACGAAAAACTGGTCTTCGAAGGTGAACACATATCGATAGGTTCTATGGACGGTATGAGGGAAAGAACCATCACGGTAAACGGATTTTCTAAAGCCTACGCGATGACCGGATGGAGATTGGGATGGGCTGCATGCAACGAGGAACTTTTAGAAAATATAGCTAAAATACAGACTCATTCCATAACTTGTGCTACTTCTTTTGCCCAGAAAGCCGGCCTAGAAGCTTTAACGAATAAAGAAAAATCTGAAGAAGCTATCGATTGTATGATGAGTAAGTACAAAGAAAGGAGAGAACTCATAGTGGAAAGGTTGAATGATATGGAAGGTTTTAGATGCAGTAAACCGAATGCTACGTTTTACACTTTCCCCGAGTATGATTTCGACATGGATAGCATGGATCTTTCTATGCATCTCCTTGAAAAGGCGAAAGTGGCTACGACACCTGGTTCCGCATTCGGAGATAAAGGAGAAGGACATCTGAGGCTTTCCTTCGCCAATTCTTTAGAGAACATAAAAGAATCTATGGATAGAATAGAAAAGGCTGTAGAGAAACTCTGATAGAAAAGACTAAAAATATCCTTCAAACTTTAGAGTTTGATGATGAAAAAGTTCGTATGAGCCCTCTGGGCGATGATTATCCCTATGAGTACTGAAAACTTCTTCCTTTTTTTGATTTTCTATTTAAAAAAATATAAAGGGTTTTTAGATAGCAGACGAAATCGTAGTGTCTGAATTGGGCCTTGCGCTTTTCAATTGAAATCGCTTCTCTTACCCTTTCTCGGGGGAGGTTCCTCAGCGAATATCGCGGTTTCCAATCCAACTACTTCCCATCTGCTACCTTTTCCTTTTTCTTCAATCTTTATTACCATTTTTATTCCTCCTTTTCGGTATCCGTATTACTTATCGTTTAGACACCATCTAATTGGGTTATTACTTTGGGTAATATTTAAATATTTCGGAGTTATTTGTACGTTAAGACGCTATCGAAGGTGTCAAGATGCCTGAAGACCTTAAACCAACAATCGACCAGATAAAAGTCCTATCAAACGCTTCTAGACTCCAGATAATGGCTCTCTTATTAGAAGAAGAGATGACGATAACAGATTTGAGCGAAAAGATCGGTATAACTCCTCAAACAGCTCACCACCATGTACACAAATTACTCGATGCAGGACTAATCCACGTTTCTAGAGAGGAAACCGAAGGTAATATAGTGAAAAGATTCTATGACGTTGAGGAGGAATGGCTGGATTCGAGCGCGGTATGGGATGATCTCACTCTCGAGGAAAAGAAGAGTTATAAAATCGCGGCTTTAGGAACGGTCAAGGGTATGGTGAATAGAGGTATAAAGTACATCCAGGATAAGGATTCAATAGATCACGAAGTCGGTTGGGTATCCTTTAAAAAAGTTCCTTTCACTGAGGAGACGATGGACGAGGTCGATAAGATATTTGAAGATATGGTCGAGAGATTAGACGAGTTGAAAGACGAAGACGCCGAAGAAGAGATCACCGTCTTGGTCTCCACTCTACCAGGATAAAATTTTTTACTTTTAGAAAGATACTATTAGAGGTGAAATAGATGACTGCAACATTGTATTTTGTCGGAACCGCTGGCTCTGGGAAAACCACTCTTACCAAAGCATTTAAAGAGTGGATGGAGAGCCAAGGATATCAAGCTGTTACTGTAAATCTGGATCCAGGAGCTGATAATCTTCCATATTCTGTGGACATAGACGTCAGAGATTGGGTCTCTCTTCAAAGGGTGATGGAAGAACATGATCTAGGACCTAACGGAGCGCAGATAGTCTCTGCTGATATGGTCGCCATGAAAGCTCCCGAGATAAGGAAAGTGATGGACGAATTTAATACCCATTATTATCTAATAGACACTCCTGGCCAGATGGAGCTCTTCACGTTTAGAGAAGCAAGCAGAGAGATGGTGAAAACGCTAGGAGAAAGATCTTTAATCACTTTTTTGTTTGATCCAGTGCTAGCTAAGCAGCCCTCAGGCCTAGTGTCTTTGATGACTCTAGCAGCTACCACGCAATTTAGATTCGATATCCCTTATTTTCCGGTGCTATCCAAATCTGATATACTCTCCCGAGAAGAATTGGAGATGGTAAAGACATGGTCGGAAGACTTTTGGAAATTGGATTCAGCTCTTAGAGAACAGAACGAGTCTGAAACCCAGGTAAGTATAGAGTTGATCAAAGGGATACAGAATTTAGGTCTTCACAAAGGTATAACTCCTATATCTAGTGTTGATCAGCAGGGATTAGAGGATATCTACACCGCGGTTCAAGACGCGTTTTACGGGGGTCAAGACCTGGAAGTTGACTGAATCCCTTTATTCTATATTTTTCTTTATGTCGACATTCTGAAATTTATCTTGATGACTTTCAAGGTGTTCCATATAATCTTCAGGATTTTCGCAGTTCTCTTCTCCCGCACAATGGAAATAACCGTATTTTTTACAATATATACCCGTTTTGGTATTGGGACATCGATCATCTTCTTGAGTCGAGTCGTTTATGTTTTCGATACCACTCTTTTCCTCAGTGATCATAGGAGGTGATCCACTGTCCGAGTCCTGCAAAAAACGGCATTTATCCTCTCCCACACATTCAAGTGCCATGTTGCTAGGATAAGAACATTTCTCGTCTCCAAATTTATATCTACACATCAGGGCATCCCATCCATCTTTTCAGTCCGCCATCCTTCGGTTTTGAAGGAGCAAAACAATAATAGAGTCAGGAGATTTAAGTTTTATGCATACTTAGGAAAGAAAAAATCACCAATCTTCGTCATCGAGCTCTATACTAGTCTTTTTCGATTCCGCCCTTATCTCTTCCAACCTGCTCCCTATCTCCCGTATTTTTTCATCTACATCCCCATTCTCGGATCTTTCTTTTTGACGCCTCTTCTTTTCTCTCCAGTATAGATAAGTCATGGTCAAGGAATAGATCAACAATAGAAGGATGAGAAGATATACTATCATCCAATCATACACCCTGGTACTCTTCTTTCAAGATTATCTTTTTTTGCCCGACCTGCTTGACGTATTTTGTTGGTATCCTAAGTCTTCTTTTCAACGGAGACAATCCAGTTGGATTTACCAATAATTTCCATACCTTCCAAGGATGAGAACTTATGAGTATCTCATAATCGTATATCCTACCGACCTCATTACCTACAAAGGTTTCCACTTTCCTTCCATCTAAACGGCTAAGAAAATGTTCGTTTTCACTCGAAGGGGACACTCTTCCGTCCTCTATATTTTTATCAATTTTCAAATTGTTATCTTTCTTAACATTTTTGAGTTCGTTCGTAGAAAAATATTTTCCTTTACTATTTATTAGACCGGTCTCGATCTTGATCTCGTCAGCCTCCCAATAACCTTTAGCTTCTTTCGCTAAAATATCGACTAACTTTGCTTTACCCTCTTCCGCTGGAGTATCCACTTTTTTCCTTATCAATTCCGAGTAGAGTAGTGTTTTCATCTTGAAAACCTCCTATCTAGTAATCTCAAGATCCCCACAATACGGGCATTCTTTCTGGTAGTCTTTATACATTTCGCAGTTACCACAGAAAGCGGAACCGTATCGAATCTTCTTTTCTTCGTCATCTTTTTTAAACAACTTAGTTTCGATCTTCTCCATTCTCTTTTTTTCTCTCCTTTTTTTGAGTTGAGATTTTATCTCTTTTTTCAGGACCTCAGTACTTATCTCGCCTATACCTTTTTTCTTTAGATACTTCTGGAGAAGTTCTAGATTTTCGGCCAGATCGTCCTGAGCGAGGATATAACTATTTATCGCTCTTCGAAGGCGATTCAGTCGTTCCTTGCCGATCGCTGTTTTCAACCGATTCCCCTCCCTACAGTTTTTCCTCGATCTTATCAAGTCTCCGATTCAACGATTCAAGCTCGGCCTCGATATCTTTCTGAAAATCTTCGAGTTCGTCGACATCATTCACACAGTCTCTATATTTGCTCTCATATATTTCAAGGTGGAGTTCTCTGACCAAGCAAAACTCATCGATATATTCATCAAAATGCTGATCTAAATACTTCTCCAATCTCCGGTCGAACAAACCCCTATCGTAGCCTGTGCCTTCTATCTCGAGCTCTCCAGGGAAAAGAGTTTCCTCAATCCGGTCGAGTATATCTGAAGTCTTTTTCGCACTCCTATTAGCAAATTCATTCATCTTTATCTTTCCTCCTTTCCAAACAATTCTTCTTCAGCTCTATTTACCTTCTTCAATGTCTTCATCAACTTTGCGTTGTCAGCTCCTCTTTCTAACCTCTGCATCCTCTCTTCGATCTCGTTCATCATAGCCAATGACCTTCGAGAGAGTACGGCTTTATCTCTCTCTATCTTGTCGATCTTCTCTTTCTCATCATCTTTCAATACCATCGAAGCTTCCTTCAATTTATCTATATGCTTCTGCTTTCTCTGGAGATCTAATTTTTTATGTTTCAACCTCAATTCAGCAAGTTCTTTTCTTTCCTGAGATTTTTCTCTCGTATGAAGGACTTTTGCAATGATTATGAGTATCACTATTACAACGAGCGAGTAGAAAATAGTTAAAAAATTATTAGAGATTGTTTCTGCGAGAGCCATATTTTCACCTCATCTCCTCCTGAGTCTCCAACTTATCTATCCTGTTCTCCATCACCTCGAATTCCTGATCGATCTGTTTTTTTCTCGATTTCAAAGATTCGATACTCTCTGAAAGATCATCCAATCTGTTTTCCATCTTATCAGCCCATCTTTGGGCTTCACCTTCTTTAACAAGGTCCCAGCTTTCGATTATATCCTCGAAGTATTCTTCAAAATAAAGCTCCGTGTGAGTAGGTTCATGACCATATTTTCTCACTAGTGCTTTCTTTTTAGCTCTTTGTCTGAAATAAAGGTATATGCTGACAAGGATGATCAGGACCAATATCACTATAAGTGTAGTATATGCTGCCATCATTTTTCCTCCTTCATACCCATCTTCTTTTCAAGTCTCTCTATCCTGTGAAGATCTTCATGGACTCTTTCCTTGGTCTCTTCTTTCCACTCTTTCATCTCTGACAATTCCTCCACAAACTCTTCTATCCTTTCATCTACGCCTTTAAGGTCGGAACGAGTCGCCAACCTGTACTCATCTATATATTTCGGTAAATTTTTCGTTATGAATTCATCCGCTTTATCAGATGGAGTGATAGATTTATTTCGAAAAAAACTCTTCGTCCTCTCTAATATTCCAACGTCAGATTCTTCTCCCATATTTACACCTATATACTGTTAGGAATTAAATGTTTTCACAAAACATAAACTTTTCCTTTCGAAAATTTAGTTTTTTCTCTGTGATTCATGAGTTTACCGATTTTATGAAAAAATTGGATTTTGCTTTTTTCTGGATAAGGTTTATTTACCGTAGTTAATGAGACTTATTTTCCATGAATAGATGGATATTTCCGGACAATCTTTAAATAAGCTAGAAAATCTGTCTTTGTTTAAGTCGGAGATATCATGTCAGCTCTTTGTAGAAAGTTTGAGGATGAAGAAGGTGTTTCTGAAGTAGTCGGGACCATTTTGACCCTAGGGATAACTGTTGTTTTATTTTCTAGTGTCTATGCTGGAGTGACAACCTTGGATTCACCAGAAGAGAGAACGCACGTGGAAATGGTTGTTGAGTATGAGAGAGAAGGTGATATTGATTATATAAACATCACACATCAAGGGGGTAGGAGTCTAGATACTGGTGATCTTGGATTCATTTTACTAGCGGACGGTACTAGCGAAACCCAAATCCGTGTCGGTGAAGATGTAAATGACGTAGAATTGACGATAGAAGGTGACGAAGATATCTGGTCAGTAAATGAAAAAGCGAGGATAGAAGGAGAAATATTTGAGCCCGATGCAACTGATCTTGAGCTATTTATAAGGAATGAAGATACAAATAGGATGGTCTACGAGACTATCCTGTCCGAAGAGGTTCCCGGTCAAATTGAAATAGAAAAGGCCTATATCCGATATATACATGATTGGAGGGACTATGCTGAGCAGGGCGAAGAGATCGATATCATAGCGAGGATCAACAATCCGATGGAAGAAGATATTTGGGTGAACGCTTCGGTGGTAGGAGACGAACCGTTTTCGGATGAACATGATGAACCTGTAAATTTGGAAGAAAGATCGAGAAATAGATACATCAATGAGAGCATCCAAGTAGATGCAGGAGCTCGAGAAGATAAATACAGCGTGAAAGTTACAGTGGAGAATAGAACTACCGAAAAAGCCAATGAATATATCAGGCTGAATATTGGTAAAAGACCCGCAGAAAAATATCCAAAAGAATTGGAGATAGCAAATCTACGTTATTCTCCAAACTCACCTTCTCACGGCGATGACCTATCAGTGACTGCCGATGTTTTTAATCAAGGTCCAGAGGATTTCAACGCGACCTGGAATTTAACCGATAATCATACAGATCAGGAAGAGGTCGTCGTAGCTGATGGGAATAGAACGATCGAACACGGCCCCGCTCCCACGGAGATCAGAACGGAATTCAAAATAGAAGGGAGTGGTCGCCACGAGATCAAGCTAGAAGTTTTTGGAGACGATGAATGGGAGGGAGCTGAAAGAAGTGTTATAATCCATGTAGATCCTCACATATTGATCGTTGAAGATAGGACCGCTAGCGATTTGCCCGAAAAAGAATTGATGGAAAATGCTCTTTCCGGATTGAATATCGATCATGGTGACCGCGAACTCAGAGATGAATACGAAGAAGATTCAATAAACTTCGAAGAGCACAGCATGGTCATTTGGATGACCGGCAACCAGAGCGATAACGAAGAAGGTCCACTCTTGAATGATGCAGCAGATGATCTCAAAGAGTATATTGAAGAGGATAACGGTACGTTATGGATCAAAGGTTCAAACTGGGATGGTCATCTGGATGTTTTAGATGGTAAAGTTGGTTATGATAGTGAGGATGATTCTGACGTAGATAGTGATAGAACTTTATCCGGTAATGGAGGTACATTTGGGGATTTCACGTTCAATATTAGTGGTGATCAATATGATTACTTCAGCATGGATCTAGGTGGAGATTATGGAGATGTCGAGGAGGAAAACCAATTGAATGACGATGGGGAACATTTTGGCGCTGGTTATGAGACAGATGATGGTCAAAGAACCGTGGTCTCTTCATTCCTTTTCGAACAGATCATCGATTCAGGTCTGAGAACCGCCCTTGTAGGAGAGGTCATCCAATGGACGACCAATATCACGGCTAGGACTGGAGTAGATGTAGCAGTCACTTCACAGGAAATCGAACCTACAGCGCCTATGTACGAGGACACGATCAATATAACTGCGACCTTCAGAAATAACGGTCCCCAAGACCTGAGTTTGAACAATACCGCAAGGTTAATCAGGAATGAAGGTGAAGAGATCATCACTCCTCCAGGTGATGTTAATCTATTTATGGAGGCGAACGGCGGCACCGCATCTGTGACTTTCGAATGGGTTGCAGATGAATTGGGAGTTCACGAACTGATAGTTGTGGCCGATTATTTTGGAGATATCGACCAGGTGAATCCCGATACTAACGATATCACTTACAAGAACCTAGATATCTCCGGCGATGAGATACACGCTAATGTCCACTACTCTACACTAGTGGTAGATGCTGATCTTTCACACGTTGATCATAATGATGTTGGTGACTACAGAGACACGGCAGGTGAGATCATTGATTCTTTTGAATTATTGGGATATGAAGAAGGAAGTGATTACGATGTACACGAAGTTGATGTGGATGATAGTGGGGAGTTAAAGCAAGGTCCAGATTACGGCAATATGTCAAACTATAATTCTGTCTTTTGGATAACAGGTGAAAGAGGTTATGAAGATGATAATGGTGATCATCCTGATGAGATCTTCCATAGCGAGGATATCGGTGAAATCGAGGAATATCTTGAACAGGATACCGGAGCTAATATGATGTTCATGGGAGAGTATATCTTAGATTATTTGGACAATGAAGAGGGTGGGGCTTTGATCGATGATTATATGGGGATCGATAGCGATTCCATCAATGGAGAGCGCAAAGAAACCGAATCTTTGATCGGGCAGGAAGACAACCAGTTAGGCCGCAGCCTTAGGTATACCCTTGATGAAACAAACTATGAATTGAATTATACAACATTTGATGAGACCACTGATGACGGCAGTATTCTATTCCAGGGTGAAGATGGTGAAAACGGAGAAATCCATAACCTTGCATCAACCTACGATGACGGTTCGGCTAAGACTATCTATATAGGGACCAATCTTGATCGGATAAACGGATCATTAGTGGCTGAAGATCTGTTCGAAGAATGGCCAGCTGGAGATGTCGATCCTTCAAACGAGAGCAATGCGAGAACAGAATTCGTTTATACATCGCTTTGGAGTCTCGGTAAGAGTGACGAAAGAGCAGAGTTGCGGGTGACAGATTACGATATAAGATTCTCTTCAGACCATCCTCACACCGGTCGGTCTTACCATATAAGAGTTGACGTGGAAAATTACGGTTACAGAGGTGTTTCCTCTTTGGTACGCTTCTATGATGGAGATGACTATATCGGGTCAGAAAATCTCTATCTAGAAAGTTCGGAGCGTGAGTCTGAGGAAGGGAACACCTATTTTGATGTCTCTCCCGGTTCCGCCACTGCGGAAGTGACCTGGACCACATCTAACCCAGGAGACAGACCGATAACTGTTCAGGTAGATCCAGAAGGAGATGTAGATGAGATCGTGGACGAGGACAATGAAGATAATAGTATTATGGAGTTCAACAATCAGGCCAAAGTCACTCATCCGGTTTATTTCTTCTGGGATGATATGGAAGATGGTAGAGGAGATTGGGATACTGAGGCTACGATAATGAACATCAACGGTGAGCATCCATTAGAATATCTTGATGAGGATTACGATCCCGCTTATACCGAGATCACCCATGATTGGGAAGATAAGCATGAA
>Ga0207421_10001468_pt1 | contig 30289 bp, 23 predicted proteins | sample SodLakKL_010_SED_4_FD_187542 | JGI IMG/M metagenome (GOLD analysis project Ga0207421, IMG submission 187542) | Alkaline sediment microbial communities from Lake Tanatar, Kulunda Steppe, Russia - 8KL_010_SED (SPAdes) (version 2) | ecosystem: Environmental > Aquatic > Non-marine Saline and...
TTAGGCTCCTCTTGATGGACAAATTGCGCTGTAGTGCAACTCATCCTGCTTATGATGACCTAACTTACCGACCTCATTAAAATATCCGGGAAATAAAAAACCGGCCTTCAAAGGCCGGTTGCGCCACTTACTCGCCCTGAACAAGGGAGGCGCCCATAACACGGTTCAGGGGTCCTGGTATCCTTCTACTTGCTTTTACTATGGAGTTGTAATTAATATGAAACGGGCCATGCCCGGTGATCACCCGGTGATCACCGGCCAGGATTCGACACCTTGAGGGTTCAAATTACCACCAGAGTTTCGCCTTAAATCCGGGTAAAACGCTTATTCCGGCAGCAGCCCATTATTACTTTTTTCCAACTCTCCTTATAAATAATGACTTAACTTTTAATCTGATAAATATTTCTTAGCTGCGATTACAGATATTCTCTAAACAAAACGTATTCTATAAAAAAACAAAGATTCCTTCCTAGTTTTATAAAATTTCTTCTAAATTGCACCTATAAATGTAAATTTTTATTTGCAAAGTCGATATCAAAGCCATTTTGCCTTTCTAAAGAGGGTACAGCGGTTTAGGTTTTAGTAGAGGAAGTGCCTTTTGCCTTCAGGGTTCAACATAAACCATGAGATTAACAGGAAATTATGTCCGGGAAGCTTATAGTTATAGCATCCCATCATATCGAGTTATATAATATTATGTACTTGAAATAAAAACGGGGTTGTAATAAAATAATGTAATATACTAAAAGCAACGTGGTAATATTTTTCTTAACAGGAGGACGCAGAAATTGGACAAGAAGGGAACCGGGTTCATTGGTTGTGGAGCCATAGGCTCTGCTTTTATTAAAGGTATTTTAAACGGCGAGAAGTTAACTTCAGGGGAAATTTGGGCTTATGATTATAGAGAAGAAATAATGGAAAATTTAAAGAAAAACCATTCTATCCAGCTTGCTACGAGCCATCGGGATGTACTGGATAACTGCAGCACAGTTTTTCTGGCAGTTAAGCATACTGATTATCCTTTGCTTTTTAAGCAAATAGCTCCATTTATAAGAGCACAACTGATAGTTTCCGTAGGAGCGGGTATTTCCATCTCTTATATTAAAGAAAACCTTGGAGAAAATGTCCAGGTAATACGCTTGATGCCTAATACTCCCTGCCTGATAGGGAAGGGGGTTATTGCTATAGCTGCCGGGGAAGGCGTGGATCAGGGAACATGTAACCGGATAGAAAACCTTGTCGCTAGCCTGGGAACTACATCGTTTGTTAAAGAAGCAGATATTAATGCGGTTACCGGTTTAAGCGGCAGTGGACCGGCTTATCTGTATCTTTTCCTGGAGGCCCTGGTAGAAGGTGGGGTGAAGGCCGGCCTGGATCGAAATATTGCAGAGGTTTTCTCTTTGCAAACCATCAAAGGTGCGGCTGAAATGGTTGAGCAAAACGGTAAGTCTCCGGCTGACTTGAAGAGTGTGGTTACTTCTCCCGGGGGTACTACCAGCTACGGGTTGCATGTTTTAGAGGAAAGAGCTCTTCGAGCAGCGGTTTCAGATGCAGTAGGAGCTGCTTGTAAGAGGGCCTGGGAATTAGAAGAAAAGGAGTAATAACTTTTGAAAGATATTTACCTGGGGGTGTCCGATGCTACCAATGTGGTGGTTAAGCTGGGGACGCGCCTCTTAACTTATAAAAACGGAAAACTGAACCTGGAGTACCTGGAAAAGATTGTCCGTAAGCTGGCAGCCATAAAGAATCAGGGTGTAGAGATAACTCTGGTTTCTTCGGGGGCTATCGGGGCAGGAGTAGGCAGAATGAACATGTTACAGCGGCCTCATACTATCCCGGAAAAACAAGCGGCTGCTGCCATAGGTCAGGGTTTGCTCATACAGATGTACGAAAAATTTTTTTCCGAATACGGGCACGTGGCAGCCCAGATATTGCTAACCAGGTCGGATTTAAGAAACCGCCAGCGCTATAACAATGCCGCCAATACCATAGCCACTTTGCTGAAATGGGGAGTGGTTCCGGTGATAAACGAAAATGACACTGTTTCTACTGAGGAAATAGAATTTGGGGATAACGATCAGATGGCGGCCCTGGTTTCCGGGTTAATTGATGCAGATTTACTGATAAACCTGACTGATATAGAAGGATTATTCAACGGCAATCCTTCTCATGATCCGGAAGCCAGGATGATTCCCCTGGTGGAAAAAATCACCCCGGAGGTAAAAAAGTGGGCCGGTAATACTTCAGACGCCCTGGCTACCGGGGGAATGATTGCTAAAATTAACGCTGCAGAGATAGCCGTAAATTCCGGGGTTAATATGGTGATTGCTAACGGAAGAGACCTGGACAATTTACCTGCCATTCTTGAAGGAGAGCCCCGGGGGACATTATTTGCAGCTCAAGAAAATTATTTAAAGCGGCGTAAACGCTGGATCGCTTATGGAAAACTTATTAAGGGTAACCTTTATGTTGATGATGGGGCCCGGGAAGCGCTTCTTGGAGACGGCAGCAGCCTGCTACCCGTAGGGGTGGAGAGGGTAGAAGGCGAATTCGATCAGGGAGACCTGGTAAGGGTAATAGACCAATATGGAAATAAAATAGGCCGGGGACTGGTAAATTTTAATTCGCAGGAGCTGTCACAAGTAGCAAAAATGTCCAGCAACAAAATCAATGCTTATTTGGGCAGAGAAGTACAGGAAGAAGTTATACACCGTGACAACATGGTAGTAGAGGAATAACTAATTATGGAGAAGGAGTTGTTGGTATGAGTGCTTCTGCCGTAGAAGCAACGGTAAAAAAAGCCTGGGAGGCTTCTACATTTATCGGCAACGCTTCTACGATACAAAAAAATAAGGCCCTGGAAAACATTGCCGAAGAAATTAGTGCCCGGGAAGAAAGCATCGGCCAAGCCAACCAGAAGGACCTGGATCTCCTGCAAAAAAAAGGAGATTATTCCAGGGCTTTTTATGACCGTCTACTTTTAAACCCTCAGCGGCTTACGGCTATGGCGGAGGGTTTGAGGGAAATAGCTGCTCTTCCCGACCCGGTAGGGGAGGTAACCTCCATGTGGAAAAGGCCTAACGGCCTGGAGGTAGGCCGGGTCAGGGTTCCCCTGGGCGTAGTGGCTATTATCTACGAAGCCCGTCCTAACGTTACAGTTGATACTGCCGGCCTGGGGCTGAAAGCAGGCAACAGCGTGGTTTTAAGGGGAAGTTCCGAGGCTTTTTATTCGAACCAGGCGCTGGTTAAAGCTATTCAAAAGGGTCTGGAAGGAGCAGGGTTGCCAGGCCGGGGCACGGTACTGGTGGAACAAACTGACCGGGAATCAGCGCGAGAGTTAATGAAACTTAACCGGTATCTGGACGTAATTATCCCTCGGGGAGGAGCTAACCTGAAAAAAACGGTGATGGATAACGCTACCGTGCCGGTGGTAGAAACCGGCGAAGGAAATTGCCATACTTATGTGGATGAAAGCGCTTCCCTGGAGGATGCAGTAAAGATAGCGGTAAATGCCAAGACCCAGAGACCTGGGGTATGTAATGCCATGGAGACCTTGCTGGTTCATGAAAAGATTGCCGGGGATTATCTCCCCCGGGTCCTGGAAGCCATGAAAGAAGCAGGGGTGGAGATAAGGGGCTGTTCTAAAACCCGGGAATTACAACCGGAGGTTAAACCGGCCGGGGAGGAAGACTGGGGTACCGAGTACCTGGACATGATCCTGGCCGTAAGGGTAGTTAAAGATTTGGAAGAAGCCATAGAGCACATTAATACTTACGGAACCCGTCACTCCGAAGCCATATTAACTTCCAGCTACCAGGGAAGCCGCAAGTTTTTGCAGCAGGTTGATGCAGCTGCGGTTTACGTTAATGCTTCTACCCGTTTTACTGATGGCAACGCTTTTGGCCTGGGAGCTGAGATGGGTATAAGCACCCAAAAGCTTCATGCAAGAGGGCCTATGGGACTGGAGGCATTAACCAGTTCCAAGTTTATCATATATGGCAATGGACAATTCAGGGAGTAAAGAGGAGGTAACCAGTTAATGGAAAGATTTAATGAAGCTTTACGCACGCCTTCAAATGTGCTTTTGGTGGATACTACATTGAGAGATGGAGAGCAGACGGCAGGGGTAGTTTTTTCCAACCAGGAGAAGCTACGTATTGCCAAAATGCTGGATAGCATCGGGGTGCACCAGATCGAAGCTGGAATCCCGGTAATGGGGGGCGATGAAAAGGAGAGCATTACCCGGATGGTGGATATGGGGCTGGGAGCCAGTATCATGGCCTGGAACCGGGCCAATGTGGAGGACGTAAAACAGGCCCTGGAATGTGGTGTTGATGCGGTGGCTATTTCTATCTCTACTTCCGATATCCATATCAATCACAAACTTAAAACGTCACGAAAATGGGTCCTGGAAAATATGAGCAAAGCAGTAGAATATGCCAGTTCCAGGGGATTATACATATCAGTTAATGCAGAAGACGCTTCCCGTTCGGAAATGGATTTTCTGATTGAATTTGCCCGGCTGGCCGGGGAATCCGGAGCTGACCGGCTGCGTTTTTGTGATACGGTGGGTGTCCTGGAGCCTTTTCAAACCTACGAAACTATATCCAGGCTTTACCAGGAAACCGGCCTGGATATAGAAATGCATACCCATAATGATTTTGGCATGGCCACGGCAAATGCACTGGCTGGAATCAGGGGGGGAGCCCGTTTTATCGGGGTTACGGTAAACGGACTGGGAGAACGTGCAGGTAATGCCGCCCTGGAAGAAGTAGCCATGGCTTTAAAACACCTTTTCAGCAAAGATTTGAAGGTAAAAACCAAAGATTTTCGGGAGTTGTCCGATTACGTGGCCAGGGCCTCAGGAAGAATAGTGCCTTCCTGCAAGCCCATAGTAGGTACCAATACATTTGCTCACGAATCAGGAATTCACGCCGATGGGGTTATAAAGAACCCTAATACTTACGAGGTGTACAGCCCTGAAGAGGTAGGATTGGCCAGGCAGATTATCCTGGGTAAGCATTCGGGTTCTCGTGCCGTTAAGTTAAAGTTTGAAGAATACGGTATCAACCTGACCGATAAAGAAGCCGGTGAAATACTGGCCTTGATACGCTCCGCTACGGTAGATTTAAAGAGGACCCTGTTTGATAAAGAAATAATGTATATTTATGATGAGTACCTCAGGAAAAAAGAAAAAGAGAAAAAAACACCGTCTTAATTTATTTAAAATATAACTAATCATCCGGCCAGGTGTGTTCTACACCGCCAGAGGCACGAGTAATTAAATTAAAGTATGATAAACCATAAAACATAAAAAATACCAGGGTAGATCTTCCGTGATAAAATAACCTGCTACAGTATCGATAATAGAATACTAGGGCAGGTTATTTAAAAAATTAAACTAAACCTAAATTATTTATAACTACTTAGACTGCAAGATTTAAGAAGAGCGGAGCCACGGGGGGAGCCACGGGGACGGTTCGTGAGCTTCCTCAAGCGAAGCGGAGGCCCGTTACGGGAAAGCTAAGGAACCGTCCCCGGTGGCTAGCGTATTGACCTGAGCAGTTACAATTCTTTTAAAAAAGGAGTGGTTAACATGTTTTTGGATAACTTTTTGTCCATGTTTTTTGGTCTTACTGCCCTGACCAGGGAAAAAGTGGAGGAATTAACGGAATTGTTGGTGGAAAAAGGTGATATGCAGAGGGAAGAAGCCAGACAAGTCGCTGCCCGGATCATAGAGAAAGGTAAAGAAGAAAAAGATGAATATCTTTCCATGATGAACCAGAAAATGGATAACTTTAAAGACAAACTAATTACTAAAGAGGACCTGCAAAGGCTGGAATCAAAGATAGATGAGCTATTGAAATACCACCAACAAAATCAGGGTTAAGTTAAAGGGGTTTATTTAAAGAGGGGGGAGAAGCCCGTGCTAGAGCACCTTAAGCATATTCGTTTTTTTAAGCGCTATCGCCAGATTGGAAATGTTTTGATACGTTACGGGTTTAGTGAGATACTGGAACAGTTAAATTTAAGAAGAAGGCTGATTTTTTTTCGTCTTAAAAGAGAAGCTGCCGCGGATCATACGGCTAACCGTCCGGTCAGGTTGCGCCTGGCACTGGAAGAACTGGGGCCTACTTTTGTTAAAATCGGGCAGCTTCTCAGTACCAGGGTAGATCTTCTCCCCCCGGTGTATATTGAAGAATTCACCCGCTTACAGGATAACGTAGCATCATTTTCCGGAAACCGGGCCATGCAAATGGTCGAAGACGAAATGGGTGCAAGCATAGATGAAATGTATCAAAAATTTGATTCCACTCCCCTGGCAGCTGCTTCTATTTCCCAGGTTCACCGTGCTACTTTAATTTCGGGCGAAGAGGTTGCTGTAAAGGTAAAAAGACCTTATATTGAGCCGCAAATAATACAGGACTTACAAATACTGAAGAATATAGCTTATTTTGTAGACCACAACACCCAGTGGGGCGATATATACCGTTTTGGTGAACTGGCAGAAGAAATAGAACAAATCGTTTTGAACGAGCTTGATTTTCGCATAGAAGCCAGAAATGCGGAAAGGATTAAGAATAATTTTAATGAGCATCCTCAAGTATATATACCCAGAGTTTACGGCTACCTATCTACTCGAAACGTATTAACCCTGGAATACTGTGATGGAAACAAATTAAACCACTACCTGGATAAAAGCGGTGTTACCCTTTTAAGAAAGAAGAAAGTAGCAGAGAATATCATTGAGGCATACTTTAAGATGATTTTTTCCCATGGGTTTTTCCATGGGGATCCGCACCCGGGGAATATCCTGGTTTCACCCCATGACAGTATTACCCTGGTTGATTTCGGGACCGCGGGATTTATTGATGATACATTTCAGGAGCAGTTGCATTTTCTGTTAAAATTCCTTATTGATCAGAAGGCGGAAGAGGTGACTGAAGTAGTAATAGAAATGGGGTTTGTTCCCGATAACATTGACCGCCGGAGACTGGTTAATGATATTTCTTACCTGCAGGAAAAGTATTACCAGGTTCCCCTGGAACAAATTGAGGCCAGGGAAGTTTTTCCGGAATTTTTAAGGGTGGTGGGCAAACATAAGATCAGGATGCCTCATGAATTTTTGCTTTTGACCAAGACCATAGCTACCGTGGAAGGAATAATTTCCCGCCTGGATCCTGATTTCAAGCTAATTGACGGCGTCAACAAGTATAAGCACTTTTTCCAGAAGAGTTTTTTTAAGAGAGGAAAAAGAAAAACCAGGGAACTTTTCTCGGTTTATGAAATGTTTATCCGCCAGTTCCCCCAGCATGTTAACCGGGTTACTCAAAAAGCAGCTTCCGGTGACCTTAAGTTAAACCTGGAACTAATCCATGTAGAACAGGTTTTAAAACGACTGGGCAACATGATTAATCGCCTTTCTTTTAGCATAGTGCTGGCCAGTCTAATCGTAGGGCTATCTTTTATTATAGGCAGGGAAGAAATATTGTTTGTCCGGGAGTTTCCCCTGGCCGAGGTTGCTCTGGTGATTGCGGGGCTGGCTGGTTTTTGGTGGCTCTGGACTATCTTGAGATCAGAAAAGTAATATCAAAAGAACAGGAGATTAGCTTATTGATGGAAAGGGAAGTTTACGCGATCCTGGATATAGGAGGTACCAAGCTTTTATTAGCCCTGCTGGAGAGCGGAGGGCAGGTGGTTTTTAAAGAAAAATATCCTACTATCTCCCCATCTGGAAGGGAAGGTCTTACTAACAGGATAAATCGGTTAATTGGAGAATCGCTAAATATGACCGGTTCAAAGTTGAAAGGCCTGGCAATTAGCGTACCCGGGCCCGTGGATTTTAATTCCGGGAAAGTAATAAATACCCCTAACCTTTCCTGGGAAGATGAAATGCCTGTTGCCGAAATAATGTCCCGGGAATGGTCCGTGCCGGTAATAGTTGAAAACGATGCCAATGCTGCCGTATTGGGCGAGGCATTGTTTGGGGCTGCCCGGGGAAAAAGCAACGTGATTTATGTGACGGTAAGCACAGGTATAGGGGCGGGTTTTTACCTGCAGGGGGAGATATACAGGGGAGCCAGAGGTTTTGCTGCTGAAGTGGGACATACCAAGAATTTTGGTTCACGGGTTTGTAATTGCGGTGGGAAGGGCTGCCTTGAATCGGAGGCATCCGGTGAATCCATTTCACAGAAAGGACAGGAAGTATTAAAAGCCGATGAAGGTAATAGAATAGAAACTGCTGATGTATTTAAAAGAGCCCGCCAGAATGACCCTCCGGCAGTTAAACTTATAGATGAAGTGGCCGAACATCTGGGCCGGGCATTCGCCAACCTGGCAACGCTGCTGGATCCTGACGCTATTGTAGTGGGCGGTGGGGTTTCTGCTGAAGGGGAAAGCTTTTTAACAAAAGTAAAAACACGGATGGAAAAACATGCCTACTACCCGGTGGTAGGTCGCGTAGCTCTGGTTAAAGCTTTACTGGAGCCGGAATCGCCTCTTTGGGGCATGTATTACTTGATCAATAGACTTGATAAGAACGGCGGGAGGCAATAAAGGTAAAGTAAATGTCAAGAGTTCCTGCGGCCCGGGCTGAAGTGAGGTTTGCCTGTGGAGTGCTGCAATCTTAAAGCAACAAGGTGGTTGGTTATTAACCGGCATGTTATAATCTACGATAAATTTTACCGTTAAAGGTGAGGTGTTAAACTACGTCGTCATGGCTTGATTTCCTCTCGGAAACTTTTAATTATTTATTACAAGAATACGGAGCATTGGGTATTGGGTTAGTCATGTTTGCAGAAAGCGCTGGGGTCCCTTTTGTTTCTGTCCTGGTGGTACTGGGAGCGGGCAACATGATAGCCAGCGGAAAAGTTACCTTTTTAAGCGCGTTTATAGCTTCTATTTTGGGGATAACCCTGGGTAGTTCTTTTAGCTATTTTCTTGGGTTCCTGGGGATAAGAGCAGGTAAAAAAATTAATTCTCTTTGGTTGGGAAAACATATAAAGAAGAAGCCTTACCATGAATCAATGGTATTTAAATTTTTAGATAGGTACGGAAACTTTTCTATTTTTTTAGCCCAGCTTTTTGGTACCACCCGTACCTTTATCTCTTTCCCGGCCGGGGCTCTCGAGTTAAACATTTTGCGTTTTCTGGGTTATACCGCTCTGGGAGGAGCTATATTTAGTCTGGTAGCGTTATTAAGTAGCATTATTTTAAACACAGTGCTGAGAATATTTTTCCAGCTGGTTCATGTTCTGGTGCAGGTCTCCCCCATCGCCTGGTTGGGAGCCGCCGGGGGGCTGTTATTTTTCTACTGGGCCTGGTTGCATTATCGCAATTTTTCTTTTCTAAAAAAAAATTATCACCATAAAAAAGGGGAAGCCGGGAGCTTCCCCCGTAGACGGAGAGAATGAGATAAAATTAGTTACTGCTGTGTTCTGGGCTTAAAGGTTTCACAGCAAGTTGATTCTGATGTATCGGCTTTCATGGCTCCGTTATCCGCGTTAACTTCAATGGAACGGGCGACGCAGTACATGTCTTGCCAGTAATTGCAGTTACTGACGCTGCACTTGATTTCTGTAGTCAAAAAATCACCTCCAACCTGTAACGGGGTTGCCCTTATTTTACTCAAAAGACACCTGGTTTATTCAGTTGCCCCTTTAGCAGATAAATTTTAAGTAAAAGCTTGTTTAAAATACCACTACAGCGCTGAAAAAAGATGAAAAAAGGAGAGATAGCATGAAGTTAACTGTATTGGGCAGGTACGGTCCCTATCCTGCCGCAAACGGTGCTTGTTCGGGGTATTTGCTCCAGGAAGATTCTTGTTCGGTATTACTGGAATGCGGGAATGGAGTTCTAAGTCGATTGCAAAATTATATGTTTCCATGGGAACTGGATGGAATTATCGTGTCTCATTTACATGGAGATCATATATCCGATCTATTTATTATGCGTTATGCTCTGGATATAGCACAAAACAGGGGGGTAACCGATAAAAGCCTTAATGTTTACTTACCGGATGAACCTGCCGGGGAAGTTTCCCGCATATCTTTTAAAGAAGCCTTTACCTTGCATTATTTGCATGATGAAAGCCAGTTTTCGGTTGGCCCCTTTAATTTTTCCTTCTTTCCGGTGCAGCATCCGCTGCCTACTCTGGCGGTTAGAGTAGAATGTAAAGGTAAAGTCCTGGCTTATTCCGGAGACACCGAGTACTTTCCTGGAATAGAAAGTATGGCCCAGGATGCTGATCTGTTTCTTTGTGAGGCAAATTTTCAACAAGAAGAAATAGAAGCTTCCATGGGGAATCATCTTTCCGCTGCTCAAGCTGCTCAAATTGCTTCAAGGGGGGGAGTAAAAAAACTTTTACTGACCCACTTACCTGCTTTTAAAGACCTGGAAGTATCCCGGGAAGAAGCACAAAAATTTTGCCCCGGGGCTGAATTGGCTGAAGAAGAGCTGTCACTGGAGATTTAACTAATTCACAGATGTAAAGATAAATTTACAATTACTGCTCAGGCATAATTCGCTAGCCGCAGGGGATGTTTCCATCCATCGTCTTTCCTGTCGGCCCTTTGCTACGGGAACGCTCGAACCGGCCCCGTGGCAAAACTCTTCTTCTAGCTAACAGGCCAAGTAGTTACAATATACAAATATGAAAGCTGCTTTTTCCTGCTCCGTATTCTAAAAAGTTGCCTATTACCTGTTGATTCCAGCGCATAAAATGTTATATTAAAGAGTGTTTGATATGCATCCATGGATTAACAGGGGGGGTAACAATGAAAATAAAAATATCTATGGGGCAGTTCTTATTATTTTCCTTTTTATTTATCAGCTGTGTTCTATCGGTTAATCAATTGATTGAATTGAAACATCAAAAAGGACAGATAAAAGAGGTTACAAAGGAACTGCACGAAGACAAAGACAGTGTTTATCAGCAAGTTAAATTAATCGCAGAAAAACTCGATGATACCAAAATGGAAAAAGAAGAATTAAAAGATCTGTTAAATGTCCGCTACCAGAATTATCTTGTAGCAACAAAATTGGAGGGCGAAGATATGCCTTTGCTTTCCAGGTCGGGGTTTTCGCCGGAAATGTTTGAGCAAGCCTGGGATGAATATGGGGCGGTAGAATTAAAAGGTAGTGGTAAAGAGTTTGTCAAGGCTGAAGAAAAAACCGGGGTGAACGCTCTGACCCTGGCGGCAATTAGTGCCCATGAAACCAACTGGGGAAAATCAAGTCTGGCACTACAAAATAATAATTTTTTTGGATGGGGAGCCTTTGACCACAGCCCTTATGAAAGTGCGGCGAATTTTGACAGCCGAAAAGAGAGCATACTTCACGTAGCGGAAAGTTTGAGGGATAATTACCTGAGCAGGGATGGAAGATATCACGAAGGAGAAAACCTTCACGCGGTTAATGAACGTTACGCCAGTGATGAACAGTGGGCGGAAAAAGTCAGCGCTGTTATGAAGAATATTGCAAAAGTAAGTATGGAGGATCCTGAAGAAATAAAGGATTACCTGGAAGAGGAATTTATTTCAGTAAGGCTGCCGGGCAACTGAGCCTTCGTGTATTGTTGGGGAAAGTAGTATAAGTACCGGGGGCTGGTCCAGCGTTCTCGAAGCCAAGCGGAGGATCGGGTGGGCTTGGGGGACCAAACGGGAAGACGAGGACCTGTCTGTCCCCAAGGCGCTAGAGAGTTATAAAATATCATACTTTCTTTGCGATACGGTTTATGAACATACAATCCAGGAAAGAAGTAAGAATAAAACCGGCACAGTAAGCCCATACAGCTCCGTTAATTCCGATAGAAGGATTTGCCGAAAGAAAATATATAAGAATAAGTGCCAGAAGGGTACCCAGGAAGTCATTAGCTACAGCTATTCCGGGACGTCCCAATCCGTGAAGTATCGCCGCGGCGGTAAACTGTATATAAGCAAAGGGAGCCACCCAGGCCATCATACTTACCAGGGGTGAAGCGGATAAAGAGCCGTAAAGGATCGAGGTTAGCCAGGGGGCAAAGAAGTACAGGAAGAGAGCAGAAATAAGCCCTAAAAACAAGGTACCCCACAGTGATAGTTTGATGGATTTGTTGAGGTTTTCTTTTTGCTTTAAGACCCTGGTTCGTGCTATATACGGGACCAGAGCACTGTTAAAGGGAATTACCAGCACTGTCGGCAAAAATAGCAAGGGAATGGCCATCCCGGATAGTTGGCCAAAAAGGGTTACTGCTTCCGAAGCTGAGAAACCAGCCTCCTGTAATCTTGATGGGAGTAAAAGTGATTCAGCGGCATGGGTCAGCGAGCCGCTTATGCGAATTACCAGCAAGGGAAGGGCTATGCTGAACATGTCCTTGAGCAGGCGCAGTGATTTATCTTTTTGGTCCCCTGTATCACCCGATTTGGTCTGCATGTTCAGACGATCTTTTCGGTAAAAGCACTGCAGGCTGGAAAACCCCAGCAATTCACCGCCAATAACCCCCAGGACCATTCCCAGAATACAATATTCCAGCCCGTAAGGAAGCAAAAGGAATACTCCCAGGAGCCCCAGGGATAAACGAGCCACCTGTTCTATCAGCTGAGAAATAGCCGTGGGGATCATGTTCCCCAGGCCTTGAAAATAACTCCTGATAATTTGTGAAAAAGCTGCAAAGAAAAAACCCAGGGGGGCAAGTTTAAGTGGTAGGAGTATGCGTGGATCAGGGAAAATTTTCTCTCCAAATATAAAAACAATGATCCAGAAAATGGCAACCCCGGTAAGGGAAGTTAACGAAACAGCCCTGAAAGCCATGCGTTTAATCTTATCTATTCCGGCATGATCTTTTAAAGCATAGCGTTCTGCGGTAAGCTTGGTGACTGCTCCGGGGAGGCCAAAACTTATTACCGCGGCCATGAGCGCGTAAACGGGAATAATTAGTTGAACCAGGCCCAAACCTTCTGCACCTATCCAGCGGGACAAGATCATGCGGCTTCCCATTCCTATAGCACGAACCGCTATGCCGGAAACGGTTAAGATAACCGTGCCTTTAACCAGTTTATGACCATGGAGTCCATCTTGCATGAGTAAAGGCTCCTTTGGGAGAATTTGGGTTAGCAATAACAGGATCCATTAATGAGGAGGCACCAGGGATCTATAATTTTTTTTATATTCTGAATAAAGCAGCTTGTTATGATTAAGGCAGTTTTCTTTAAAACTTAGTGTGGGGTGTACGTATAAATGGTATTATATAAACCAGCAAAATATTCAACTAATAATCAAGACAGAAGTAAACCAATCGCCAGGGTTGTCCAAGATAGTCAGGTAGTATTTTTCAGGAAGCTTTAACCCTGTCAGTGGCAAAAAGGTACCAGGAGATAACCAGGTGTATACCCAGGGAAAGCAGAAAAGTTAAAATGAGGTTCCAGTCTTGATATACCAGTAACTGGTTTTCCAGCAAGTAAGCTTGCACAAGAGTGGCAGCAAGGGGGAAGCTGATTAACAGGAGCAGCATCAAAACCACGCTGCGGTACTGGCTGAGCAGGTGACTGTAGATTATAATAATAGGGAACCAGCTCAGGGAGAGGAAAAATGGTATTTCCATTACCGTAAATGGTTCTACTTCTATGAAAGTCCAGAAATCCCATACGTTTTGCATGAGGTGCAAAAGCACGAAGGCCAGTATCCCGCCCCCCATAAAACCAACCAGTAAAAGGTCTTTAATGCGGGGCAGGGGAACCAGTAAAAAAAGGGCAAGTATTGTACCTGCAAACAAGCTGATACCGAACCATTCTGTAAAAACCATTTGACCACCTCTTGATAAACGGAATGCCTTTTAACTTACGCCTGTTTAACACGGCAGTTAAAAATATTTATTGACCTGCAAAAAAATATTAAGGACACTTTCCTGTCTATTATTTGACTTCGTAACAATTTTTATTACTGTGAGCGAAAGTAATCTATTAACAGGGTTAAAACTTGATGTTAGTATAATTAAAGAACTGGAAATAGTATTAATATACGATTAAAGTTTGGTATAATTGGCATAACATAAAAAGGGTGAGACTATGAACTCAAGCAAATACTATCATGCTATAACCTTTGGTTGTCAGATGAATGAAGCGGATACGGAAGTGCTGCAGGGGATGTTGGAAAACCTGGGCTATATTTATACTGACCGTTTGGAAGAAGCTGATTTGCTTTTAATAATCACCTGTGCTGTGAGGCAAAAAGCTGAAGAGAAAGTAGCTACCTTTTTGGGGCGGCTGCGCTCCTGGAAAAATGACCGTCCAGGGCGCCTTCTGGCCGTAGGGGGGTGCATGAGTCAGCAGGGAGTTGTAGCCGGCTACCTGAAGAAAAAGTTTCCCCATGTGGATATTATCTTTGGAACTCATGCTTTGCCGCATTTTCCGCAACTGCTGGAAGAAGCCTGTAATAACAGGCAAACCGTGGTTGATATTGAAGAAAAATATACTAACCGGGAAGGCCTGCCGGTTCGCAGAAAAAGTTCTTATCAGGCCTGGGTCCCGGTAATTTATGGCTGCGAAAATTATTGTTCCTACTGCATCGTGCCATATGTAAGAGGAAAAGAAAGAAGCAGGAAATATGACGACATCATTCAAGAGGTTACAAAACTGGGAGCAGAAGGGTACCGTGAGGTAACTTTGCTGGGCCAAAATGTAGATGCTTATGGTATAGATCTCCCGGGCAAGCAGGATCTGGCGGATTTACTGGAACGTTTAAACCATACAGAAGGTATAACCCGTATTCGTTTTTTAACTTCTCATCCCCGGGACTTTAATGAAAAAATTATTAGGGCGGTAGCAAGTTTGGACAAAGTATGTGAGCATTTTCATCTTCCCTTGCAATCAGGTAGTAATTACATTTTAGAAAAAATGAACCGGGGATATACCAGGGAGCATTACCTGAAGCTGGTGGAAAAGATCAGGGAACTGGTTCCGGATGCTTCGATTACTACTGACCTTATAGTAGGATTCCCCGGGGAAAGATCCGCAGATTTTGATGACACTATGAATATGGTAGAAAAAATACGTTTTGATGCGGCTTATACTTTTGTATACTCGCCCCGGGGGGGGACTCCTGCTGCTAAAATGCAAGATTCTGTGCTGCCGGGGATAAAAAAAGAGAGGATTATACACCTGGTAGAAAGGCAAAAAGAGATTGGATGGGAAATAAACCGCAGCCTGGAGGGGGACACCCTGGAGGTAATGGTAGAAGGTGCCAGCAAGGAAAATCCGGAAAAATTAACCGGCAGAACCCGGACCAACAAACTGGTTCATTTTGAAGGTTCATCAGGTTTAGAAGGTGAGCTTTGCCCGGTAAAAATAATCAAGGCACAAACCTGGCATCTGCAGGGGGAACTGGTAAAAGAAAGTATGGCTGAACAGGGGGCCTGGTCATGAAAGAAAAAAACCGTTTTTTATTGTTAGCCTGGGGATGGTGCATGGCTGCCTTGCTTGGGCTGGGAGGTTGTTCGCCAGAAGCAAAGCCTGAGGTGGCCGGAGGACAATTTTTAGAATACTGGGAAAATGCTGCCTACGAAGAAATGTATTCTCTTTTAGATACTGCTGCCCGGGAGGATTACCGTCAGGATGAATTCATAGAGCGCTATGAAAATATTTCCCGGGGGCTCAGGATTTACCAGGTAGAGGCTTCAATTAAGGAAGAAGAAGTACAGGACTTGGAAGAAGGCCTGGTAGAGATACCTTTCCAGGTCACCCTGTACACCCATACGGTAGATGAAATAACAGAGGAAAACACCATGCAACTCCAACAAAACCAGGAGGGCGATTGGAAAATTAACTGGTCTCCTGTCTTGATTTTTCCTGAACTTGAAGGAGAAAAAGAGGTTCGAGTGAACCGTCAGGAACCCGAGAGAGGTGAAGTTCTGGATCGACACGGGAACCCGCTGGCGCATTACGCGGAAAGATACGAGATAGGAATAAAAGCCGGCAGCTATGATGATGAAGACACTTTAGTGAAAGGGCTGGCTCCATTGCTTAACATGGATCCTGAAGAGATTGAGGATGCACTTCAGCAGGAATGGATCCAGGACGGACATTTTGTCCCGCTAAAAGTGCTTTCACCTGGAGAAGAAGAATTGCTGAAAGAGATATTAGAATTAGGGGGAGTAATAGCCAACCGGACGGTGATAAGAACGTATCCCGAGAGCGAACTTTTTGCGTCTACCCTGGGTTACCTGGGGGAAATAAGCCAGGAGGAGCTGGAAGAAGAGTTCTGGGAAAAGGGGTACAGTTCCGGTGACCAGATAGGAAAAACCGGGCTAAAAAAAACCCAGGAACACCGGCTGGGAGGAAAGCCGGGTTTTAAAGCTTTTATCCAGGATCCCGATGGTGATGAAGTAGCTGTTATAGGGGAACGCGAAGTTCAGGATGGAGAAAACGTAAACTTAACTCTGGATATTGATATACAGCGGCAAGCCCGGCAAGTGCTGGAAGATAAAAACGGAGCCGTGGTGGTGATTAACGCTAAAAGCGGAGAGATTCTAGCCCTGGCCAGCCGGCCTTCTTTTGACCCTAACTGGTTCATTCCCCGTATTCCTTCGGAAAAATGGCAGAAGATAGAGGAAGACCCTGATAGCCCGTTACACAGCCGCCCTCTCAGGGCTTCTTTTCCGCCGGGCTCAACATACAAACCTTTTACTGCCCTGGAAGCTCTGGAAGAAGAGGAGATAACTTCCGAAGAGGAGCTAGCCATTGAGGGTGAAAAATGGCAAGCCGATTCTTCCTGGGGAGAATACCATGTCACCAGGGTTAACGACCAGGAAGAGCAGGTAGATATGAAAAAGAGTTTGATCTATTCGGACAATATTTATTTTGCCCGGCTGGCCCTCAAGCTGGGCAAAAACGCAATTTTGGAGAAAGCTGCCAGGCTGGGATTTGAAGAAGAGATACCTTTTGAACTGCCGGTTCAGGAAAGTCGACTTACCGGTGATGAACAAAGCTTTGCCTCTGATATAGAACTGGCGGCAAGTGGCTTTGGGCAGGCGAAAATGTTAACCAGCCCCCTGCACCTGGCCATGATGTACACGGCTTTAACCGGTGAAGAAGGCACTATACCCGTGCCTCGGATTTTAAAGAATGAAGATTACCGGGTTTGGAAGGATGATCTTTACAGCAAGGCAAACCTGGAGGAAATAAACCAGATTCTGTTAGACAACCTGGAAAACCCTGATTCCCCTTCTCATGAAGGCGCACTGGAAGATTTCACTCTGGCTGGAAAAACAGGAACTGCAGAAACAGATACTTTGGAGAAAAACGCATGCTGGTACGCCACTTATACTTTGGAAGAACAGGCTCCCCTGGCGGTAGTGGTGATGGTAGAAGACGAAAAATGGGCCTCCAAGGCGGCTTTACCCCGGGGCAAACAAGTTATGGAGGAAGCCCTGATACGTTACCTGGAAGATAATAATTAACGCGTTAATCCGGGAGGAGGAGCTAATTTGACGGGAAAACTAACTCCCATGATGGAACAGTACCTGGCTATAAAAGATAAGCACCCCGACAAAATAGTTTTTTTCCAGGTAGGTGATTTTTATGAAATGTTCTACCGGGATGCCGAAATAGTTTCCCGGGAACTTGACCTGATTCTTACTACCAGGGATGTAGGTAAAGAAAACCCGGTTCCCCTGGCAGGAGTACCTGTTCATGCTGCTTCCGGGTACTCCGCTCGACTGGTGGAGAAAGGGTATAAAGTAGTCATCTGTGACCAGGTGGAGGATGCCTCCCTGGCAAAAGGACTGGTTACCCGGGAGGTTACCAGAATTATTACCCCTGGAACGGTAACGGACCAGAACATGCTGGAAGATAATCAAAATAATTACCTGCTATCCCTGGTCAAGGATCACGAAAAAGAATACTATGGGCTGGCTCTGGCCGATATTTCTACCGGAGGGTTTTGGGTAACCGAAATTACAGGTGAGAATGAGAACCCTCTTTCCATGCTCAAAGGGGAGTGGCAAAGGATACAACCTTCCGAGTGCATATGTCCCCGGGAACTTTACCAGGAAACCGATATTATCAACCAGTGCCTGCAGGTTTGGGACCGGGTCCTGGTGGAAGAAGTGTCCGGGGATTATTTTGAGACGGAGCATGCCTGGATGGAACTGTCAGGACAATGGAAGGAAGATGAGTTAACCGGGCTGCATCCGAAAGATTATCCCCTGGCAGTAGCCGCAGGGGGAGCGCTTTTGTCGTACGTTAAAGGTCTTTACCAGAACAGGTTACAGCATTTGCGTCCGGCGGAAAGATATTCCCCGGGAGAATACATGGTTTTGGACGGGGTTACTCGCCGTAACCTGGAGCTGGTACAAACTATCCGGGAAGGTAAACGAAAAGGGTCTCTTTTAGGGGTTTTGGATAATACCTGTACTTCCATGGGGAGCCGGCTACTTAAGAGGTGGGTAGAACAGCCACTTAAAGACATTGCCCAGATAAAACACCGTTCTGAAGGAGTAGAAGAGCTCTACCATAATGCTTCTTTTAAGGAAGAACTGGGGGCATTTTTAAAGAACACCTGGGACCTGGAGAGGCTGTGCGGCAGGATGAATTTCGGGAATGTTAACCCCCGGGACCTGCTGGCTATAAAAAAATCCCTGGGGCGTTTGCCGGAGATAAAAGAAACCCTGGGACAGGCCCGATCCCGGGTTTTGCAGGAGACCTGTAGCGAAATGCCGCTGTTTCATGAACTGGTTGATCATTTGTACCGGGCGCTGGTAGACGATCCACCCATGACTCTTAACGAAGGAGGTATTATTCGAGAAGGTTACCATGAAGAGGTGGATCAACTTCGTACTGTTTGCAGGGACGGCAAGAACTGGCTGCTGGACCTGGAGAAAAAAGAAAGGGAGCGCACCGGTATTAAATCGTTGAAAGTTAGTTATAACCGGGTGTTCGGGTATTACATTGAAGTAACCAAGACCAATCTCCACCTGGTGCCAACGGAATACCATCGCAAACAAACCCTGGTTAATGCAGAGAGGTACATTACCGAGGAACTAAAAAAAATGGAAGAACAGATCACCGGTGCCGATCAAAAGCTGGTGCGCCTTGAACAAACCCTTTTTGAGGAATTAAGGCAAAGGGTGCTGGACTATATCGAGGGTATTCAGAAAGCTGCTTTTCTCCTGGCTAAGCTGGATGGGTTGCAAAGTCTTGCAGAAGCTGCAGCGGTTAACAGGTATGTTAGACCTGCCTGGTCTGACCAGGACAAGTTGGAGATTAAAGAAGGGCGTCACCCTGTAGTGGAGAACATGAATCTGGGGGAGCGATTTGTTCCCAATGATGTCCACCTGGATGAAAACGAAAAGGCAATTATTCTTACCGGTCCCAACATGGCGGGAAAAAGTACATACTGCCGCAGTGTGGCCCTGAACTGCTTGATGGGGCAGATGGGTGGATTTGTCCCTGCAGAAGCGGCTCACCTTCCCGTACTGGACCGTATTTTTGCCCGGGTAGGTGCTTCTGATGATTTGAGCCGGGGCGAAAGTACTTTTATGGTAGAAATGAACGAGGCAGCTTCCATACTAAAAGAATCAACCCCCCGGACCCTGGTCGTGCTTGACGAAATTGGAAGAGGGACCAGCACCTACGACGGGATGAGCATTGCTCGTAGTGTCCTGGAATATCTTCAGGAAAATATCGGTTCCTGGACTCTTTTTTCTACTCATTATCATGAACTTACGGTTTTGGAAGACGAACTGGAAGGGGTAAAAAATTACACTGTGGCGGTGAAAGAAAAAGGCAGCACGGTAGTATTTTTAAGAAAAGTTCTCCCGGGAAGGGCGGACCGCAGTTACGGGATCAACGTAGCCAGGCTGGCTGGATTACCCGAGGCCGTGATTGATCGGGCGCAGGATATTCTTGAACAGACGGAAAAAACCAGCCGGGAGGTGGAAAATTCCCGAAGAACCAGGCAGCTAAGTTTCCTGGATCTATCCACTTCTGCAGGTTTAAACGGCAAGGAGAAAGAAGTAATTGATGAACTCAAGGAGCTTAGCCCGGATCAGATTTCACCTCGGGAAGCGCTGCAGAAGCTATACCAGCTCCAGGAAAAGATTATATACGGGAAAGGGGCAAAAAATATTGGCGGAAATTAAGGTGATGCCCCGGGAACTGGCCGAACAAATAGCCGCCGGAGAAGTAGTGGAAAGCCCGTCTTCGGTAGTTAAAGAACTGGTGGAAAATTCCCTGGATGCAGGGGCTACTTCCCTGGAGGTAAAAATTAAAGGTTCAGGTTTGAAAGAAATAAGCGTTTTTGATAATGGCCTGGGGCTGGATTCCCGGGAGATACCCCTGGCTTTTCAGAGGCATGCTACCAGCAAACTTGATTCATTAGAAGAACTTTACTCTAGTTTGAACACCCTGGGGTTTCGTGGTGAAGCCTTGCCCAGCATTGCTGCCGTTTCCAGGGTAACTTTTACCTCCAGGAGTCCTGAACAGCTTTCCGGCTCCTCTTATCGAATTGAAGGCGGCAGGGAAGTATCTCACGAAGAAACGGGATGTCCATCAGGTACCGAAGTAATGGTCAAGGACCTCTTTTTTAATACCCCGGCCAGGAGGAAATTCGCCAAGTCGACCAGGGAAGTATCTCGAATAAACCAGCTAATTACCGCTCTGGCGTTTTCCCATCCCCGGGTGGCGTTTTCTCTCTGGAATGAAGGGAAGGCTGTTTTTAAAACAGCCGGAGACGGTAGCATTTTAAATGTAATAACTGAAGCTTACGGGAGGGAAGTTTCCCGGGCCATGCTACCCCTGGAAGAAAGTGTCGACCTCGAAGAAGGAGAGTTAAAATTTAGCGGTTATATTTCAGCACCTTATTTGTCCCGTTCTTCCCGACGCTACCAGAACATAATTGTAAATGACCGGCTGGTACGCAGCTCCCTGATAACACATGCTTTGGAAAGGGGATACCGGGGGTTATTACATGCAGGACGTTTTCCGGTGGCAGTTGTTTACCTGCAGCTTCCGGCTTCTTTTTTGGATGTGAATATTCATCCTTCTAAATCGGAGGTACGTTTTCATAGCTCCCGGGAGCTTAACGAGATAATTCACCGGGCAGTTAAAAATGCCCTGGGCAGAAGTTCAACAGTCTATTATCTTAAAGAAGAGAGAAAAGAACAGGGAACCTCATCTCATGCTCATGATCCTTCTATTTTGCAGGAAATAAATTTCCATAAAACAGGGGGACACGAAAAATCAGGGGCACCTGAACAGGGAACCGGACAAAGGCTGCCCTCCCCGGGGGAACAATTTCCATCTGTAAATGAAAACCATGTTTTTTCCCTGGGTACCGGGACAGCAGAAAATATTACCCTTATAAGCAAATCTTCATTTAAGGTAATCGGACAGTACCTTTCTTCATATATTGTTACTCAGAAAGAAAACAACCTGGTTCTTATAGACCAGCATGCAGCCCATGAAAGGGTCCTTTTTGAGCAGTTTACGGGAGAACATCGACAGGAAAAACTTTCTCGGGCTCCTCTGGCTGTGCCGGTGACCCTGGAGATACCCTTTTCCTGGGAAGAAGGTTTTCCCTTGCTATTACCTCAGCTGGAAGAAGCGGGTTTTAAACTGGAACCTTTTGGATATAATACTTATATCGTCAGGGAAATTCCAGCTTTTCTGGTAGATAAATTTAACGAACTGCTTCTCCGTGATATGATCGAAGAGATGTTGTTTTCTGAGCGCTATAACCAGGAAGAACTGGAGGATGTATACAAGCTATTTTCCTGCAAAGGCGCAGTAAAAGCCAACCAGAGGCTGTCGCATCAGGAGATGGAAACCCTGGTTAAAGACTGGGAAAAAACTCGAAATTCCGGCTATTGCCCGCATGGAAGGCCGGTATCAGTTACCCTGGGGATAGAATCGTTGAACCGGGGATTCCGGCGCAAGGGAGGGGAATAGGAAGGTTGAATCGTCCGAATACTGAAGAAAAAGAGATACCTCTCCTGGTGATAGTAGGGCCTACTGCAGCGGGAAAAACCGGGCTGGGAATACAGGTGGCCCGAAAAAAAGACGGAGAAATAGTATCCGCTGATTCAGCCCAGGTGTACAGAAATCTTGATGTGGGTACGGCTAAACCTGCAGAAGAAGAGAGAAAAGAAGTTCCCCACCATCTTATTGATATTGTAGAACCCATGGAGGAATTCAGCGTAGCCCTGTACCAGGAGCTGGCTGACCGGGCTATCCAGGACATATACCGAAGAGAAAAATTACCCATCCTGGTCGGCGGAACAGGGCTCTATGTAAAAGCAGTAGTGGATCGCTTTGCCTTTACCAGCCGGGGTAAAGACGAAGAACTAAGGAAACGCTTGCATCAACTAGCCGAGACCCGAGGCAATGATTTCCTCTACCGGGAACTATGCCGGGTAGACCCGGAATCAGCTCAAAAGATATCGTCTTCTGATAGAAAAAGAATGGTTCGCGCCCTGGAAGTTTATTATGCAGAAGGGAGGCCGATTTCTCAACAAAAGAAGGCAACTGAATCCCGGGTTTCACCTTACCGCCTGGTTTATACCGGGCTGGATCTACCCAGGGAGCAGTTGTATTATCGCATTAATACCAGGGTAGAAAGAATGATAGAGAATGGATTATTAGAAGAAGTAAAAGGGCTGTTACAGAGGTATTCACCATGTTGCCGGGGGTTACAGGTATTGGGATATCGGCAAATGGTAAACTACCTGCAGGGTGAGCTGGATTGGGTAACCGCGGTGGAAGAGATCAAAAAAGAGACCCGCAGGTTGGCCAAAAGGCAATTAACCTGGTTCCGCCGGGATCCCAGGATAAACTGGATAAAAGCAACCAGGCCCGAAGAAGAAAACTGTGTGGAAAAAGTTTGCAGCTTATTGAAGGATAACCTGGATGATTAAGCGAAATATAAAAATGAAGTCAGGCAGATATGAGGAGGTTAATAATGAGTAAAGGACCGGTAAACCTTCAGGATAATTTTTTAAACCAGGCCAGAAAAGAAAAGGTTATGGCTACCGTATTTCTTGTTAACGGTTATCAAATTAAAGGTAGTATCAAGAGTTTTGATAATTTCACTATTCTTTTGGAGGTAGATGGGAAGCAACAGCTGATTTACAAGCATGCGGTATCTACGGTTATTCCTTTCCGTAACTTGCAGTTCACCCTGGTTCCCGAAGGAGAAGTTTAAAATTTTTTCCGCTTCCTCTTTTCTTAAGTCAGCACATCTTACTTGTCCGCATCAGCTTCCAGAAGCATTACTAATTTAACGGGAGGGGCGGCGGGTTGCCAGAGGTTTTCAAACAGGGTAATATCTCCGGACGTTCTTCCCCGCCTCAGTTGGGTCAAATGATACCCTGTTAAAAAAATTGACCTGGTAAGATACTGACCTCCAGGCAGTTAAAATCCTATAAATAATCCGTCTTTCAGGCGTATGGCATAAATAAAAGGCACTTTTCAGGTGTCTTTTTTACTGGATTGATAGAAATGTTTTTTTATCCCCAGGTTTGTGTGCTGCGTATAATAAAATTGGTAACTGGCTAATGGCGAGGTGTAGTGTTTATTATGAAAATCAGATTTATTCACGATAATAATAAAAATCACTGGTCCAGTAATTGTTCAGGCAACCCAGGCAACCCAGTGGTAAAGACTGAAATAACTAAAAACTGCCATGCTGAAGAAGATAAACCTTTGTTTAGCAATGCGCCTGTACCTGCACTTGAAGAAATTGATAACGAGATTAGCGCTTTAATTGGATTAAACGAGGTTAAGGAAATAATTAAAGAAGTATGGGCGTTTTTAAAAATACAAAAACGGCGCATGGAATACGGGTTGAAAGCAGAAAGCCTGAATTTACATATGATATTTAAAGGGAATCCCGGTACCGGTAAAACTACCATAGCCCGTATTCTGGGAAGAATTTTTAGTTCCCTGGAGGTCTTGCCCCGGGGTCATGTAGTGGAAGTAGAAAGAGCAGACCTGGTAGGCGAGTATATAGGTCATACTGCCTTGAAAACCAGGGAAAAGTTAAACCAGGCCCTGGGAGGCATACTTTTTGTAGATGAAGCCTACTCCCTGGGAAGAGGAGGAAATAATGATTTTGGAAAAGAAGCCATCGATGTCCTGGTTAAATCCATGGAGGATTATCGGGATCAGTTTGTGTTAATACTGGCAGGATATCGGACTGAAATGGAGAGCTTTCTAAAATTAAATCCGGGATTGCGCTCTCGCTTTTCTTTGCATGTAAATTTTCCTGACTTTACGGTATCCGAATTGCTTTTGATTGCTGATAAGATGGTGTTAGATCGAAACTATAACCTTTCTGCTAAAGCCAGGCAAAATTTAAAAAGATATCTTCTAAGAGTTACCCGGGAACGTAGCCTGAGCTTTAGTAATGCCCGCTTCGTCAGAAACCTCCTGGAAAAATCCTTCCGTAAACAGGCTCTTCGATTGGTCCACCAGCAGACTTGTTCTCGCAGGGATCTTATGGTATTACTCCCCCAGGATCTTGAACTGGAAGAATATTAATTGATATAATTTTAAAATTGCATATCATATTTCTCAAAAAAGTTGCTCATTAATAGTTAATTAATAAAGGGAATATTCACAAACAGGTAGAAATAGGAAATAGGCTGCGCTGGAGTAAGTCACCAGATCTTGCAGGCCGGGCAGTTACAATAAATTAAAGCTGTTAACATTTGCCCTGTGGACAGGAGGAAAAGCCATTGAAGGAAGAAGATGTTTTAAACCCGGAACAGAAGAAGGTCCTGGAAAATACAGAAGGGGTAAAGATGGTGGTTTCCGGACCAGGGACAGGCAAGACTACTACTGTAACTTATTTTCTTTCCCGCATTATTAAAAGGGAGAAGGCCCTGCCCGAAGAAATCCTGGCGGTCACTTTTACCAACAAGGCAGCCGAAGAAATGAAAAAGAGGGTAGAAGAGATGACCGGGGAACGCCCCCACGTTTCTACCATTCACTACTTTGCCGCTCGTATTCTTCGTGAGTTCCCCGCCCGGGGATACAGTTCTGATTTTTATATCGTAGATGATAAAGAACAGTTCCGATTAATTGCCCGGATGTCCAGGGAATTAAAGCTGGATAAACACCCCAACGAGGTAATGGAAAAACTTACCTTGGCCCGCAATCTCAGGGATAGAAATATTCTTCTTCGAGAAGGATTGGAAGGTTTTTACCATCAGTACCTGGCCTACCTGCGAGAACAGCGCAGCATTGATTTTGATGGCCTTCTCACCTGGTGCCTGGACACTCTGGAGAAAAAACCAGCTGCTTTGCGCTCCTGTCAAGCCCGTTTTAAATATTTGCTGATAGATGAGTTTCAGGATATCTCTCCCTTGCAGTACGTTATTATTAGACTCCTGGCCCAGGGCTGGGGGAATTTAATCTGTGTAGGAGATTTTGACCAGGGTATTTATAGCTTTCGGGGAGCGGATATTAATATTATGCTTAATTTAAAGAAAGATTTTCCCAGGCTAACTACTTATTATCTGGAGCGCAATTACCGTTCTACTCAGAAGATTGTCCGTGCAGCTAATCATCTTATTCGTCACAATACCAGAAGGGAGGACAAACCTCACTGGACGGAAAGAAAAGAAGGGGAAGAAATAAAAATAAAGTCATTCCAGGATGCCCGAAAGGAGGCTGACTTTATATCATCATTTATAAAGTCAGAAGTACAGCGGGGAAAAAGCTACAGTGACTTTGGGGTAATTTACCGGGTCAACACCCTGAGTCAGATTTTGGAAAGTACTTTTTCCGGGGAAAGTATACCTTACCTGGTTATGGGGGGGCCTGGCTATTTTCAACGGGCGGAAGTCCAGGATGTGCTTAGTTTCTTTAAATTAGCCGCAGATCACCGGGACGCTAATGCTTTTAACCGGGCGGCTTTAGTTTTAGCCCGCATGCAGGGGTCTTCCTTTAGAAGTTTAAAAGCTAACGGAGATCTTATGGAGGCAGCGAGGAAAGCAAAGGAAAGTTATATCAGGCAGCTTCCCGGGATCGTACAAGATCTTTCTTCCAGGTCCAGCCTGTTAGAAATCTACCGCCTGGTTTTACACTATACCGGCTATTTAAATTTCTTGAAAAAGGATAAAAGTTCTGCCGGGGAAAAGAAGGTGGACCACGTCGAATACCTGGAGGAAGTGATCAGTGGTTTTTCCCAGAAGAGCAACTGCCTGGGCGACTTCCTGGATTTTGTGGAGAAGACAGGGGCGGCTTCGCCATACCATGACAGTGTAAAGTTGTTAACCATCCATTCTGCAAAAGGACTGGAGTTCAACACGGTTTTCCTGGCCGGAGCTACAGAAAATATGTTACCGCACTATCGCAACCAGTCTCCCGAAGAGGTAGAGGAAGAGCGCCGCTTGTTTTATGTTGCGGTTACCAGGGCTCAAAACCGTCTCTTTATTACCTGTCCGAAGGTTAAAAAACAGGGAAAAGGTTCCCGCCAGCTTTCTTCTCCTTTTATTAAAGAGCTTGGCTTGGAAAGCGATAGGAATCCTTCCAAAGATGAGACAAGCATCCGCCGGGGAGGCATGGTATATCACCAACAGTTCGGCAAAGGTGAAGTTCTGGAGGTGGAGAACAATCATCGTGGAGAAAAAGAAATAAAAGTAACTTTCCCCGGAAGCGGTGTTAAAAAGCTTAACCTGGAATACGCTCCAGTGGAGACCGACCAGTAATTAAGTTAAGAAGCAAAAAGAGGATAATAAATTCAGGGGAATGGCCTTCAGGAAGCACTTGTTTTCGCCGGCGAAAAGATTGTGATATAATGGGAAATACAATTTAAGAAGGGTGAGGATGGAAAGTGGCTATCAGTGAAGAGATCATTACTAAATCTATTCAAGCTACCAAGATTAAACTGGAAATTGAAGAACAAGACAGGATGATAGAAGAGGCCAGGCATCTGGAACAGTGGCTGGAGCCTCTCCTTCAGGTATCGACAAACCATGGAGGATCTGTTCATGAGAGTGTCCAGGCTGATCAGGCTGATAAAGTATTAAGGGAAGATAAGGTGAGGGAAGTCGTTGACAAAGATAAGCTTACCGGTAATTCTGATAACTTCCAGGAGGGCTTTTACCGGGTTCCTTCTGTTATAGAGGAATAACAAGATAAATAGTAACTGCCCTACAATCTGCAAGATTCAGGGGACTGGTCCAGCGTACCCGAAGCGAAGCGGAGGGCCGTCAGGGGAAAGCGAAGGGTCCGTCCCCTGTGGCTGGCGTATTGGCCCAAGCAGTAAAGATAATTATAATACAGGTAAATTTCCTGGTTAGGTAAGGGGGTTGACATTTTGGAGCCTTGGAGAATGAGCGCCTTTGATGCGAAGGAAAAGGTGAGACAAAAGAAAATTAAAGCCCGTGAATTAATTGAATCTATCCTGACTCGCCGAAAAGACACAGAAAATTTGAATTCTTATATAAGCATCTTTAAAGAAACTGCCCTTTCTAAAGCAGAAGACCTTGACAAAAAAATTGAGCAAGGAGAGCAGCCTGAACTGACGGGCCTTGCTTTGTCTTTAAAAGATGATCTCTGCTGGGCTCAGGGTAAAACTACGGCAGGAGCCTCCGCTCTGGACAATTACTTTCCTTCCTTTTCTTCAGCTCCTGCAGAAAAACTACATAAATCAGGAGCTGTAGTAATAGGAAAAAACAACCTGGATCAATGGAGCATGGGAACAACTACCAGGACTTCTTCTTATGGAGTTACCCTTAATCCATGGGATCAGTCCAGGGTAGCCGGTGATGGAGCAGCAGCAGCGGTAGCAGCGGGTTCGGCTCATCTGGGCCTGGGTTCGGACACAGGTGGTGGAGTGCGTCGTAGCGCTTCATATTGTGGAGTCCTGGGGTTGAGGCCTACACCAGGCAGGGTTTCTCGCCACGGCCTGATCAATTTTTCTCCTTCTTTTTCTCAGGTAGGAGTACTGGCCCGTAAGCCGGAAGATTTATCCTTGGCTTTGGATGAAATTTCAGGGGTTGATTCTCGGGATGCTTCTACCAGTGCCGGGCCCTCTCAATATATTAAGGACATCCCGGAAAAAGGCTTAATTGCTGCATATCCCCGGGAAATTTTTGAACAGCTGGACCAGGAACACGCCAAGATACTTCAGGAGACTATAGATTTATTTTCCCAGACGGGTATAACTTTTGAAGAAGTTGAGTTGCGTGATTTTTCCCTGGGGGTTCAGGCTTACTATATTATTGCCTCTGCCGAAGCTTCTTCCAGTCTTTCTCGCTATGATGGTATCAGGTTTGGCAGCGCTTATCCTGCTGATGAGCTGGATGAATGGTATTTCCGTACCCGGTCGCAAACTTTTGGGGTAGAAGCCCGGCGAAGAAGCGTAATGGGAACAGCGTATTTAAATGAGCAAAACTACCAGCGTTATTATAGTAAAGCTCTTCAGGTACGTTCCATGGTGAAAGAAGAGCTATTTAAGGCATTAAAGGGAAGACATCTGCTTATTTTACCGGCGGTGCCTTCGGTTGCTCCCGGCCTGGAAGATCAGAGCCATTTTCTAAATGAATACCAACAGGACTGTTATTGTTCACCGGTAAGTCTGGCCGGATTACCGGCTCTTAGCGTACCGGCAGGCCGCCTGGAGCATCTTCCCCTGGGGCTTCAGCTGGTAGGTATACCTTTTTCGGAAAATCTGCTAATTGAAGTTGCTCGAAGAGCAGGGATAGAAACAGCAGAGTTCCCCTCGTAAAGGCTATAAAGGAGGGTTTTACTTGAAATACGAAACAGTCATCGGACTGGAAGTACATGTGGAGCTGCTTACCTGCAGCAAGCTTTTTTGTGGTTGTCCCAACTCTTTTGCCGCTGATCCCAACCAGAATATCTGTGAAGTTTGCCTGGGATTTCCGGGAACTCTACCCCGTTTAAACGCCCGGGCAGTAGAGCTGGCTTTAAAAGCATTGTTGGCCCTAAACTGTGAGATAGCCAGTTACAGCTGGTTTGACCGAAAGAACTATTTTTATCCTGATATTCCCAAGGGATACCAGATATCTCAGTATTTTGTCCCCCTGGGGAGCCGGGGATACCTGGAATTACCAAATGATGACGGGGAAGCCAGGCACGTGGGGATAAAACAGATCCACCTGGAAGAAGATGCTGGGAAACTGGTCCATGGTCCAAGCGGGACATACTCCCTGGTAGATTACAACCGGGCCGGGGTGCCTTTGATTGAAATTGTATCAGAACCTGACCTGCGTTCCCCGGTAGAAGCTCGCCGATACCTGGAAGGTTTGAAGAGCATATTACAGTACTCCAGGGTTTCTGACTGTAAAATGGAAGAAGGAAGCCTTCGTTGCGATGCTAATATTTCACTTCGCCGTCAAGGATCCGGTGAGTACGGGGAAAAAGTAGAGCTAAAAAATATGAATTCGTTTAAGGCCGTGGAAAAGGCCCTGGAATTTGAAGTCCAACGCCAAGCAAACTTGTTAGATACAGGGGAAAGTATTTCCCCACAAACTCGTCGCTGGGAAGAAGAACGGGAAGAAACTGTTTTAATGCGTGAGAAGCTGGAATCCCATGATTATCGATGTTTCCCAGATGCAGAACTTGCTCCCATCAATGTAACGGAAGCAGAGCTGGAAAGGCTGAGGCAGGAGCTTCCTGAAATGGCTGCTTCCAGGGCCAGTAGATACATTGATGAATATGGCCTGCCCGGATATGACGCAGAAGTGCTCACTTCTTCCCTGGATCTTTCCGAATACTTTGAAGCTTCCCTGGAGCACTATTTTAACCCCAAAAAGATAAGCAACTGGATTATGAGTGAATATCTCATGCATTTGAATACAGAAGGAAAAAATCCCTGGGAAACTGGCCTTACCCCTGAGCACCTGGGGGTTCTGGTAAAAATGGTAGATGAAGAGGTTATTAGCGGTAAAATCGGCAAAGAAGTTCTTGAAAAAACGTTGCATACCGGGAAATCACCTGAGGAAATAGTAGAAGAGGAAGGATTAAACCAAATATCAGACCAGGAAGAACTGGCGGCTATGGTGGAAAAAGTTATAAATAATAACCCCGGCCCGGTAGCAGATTATAAAAACGGGAAAAAGAAGGCGATGGGCTTTCTGGTAGGGCAGGTGATGAAAGAGACCGGGGGCAAGGCCAATCCTCAGGTGGTAAATCAACTTTTAAGCGAGCATCTGGAGTAAAAGCTCATCCCATTCTCTTACCGGCAGCAATTACTACTTTTCGTGGATAGTTTAGTTTTACTATCTCCTGAGCAAACTTAACACTCACTTTTTTTTGTTTTTTCGACCGGCAGTTAGTTATGAACTAGT